>JACKQG010000804.1_pt1 | contig 44486 bp, 33 predicted proteins | sample 8237621 | NCBI WGS metagenome assembly JACKQG01 (sample SAMN15677084, study PRJNA649215) | marine metagenome | biome: marine; feature: Black Sea; material: saline water; isolation source: suspended particulate matter (SPM) from the Black Sea western gyre | collected 2013-06-09/2013-06-10 | depth... | reverse complement strand
ACATAAGCCAAACCTACCGGCATGTAAACGATGCCGGTAGTAAAGGGGTCATTGCGCTGTACGACCAAATTGGGATTTATGAGAACGATTGATTTCATCTTTCGCTACGGTAAAAACAAAGAACAAGTTAGCTCCTCTGTGGGCAAATGCGCCAAAGTATACTCGCCATCATCCATAATGACAACAACCCTCGCGCTTATATGGTCTTCAGCGCGGCAGCCGATCACAATCACATCAGATGCATGAGGAAAATATGCAGGCGATTCATCCAAAGGGAATACTATGTTATGCTGATGCGGTCCAACGACAACAAATCCTAGTCGGGAATAATCTCTCGGAGAAAATGCCGGCCAATCGCCACCGGGTTCACCATCACCCCTCTTGTAAAAACGCGGGTATAAAGCACGCCCCTCAAAAACAACTGAACGCTCATCATCTAATAATTTCTCTATTGAGGGCAGATATTGCTCCACATTCGAAACAAGCTTGACTTCGACAAGTACATCATTTTTTTGTGCTTCAGCATAACGGGGAGGAACAAACCTCTCAAAAAGAAGAGGAGAAAAACCCAGGCCCAGAAGAATAATCCCTAAAATGATTCCCTGTTGGAAAAATAAATTACCATTTGATTGCACCATCGATAATTGCTTCCAGGTGTTTTCTATCTGGTTAGAATTTTTACTCGATGGGTTTTTCCGCGTGAGATAGAACAACAACCATAAAACGACTTGACCTAACCCGATAGCGAAGTACAGAAATAATACCCAATCAGCTGGGAGGATCAAGCGCCAACCTGAATATCGACCCACAGAGGTACTTAGGACATATACTAGGCTGACCCCTAGTGGAATCCATCCTACGATATCACGCTTCCTAAAAGCGACCCCCAATCCAACAGCAAGCAACGCCAAGTTTAGCGCGGTAGAAAAGATCATCTCGCCGGTCACTGTTCCTGTCCATTGATCCCAAAAAGGCATTGAACTCACATAGGCAGGGGGTGAACAACAATCATCCCATAAGCGATCACTTTGCTGCGCCCAATATGGGAATAGATCCGAGGCTGCGTTCTGCACAATCCAGGGCGACATCGGCAGTGTGATCATCATCTCAACAACATTGTGAGAGAAGTGCGAAGCGATGAAGCCAGCTACAACGCCAGGGTTATTGGTGATGAAATCTGAGATGTATTCATCAATCCGATGAGCGTACTCACCATCAGTTTCGCCTGGCAAACGCTTCACTCTGCCATACCCAGGTGTATGACTATACTGTTGAGTTAGAAAGGCATTTTGTAGTGGGTCATTTAGAACAAACTCGCCGCTAAGTTGATAACTGCGCCACAACCAAGGAGCGAGCACTATTGCCAGCCCCACACCCATTAGTGCTAGATTTTTAAGTCCTTCAGTGATATTCCGGAAAAATAATATCCCAAGAAGCACAACAACCGCTGGCAGAAAAATCACAATTTGAGGGCGAATTAACAACAAAAATCCTAAAATGCCCCCAATCCCTAATGGGTATATCCGTCGGGATTGGGGCTTACTCATCCACGCGACGATCATCCAGGTCAGCAGCACAATTCCCAATGTGGCTGGCAAATCTGACATTAACAATTTGGCATGGGAGACACCAATTTTCCCTGATATTACGATAGCATTCCTCTCCCTGAGAATAATCAAAACCGCAGCAATCACTCCAGACAATCGCAGGTGCAAAGATTTAGTGAGCCAATAAATCCCTACTGGTATCAGCGCGATCACCATGACTTGGAGAAAAACAACTCGCTCATAACTTTGACCAGCGAGCGCGTGCAGAGTGGCCAGGAAGATCACATAGAAGGGCTTGCGGGCAATCCCCTGAAATCCTTCGCCCACCACCAATCGCTGCGCAAGAACATCATGCGTGGCGGCATCGGAATAGGGATATATCTCAAAATTTGGTGCCTGCGGGGCTAAGGCGAAATAATCAGGGGCTAAAGGTTGTTGGCTCCACAAATATGTTGCCACTCCCAAAATCAAAAAGCTAATGGCAATATCTAGCAGCAAGTACCTAGGTTTTTCACTGGTGTCGAAAATGTGTTCCAAACCAAGGAAAAGTATCCCTATTAAACATGTCAACCACACTTGCACAGCGATCACCGGTACCCCAGGGGGATCCCAGCCAATTTGATCAGGCGTCAGGCCCAGGCGCGTGAGAACAATCAATGCCCAAAGGAACAGGAGCAACCCAAAAAGGAATCCGATCAGCCGTAATAATTTCCCGGAAACCATCTCCCGCAGATCAATCCCTCCATAACGAATCAGTGGAAGGAGAACAATATTCTGCAAACTGAAAAAGCATGTCAATATGAGCAACGGAATCAGTCGCCCTAAATACCCCATCACATAGGAATCGCTTGCAGTTCTGGCTAGATGCCAAAGTTGGCTGCTGAATATGAACCCTAAAAATCCTGCCCCTATTAGAATTCCATAGAGGACATTATTTTGGGAAATCTTATAAATGCGAGCGAGAAGTGTCGTTTGCTGCTTGTCATCCAAGTACAATTTCACCAGAATCAATGAATTTGCCGCAACCCAAACGATGATACCTGCAGCCAATATCAGGCGCGTTTTCGAGAGCCCGAAAAGAAAGCTGATATCACTAGGCTCTTGAAATATAATGACTATTGCCGCGATACCTTCCAAGATCGCGGCAAGAAAATAAATGTGGATAATGGGTAATACCCTTCGATTATTCAAAGTGTAGTTTTTCGACATATATATAAAACGTGCGGATAAGGAAGAATATCAATCATGCGATGGATTTTGACATCAAAGCCACGTTCTTCAACGAATGAAACCATCTCCTCTTTTGTATAATATCGTAATGGACCTCTGAAATCCATCAGCTTATCCAAAACCCAGGTAAAGGCCATCTTCAGCCAAGGTTTGGCAGTAATATCTTTGATGATAAGAATGCCATCCTCATGCAAAATTTGCTGAAACTGATCCAACATGTTAAGTGCAAGTTTAGGGGAAACATGATGCAATAAATCTAAAACAACAATGGCATTTACAGGTTGCTCGAAAGGATAATTAGAAACATCGCTGACGTGAAATTCGATTCGCCCATCAAGCCCAAGTTTTTCTCTAACTTTTTCTGCAGCCGCGATACGATTAGCATTAATCTCAACACCGATTATCTTCCGATCTTTGGCGCTCAATGCAAAGAAGAATGAAAACAATCCAAAACCACAACCAACATCAAGCACCGTACCCCTTTGAGGAAGGTATTGCTCGAGTTCTTCGATGATTCGCATATTCATAATTAAAAAACGGATATAAGAATATGATCGAATAACCAGATTCTCATATGCACTGATAATCTCTAGCTTTAGTTGGCGTATTTTTTGTTCAGTTAACCGATTATGATGCAAGAAGAACTACCTGCTTTCATAGAATTTGACACCTTGTGGATATCAAGGGAATGAGGGCGGGCATACAACCTCGCTCAGGGGTGATCGCACAACAAGATGGTTCTGATTGTCTTTGAAGAGCACAGCTAGTGCATCGATATAGTGCTCGCGTTCGCAACCAATAATGACAACATCAGAAGCGTTAGGAAAATATGTGGGCGGGTTCTCTCTTGCTATAATGACAGGATTTTCAGATGAGCCAATCAGTGAAAATCCCAAACGAGAATAATCTTTGGGGGCATAGGCATACCATCCACTTCCCGATTCTCCCTCGCCTGCCAGATAAAAACGTGGGTAAAAGACGCGACCCTGTAAAACTACAGTTTGCTCATTATTAACATATTCAGTGAGTTCAGTTTCACTTATTGAACCTAGTTGATCATATAGGCCAGCTTCTTCAAGCAAAGCAACACCTTCATTTTTTGAAAGAGATCCAAAATACGGCGAAATTGATTTTTCAACTAGCAGTGGAGAGATGCCAATTACAAATAAAAACAGGCTAACCATCAAAGGGCGGTTCCAGTCTGAAAGCATAAATTCCATTTGATCGACACGCTGCCACGTGTTTTGGGATTCTTTAAAAACTTTCACATCAATTTTATTTCTGGAAAGAAAAGCAATCAACCACAAGAAAACCTGACCCAACCCAATGGCGTAATATAGGTATACCACCCAATCTACCGGAATAGCAAAGCGCCAACCAGAAAATCGTGCAATGGAGGTGCTTAGGCTGTATGCCAAGCTTATCCCAAGCGGAATCCATCCGACAATATCATATCTCATCCAAGCTGACCCCAGGCCGACGGCAATCAACAACAAATTAAGCGCCAGAACAACCATCATCTCAGGAGATACTGCGCCCCGGTATTTCATATCCCAAAATGGCATCATGCCAACATAATTATTCGCCGAGCAACATTCATCCCAAAGCCGTTCCCTATCGCCCAATTCATAATTGAAAGCTACTGTATTTGGGTGTTGCACCAACCAAGGTGTCATCGGCAACGCCAGTATCATGCTGATCTGGTTATGGAATACATGGGGAACGACGAATCCAGCGACAACTCCGGGATTTTCAAGGGTAAAATCCATCACATGAGCATTAAGTCGATCCAGATATGCTTTGTCGCTTTCATCAGGAAGTTGGGGTAACTTTAGAGTGCCCGGATCATGTGTATAAAATTCGGCGTGTTGAGCAACTTGTCTTGGATCATTAAAAGATGCTCGACCAGTCATCTGATAACTGCGCCACATCCAGGGTGCAATTGTCAATCCCAAGCCTAAAAAGAATAGAGCAACGCTAAATATCCCATTGAGTGGACGTCGGGTAAATATGATCACAAAAAGGAACAAAATAAAAGCCAACATGATGACGCTGTTCGAGCGAATCAACATTGACAGCCCAAAAACGCCACCAACCAGCAATGGGTGCCAACGATTCTGCGCAGGATTTTGCAACCACCTGATCAACAGCCATGTGAATAGCAAGATCACTAGTCCAACAGGCAAATCGGACATCAAAATTTTGGAATTAACGATGCGAATATCAGCAGACAAGGCGATGGCATTTTTTTCTCGGAAGATCAATAAAACAGGCATTATTATTCCCGAAATGCGCGTGTGCATAGATTTTGTCAGCCAATAAGCGATAACAGGCATCACTGCCAAAATAATCACCTGAATATTCGCAACAGAAAAGTAATCATTCCCAGCTATTGAGTGCGCTAGAACGAGAAGAAGCACATATAGCGGCTTCCTGGAAATCCCAGTGAATCCTTCTCCAAGTAACAGGCGCTGTGCACTGCTATCGTACATAGCCGCATCCGAAAAAGGATACAGCTCGTAGTTTGGAGCTCTTTCCATTGGTGCGTAATAAGCACGCTCCATGGGCTCGCGCATCCAAATGAATATTGCAGCAAAAAAGATGAGAACACTAATGACGATATCAAGCCAGTGAATGAGAGAAGAACGTTCCAAATTATCTCGGGTGAGACTACTTTCAATAACAAAGAATCCTAAACCTAGCAACACGGCCGCCCAAACTTGGAGAGGGAGAACTGGCGCCCCAGGCGTGTCCCAGCCGATGACATCGGGCGTAATCCCGATCCCAGAAACAGCAACAAAAATCCATAAGCCGAGGAGAAATATAAAAACGAATAAACTTATTCGAAAAAATTTACTTTGTATAGATGATCTTCGAATCGGCTCATCATATCTTAGAATTGGGAGAAGCAGTATCGTCTGCCAACTCAGGATCCCCCCCCAGAGAATAATGGGTAACAAGCGTGCTAGCAAGCCCTGTATAAATGCATCCGTCAGGACTGAAGAAAGCCAAATGAAATGACTTGTTATTATGCCACAAACGAAAAGGATAACTATCACTCCATAGTAGATACCGTTGCGGAGAAAAATTTTCTGAACGCGAGACAAGAACTGAGCCACCCAGCTTGGATCACGCCAGAGCTTGATTTCAAAAAAACTGAATATCACTATTCCTAACACAATCGCCAACAACAACGCTAGCCGGGATTTAGAGAAACCTAACAACCACGCGTTCGCTGGATCACCTGGAATGGAAACTAGATATACGAAGGTAGCAAGGCCTTCAATAATCGAGGCAATTGAATAAAAGTGTAAAGCACGCACTCGCCAGCGCGGCATTATTTCGGTTTGAGTCATCTATTACTCCTCATGGTTGGAAGGTGCAATTGCTCACATCAGTTCTCGGCACAAAAAACCAAACATGGGTTTTATCTTTGGAATACTTTGGTTCATAGAAACAATACAAAGGTTCAGTAACCCACTCAACCCAGGCATCATTTTCCTCGGCCCATTGCTCTTCTTCTCGAGAATAACGAATCCGTTGGGGGTCTGTAACGATCAATGAAAAACGCTGATTTGCTAGATCTTCATAAAAAGGTGCAAAATATTCTCGATCCTCTGCCAAAGCACGATCCATGACAACTTTCTTCTCATACTCAGGCACCATTGGAGCATCGAGCACTCCAAAAGTCAACAGTTGTCGTTGATCCATAAACAAAACTTCGCCACCTTCTGATACGACCTTTTTAGATTCATCTCGGAGCAGATCGATCGTCAGGTCAACATATTTTTGTTCAGGGAGTTCAAGTGGAATTACCTCGAGCATGGGCAAAAATGCAAGGATCATAACCATGATGAGAAACAGAATTTTTATACCCTTGGATTGAACTTCAAGGTTTTCCAACAAATTTTGTAGGCCATTTTCCCAGGCAATCGCGGCAATAAAAATCAGTGTAATGAGGAACATATCCAGGTTGTGCAGATTACTGCCACCGCCTATTTTCACACTGATCACTACACCTATGCCCAAAAACCCTAAGAGGCTTCCAATTACAGCAAGATTCTGCCATAAGTTCAATTTCCAGCGCTTTGTTTTCACCAAATATATTATCAAGATAATCAGCGGAACTGCGACCAAGAGCAATTCAAATACGATGCCCAAACTATTGGTGGGGTTAGGCCATAGGCGCTCCCAAAGCAGGGGTTGGTCCGACAAGAAGGTACTGCTACCGCTGCTTACTGCTTCAACAGCGTCACTGGTGTCTGTAAACACAATCTCAGGTGCTGGTGTTGGCGCGGTTATCGGTGCTGAACCTTGGATTTCAGAACCAAGGCCTAATTGCCGTGATATTCGCGTCCAGCCGCGTTGGATACCCACGCCCCCAAGGAAGCCGGCTGCCCCATACAATACTGCCCGCAACCAAGTTTGCCATCTGATTCGCTCTCCAGAGGGGGTCTGACCATCAAAAACGGCAATTAGTATCGCCCAGACCGCCGGTGCGATCATCCATGTCAGACGGCTAAGTTGTGCATAATAGCCAGCTAGAAATATCAACGGAAGTGCTACCCAATATGGCTTTCGGCGAGCAGCAGCAACCAGTATGGCACTCAATACTAAAGGAGTATATATGGGACCTTGATATAAGAACAAAAAGACAAATGCCCCGCCCCACAACCAATACTGGCGTTTACCTGGAAGAGATTTCAAAACTATCCAGCCAAATAGTAGGTAAGGCACTGTTAATACCAAAGATGACCAAGCTCGCATTTGCAGAATACTGACGCTATCAAACAGAAATGGCAATCCCCATAACGATTGGCGCCCGATATCAATATAGGCTTCAAATCTCTGATCTAATGGGAAATCGTATAAACGGCGTCCGTAGAGCCATGAATAATCCCAAAAACGATTCCCTTCAGACCAAGTTAGCGACAACGGATAATCAACAACAGTCACAAACTCTTTGGCGAAAGCAAATACAACTCCCACAAATAAAAACGCTTTCAAAATCGGGCGCCAGCGAATGAGTTTCTCCTGATCTTGTGTCACCAATAATGCCATCGCTGTCGCTACTGCAAGAAAGAAAGCAAAGCGGAACCCACCCCCAGTTAGTTTGAACCCTAGCGGGGTATAGATGAATATTTTCGCCGGGATCAGGGCTAGGATAACAAACAGCAGCCATCGCAACCATCCTAGGCGATCCCGCAATCGGGCAAGGACGCTACGGAGAGATTCAACACGATCTGGAACCCATAAATTGATCAAACCGAACACAATAGTCAATAATCCAAAGAACATCACCCCAGCCAGCGGGATTCCCCAGGTTATCGTAAATTTCCCAACCCAATTCGTTGTACCTTGAACTACCTGATAAAAATCTTGAATCGCCATAACCAGCAAAACCAAAATTAAGATGGTTATACTTATTTGCATGATCAGTTTTTGGCGACTAATACTGCTATTCATTCAATAATTCTCCGGTCTATACCACGTAAAAATACTTGCTCATACTCTTCACACATTCGGTCCAGTGTGAAATTCGTGAGAACCAATCGTTTTCCTGCTTGGGCTAATTTTTCTCGAAAGGCTGCGTCTTCTAGCAAACGTATTAAAGAGAGAGAAAAGGATTCTACCTCACCGGACGGAATCAACAATCCATGTTTTTCATGTTCTACAACGCTGGCAATTCCTTCTAACTCGGAAGCCAAAATTGGAATGCCCATCCCCATGGCTTCCAAAAGGGCCATAGGCAAACCTTCTGAAAGCGAAGGCAAAGCAAACACATCCGCAGCATGCAACAAACGAAACACATCGTCGCGAACACCCATCAAGCAGACAACCTTTTCGATCCCCAATGAAATCACTTGTTTTTCAAGAGCGCCTCGCAAAGGGCCATCTCCCACAATAGCAAAAATCGTTTTAGGGAACTGTTTCAAAACAAGAGGAGCCGCTTCAAGGAGAACAGCATGCCCTTTCTGACTGGTCAATCTTCCCACAGAAATAACTAAATGCCCGTCATCATCTACACCAAGCTCCCCTCGGACATGCTGCGTATCATGTTGCCCAAAATGATCTTCAGGTGGGATTTCAACCCCATTGAGAATGAGTCTGATCTTATCCGGGTTGACTCCTTCGGTTTGTGTTGCCAGCCGCGAAACGCGCCTGGATACTGTCACCAGAGAGGATACTATTCTCGAATTCACCATTTTCCCATGGAGAAGCTCCAAAAGGTGAGAAATGTCTTCAATTTTGCCATGATGTGAGGCAATGCGTGACGGAACGCCGGCCAGGAAAGCAAGCGGTAAACCCAAAAGATTGCTGTGGGGAGTAAAAGTCTGAATAACGTCAAATCGCTCACGGCGCAACAAACGCCACAACCGTACTAATCCCCCGAACAGCAGCATCACATTTTCTGCCGAAGTGTTTCCAACTTTGCGCAGTTCCAAATCAATGACAGGGAACGGGTGCTCCACTTGCCACCGCTCTTGAAGATGTTCCTTATCATAAAAAAAGGCCGCCGTGACACGATAGCCTCGTTCATAGAACCATTGAGCCTGCGTCAGGAGTACACGCTGTGCCCCTCCCACAGCTATCTGCGTACCTAAAAACAAAATTGACAATTCCATAATCTCACCGGCGATCTCTATAATTTCGCCACATTGCCAACAATCGATCTCGGAGACTTGTACTCAGGAAAGATCCCAACCATCCTAAATAAGCGCTCACTTGAAAGGGCCATTGCTGGATAGATCTAATACTGTACTGGCGAGCCAATTTCATCAGATCTCGTTCACCCTCGGCCAAAACATTGTGGCCAAAATTACTATACATTTTTGCCAATGCTCGACGGCGAAACCGCTTCGACAACTGAGGGTCATCAGAAAAAGCCTTAGTCAAATAGTACTCAAATGATCGAACCGTCCCCAACTGAATTTTTGCGCCAGATGCATTATTGGAGTGGACTCGCATAGTTGTCAAAACCTCTTGAACCGCCGCTATGGGATGGTGTTTGGCAACACGCCGCCAGAGATCGATATCCTCACCCCAATGCATGGACTCATCGAAATTACCCACTTCATCCAACATTTTTGCGCGTATCACGACACACGAGGGGGGTATCAATACCGACCAATCGAGCAAAATGGCTGGATACACTCGTCCCGAAAACCTGGAAGTATCACGATATCCCAAAGAAGAACCATCTTCATTAACCCTGCAAAAACTATGCTGTACCAAGGCAATGTCAGAGTTAACATCTAAAACATCGACTAGCTTTTCAAGTTTATTAGGATGCCACAAATCATCCGAGTCCAGGAAGGCAATATATTTCCCTTCCGACAAACGTATGCCATAGTTGCGCGCCGCCGACACACCCTGATTCTCCTGAAAGACATATCGGATTTTGCCTTCTACGATCAAATGTTGCAGCACATCAGATGTTGCATCAACAGAGCCATCATCGATAACAGTAATTTCGTAATCGGTAAATGTCTGCGATAAAACACTCTCGATGGCATCGAGGATGTATTCGGCGCGATTATATGTTGGGATGACGACGCTTACTGTTGGCATCAGCTTCTCAGTTCAATATTTCTTTCCAACGCCTAACACGCTGTTCAACAACTTCATCAGTTACAAGATCGCTCTCGTGGGCTGTCCACCCTTGATCTTGTGTTTTGATACCCAATGCGGACAAGCTGCTCTGTATCAAATTCCAACCGTGCTTACGAGCAAGTCTGACAACGCGGGCTGGCGTCATTCGTTCAAGCTGATGGGCAATTTCGACAGGCGGAGGAACATTAATTTGTCCACATACCAGAGAAGCTAAAATTTCTGCAAGTCCGGATATGGCATCGCCGCGACTGATCATCTGGTTAATCGCCCATTCTTCCAAATCCTTCCAGTTATCAGGCACTTCGTTTTGAGCGATCACTGCGTTGAACGCATTTCCAGTTTCAATCTTTTCAACGATTTCATACCATTCGGCGAAAAGAAATTCTGGAAATGGATATGGCACCATCATATAAACTGGCTTTCGAGCAACTGCGGCTTCTAACAGTGTTGTACTGAAATTCGAGATCACCAGATCGCTAGCGAGGATCCACTCTCGTACCGTACCATGTTTTATGAAGTGGACTTTTTTCAGTGCATCCCCTGCCATTTCGCGAACAGTTTCAACAAAACTCTCGGCAGGGATCGCGGGGCGAGGTCGAACGATCAACTCGACAGACTCAACTTGAATGGCGTCCCGCCACCATTGAGCTGATGTTTGGAGAGACTTGCGGGCGAAGTCACGGTATTGATAAGCATGCTCGGGATCAAAACCTCGCCGAATGCGAGCACGCACCATATGGTCACGAAAAAATGCCCAACCATAGTTTTCAGGAACAAAAATCCAGCGTTTTTCTGAGTCTAACCCAAATTGCTCGGCCAATCTACGGCGTTGATTTCCATAATACTCCTTGTACGGTTCTCTATATAGAGCATAAGATGGATTGCCGTTGACCGCGATGTGGGTTTCAGGCACATTATTATCTTGCAAGTATTGCGCGAAAAAATCCCCCCAGGCATGATGCATGACATACTCTCGGGCAAAATCATCTTTTGGGGAATTAAGATTCTTCTGCGCCTTGCCCAAAACCTGTTCATAAGCGAGGTTAATAAATTTTGCACCCGACCAGCGCGCTACGATCTTATCTAACCCGGCTTCATGTACAGCTACGCAATATGGCAATGCAACTACTTTTGGTTGGTAGGCGTCAAACACATCTTTTAGCCCATGGGTAATCGAAGCGATCTTCACCGAAATATCGGTGTTTTTTTCCAAGATCGCTTTGACCGCACAGGCAATATCTAACTCGCGGGCTACATGCTCAACAAAATATACGAGATCAACTTTTTCCATAAATTACTTTTCGCTCAAACGCTCCAACCAAAATTCAGCCAATGCAAGATCATCAGCATCGTCAATATCGAGCGATTCTATACGACCCATTTCCAAGGGGAGCACAACATTTCCATATAACCGGTCACATTCGATGGTTTCTCGCCGCACAGCCAGAACAGCAGGACCATTGCGGGCAAATACTCGGGGCTTATCTTGACGCCTGAGGATCGTCGGACCAGCCTCGAAGGGAATCAGATTGCCCTGCAAATTGAGGTGCATCACTGAAACTGGGTTGAAATTATGGGGTACAGCTACCACGGAGACAACCGTATCCGCACCTGATTTCATCAATAAATCTATCGCAGAATCGATATGTTCCGCTCTACGCAGCGGAGAAGTGGGCTGTAGCAATACGACAATATCTACCAGGAAGTTTTGTTGCTCTTGCAACCATATCAGCGCATGCTGGATCACTGGAAGAATCGGCGTATCATCTTCAGCCAATTCTTCAGGGCGCATAAAGGGAACATCCACCCCACACGCGCGGCCGACATCTGCTATCTCCGGATCATCGGTATTTAGAATAACGCGTGTTAACCCCTGACTATCCAGAGCTGCAGCACAGGTATATGCTATTAAGGGTTTCCCCGCCAGTTCAGCGACATTCTTTCTTGGAATCGCTTTAGAGCCCCCGCGTGCAGGTATCAAGCCAAGGATATTCACGGTCAATATGTCATCCGTTTGTGGATATTGAAATCGGCAGAAGCTAAGATATCTGCGATACATTTCCCAGCATGACCATCACCGTAAATGGGTTCAGACGGGTAGGGACCGTGCTGGATTTGATTTTTGATTGCATCACCAATTTGGCTTCGGTCATAATCTACATCAATGACGTTAGCTCCGCGTTCACGATCAATTTGGCGAGTACCCACGTTCACCGCAGGCATTCCCAAAAATGGGCCTTCACGGATCGATGCACTCGAGTTGCCTATTTTGCAGGCACAGCGTTTCATCAAACGCACATAGGTTTCTACCGAGAAATTCTTGTAGAAACGAATGTAATCATGTTCATAATGCTCGCGGAATTTACGCATCCCGCGGGCAATATCTTCTGAGCCTGCGTCCACATTGGGCCAAAGCATGATTGTGGGCATTTGCAATTCGTGTAAAGCCATCAAAGTTTCAGTAATCTGGTGCTCCCCATTGCCATACTCCGTTGTTACTGGATGTTGTGAAACTAATAGAAAGGGTTTTTCCAAGTTTATTTGACCGCCTACTCCTTCAAACTCTAACCAGGAGCGTTCAGGTAAGCGGTTTCTTTCATCTGCTATCTCTGCGACAAGATCTATTCGCGGACAACCCACCACATGAACAACTGAAGGATCTTCCCCCATTCGGATTATGCGTTCAGCTGCACCCAGATTGGCAGGGAAGTGAATGTGAGAAAGTTTCGTGACAGCGTGGCGAATATTTTCATCGATCGTCCCTGAAATTTCCCCACCCATTGTATGAGCCAGGGGGATATTCATATAAGCTGCAGCGATGGCCGTCGCCATGGTTTCGAAGCGATCTCCCACAGTAACAACGACATCGGGTTGGAGATTTTCAAACACAGTCGGTAGCTCTAGCAAACCCAGACCAGTAGATTTTGCCATCGTCGTTGGGGTTTCCCCTTCGATAATCATCAAAACCCTGGCATCAGGTTTAAAGCCATCAGCTTCAACAGTCTCAACAACTGCGCCAAATCGATCCAATAAAGCAGAGGCGCCAGCGACAACCTGTAACTGTAAAGCAGGGTGATCCTGCACAGCATGCATCACACTTTTGATACTGCTGTAATTTGCTCGCGAGCCAACAACTACACAAACTTTTCGCATAATTACCATCTAATCTTCAAAGAAATCGTCTTCAGCGAAAATTTCTCCCGACAAAATGTCATTGCACACTTTTTTGCCCAGGAATTCGTCTACCCGTGCTGCAGAAATACCCGTGCCTGGCTTCTTGATACCAATCAGATCGCGAGTGAGTACTGTGCCCGCGGAAATATCAACCTGCGCTACCAAACTTTTTTCAAAAATCCGTTTCATCTCAGCATATGGCTGAACCCAATCCTTTTCCACTGGATTGGCCATCATCGCTTCGATAGCCTGCACACCCTGTACTAAATCAGTCATCTCAACAGGCTCAAGAGAATGCAGCGCGTCGCTGCCGTACATCTTACGGCTGAAGGTAAAATGCTTCTCGATCACCGCAGCCCCCAGAGTCACCGCCGCGAAAACCGCATAATTAGTCAAAGTGTGATCGGACAACCCCACCGGCACTTGATAACGCTCTGCCATTTCCATCATCACATTTAGACCGACTTGCTCGTAAGGGCAGGGATATTCGCTGGTACATTGGAGCACGGTCAATTGTTGATTATATTTTTGGATTACCCCCACAGCGCGGTCTAACTCATCCCAGGCACTCATCCCTGAAGATAAGATGACCGGCTTCCCGAGGCGGGCGATCTTTTCCAGCATTGGCAGGTTGGTTACTTCACCCGAGGGGATCTTATATTGAGGAACACCTACTGATTCCAAAAGATCAACAGCCTCTTCAGAAAAGGGAGAAGAAAGGAATATAACATTGTGATCATCACAATGACTTTTTAATTCTTTCCACTGATCCAAAGAAAAGCCGGTACGCCTGAAATACTCGAACCTTGGTTCCCCTTTGAAGTAAGGCGGCATGGGCGCATCGGGCAAAGTTTCTGCTTCAGAGATGTGCGCCTGAAATTTTACAGCATCAACCCCACATTCAGCCGCGGCTTCAATCAGCTTTGTAGCGTTGCCAAAGCTGCCATCATGGACCGACCCAACTTCGGCGATAATGAAGGTTGAATTATATTTTGAATTCATTTCGCTATTCAAAACCTTACGATGTTACTAACTCCTGGATCCCTTCAGCAAGTCGGGCAGCAGCTTCCTCATCTGAAATGGCCTCGATTCTCAAATGTGGTTCGACAGAAGCGGAAATAGCCGTCTGTTCCAAAGCATGAGCAAATAAACGCAGTTTCCTGTGTTCAATCCGATACCCTGTGCGGATGATATCTATCGCATCCACACAACTTTCAACCGTATCAATCCTAAATGTGCCTTCACATCCCCTGTACCAGGGATATCCAAAAAGCAAAACCGGCTTACCGCGGAATAATGCCTCCCACCCTACAGTGCCTGTTACCGCAGCAACGGCCTGTGCGCCATCGATCAGATCGTATGAGTTTATCGGCATTGGAACCAAGGAAACATTGGGTTTACTCGCTAAATCATCATAAAAAACTTTTGATCGTCCGCTTTGGGCGCGGTGGAACTTTGATGGTGAAAATCCAAATGGATGATCTTTCACGTAAATATGCCATCCTGCTGGAACTGTCTTCGAAAGCAAATCAACCATGAGATTCTGGTCAACATAAAACGATCCCATGGGAGATGTCGTACGCTCAGGCTGAAAACTCAATGCTACATAAATATAGGGGTGGTCAAAATCTACTTCACCTGCTAATCTGTGATAATGGCGAATGAGTTTGCGCATTTTGAGATGAGAACCCAATCTAAATTTCTTATATTGGAGCCAATTCATCTTCGAATTTTCTAATTTTTTGTGTCTCTGTTTTAGATAATTGGGTGGAGGGCGGAATCTAGAGAGCCAAATTCTTCTTTGCTTCTCAAAATAATCGCGGTAGCGTTTTACATCAATGAGCTTTTGGAATATGCTCTTCGATGGAGAACGCAATCCTTCATAAGGTTTTTCTTTGTATACTCGCCGAACATACTCTGGTGCGTCAAAATAAGATCCCTGTAATCCGTATAAAAATTCTTCCATGCCCTCCGAAAGGGGGACTGAATCAAACTGGTTCCCTTCAAGCAGCTTTGCATATAGCTTATTTATGTGCGTAGGCCCCATAAAATCATCCATAACGATCGTCATACCTCGCACAGGGATACTCTCGAACATGATCGTTTTTATGCCCCGTGGTTTACAATACTCGTAGAGCATATAATCAAAAATTAAATGCGGGATAACATTAAATACAACAACATCTGGTTTGAGATCATCCAAAACCGTCTGCCAATATGTCATCTGCTTATGAAGTAGTCTTACACGATCATTGTAGCCAAACGACCCCAAGGCATCAATGCGATCCATCATCCTGAGCAAAATTAATTGGCTTGCCGCATAATCAGTGATAATTCTGGTGTCAATCGGTTTGATGGCTCGGGAAATGTATTCGCCCGCAGGAAGGCCTTTGATGGCATCAAATACTGAATGGAAAATCGCCTCAGGAAAATCGCGCCTGACCACATCCTTTGCTTGTGGCACCCCTACCCAATATACAGGTTCCCACCCATTATTCTTTGCTAAATGCTTAGCAAGGTACAACCAAAAAATTTCACCAAACCCGGAATAGATCGCTTTTACCATCGCTCTATCACCCCAATCTCCAGGAGTGTTCACACAATAGATCACCGTCATTGGGATGGAGAGGCACTTTGCCGCTGCCGTAAAAATCACCTCCCACAACATCGAGTGTCACTGCGCGAATGACACGATCCGCTTTGACACCATCAATATCAGCCCCAAGATCAATGAAGTATCGACCCGGTCGCAACGAAAAACGTGGGACACGACAAATAATTTTGCCTTCTTGAGGAAGCTCATTAAAACTTTGGGCTGTTAATTCCGTTCCGAGTCTCAACAAACCCTTAGTAAACGCATCCCGCAACCAGATCATGATACTGGCATTCTGAATTTTTTCCGAATTGCATTGGAATTGAAGCACGAATTCAACAGCTTCGCCTGCAACTGCCGCTTCAACTGTAGAACCGTTTGATCCCCGCAATTGAAAACCTGTGAAACGCAAGGCGCCACTGCCCTGTCGATCTTCCCGATCCGCAATTTCTGTGTGCCACTCCCCTTTTTCACTGGCGGTGATTAGATATTCTTGAACAACGTGATCGACATCGCCGTCAACGAGTGCTTTGCCCCCATCAAGTAACACAGCCCGTGTACAAAGATTTTTGATCGCACCCATATTGTGGCTGACAAAGATGACTGTACGTCCGCTTTCCGCTACTTCAGACATCTTACCCAGAGATTTCTTCTGGAAAGAGGCATCACCGACTGCAAGTACCTCATCAACCAGTAGAATTTCAGGGTCCAAATGCGCTGCCACAGCAAAGGCCAGCCTCACAGCCATACCACTCGAATAACGTTTGACAGGCGTTTCGATGAATTTGCTCACACCGGAGAATTCGACAATTTGGTCAAATTTACGATCAATCTCTGCCTTACGCATCCCCAATATAGCACCACTCAGATAGATATTCTCACGTCCCGTAAGCTCTGTGTGGAAACCTGTGCCCACTTCCAATAACGATCCCACCCGCCCGAAAATATCGGCAAATCCGTGGGTCGGTTCCGTAATGCGCGATAAAATCTTCAACAATGTGCTCTTCCCAGCACCATTGCGCCCGATCAATCCAATAACTTCCCCTTCATGAACATCAAAGGATACATCATTGAGTGCCCATATTTCTTGTTTTTTGGAAGATGTAGTCCGACGTAATGGATTCTTAGCAAAATTTACCAGATCTTCTTGCAATGTGCGCGACGCTGCGCCCCCAGTTGTTGGGTCAATGCGATAAACTTTGCTTATATTTTGAATACTAATTGCAAGATCAGACATCAGATCACATCCGCAAAACCGCGTTCAACTCGGCGGAATACTAAGGCGCCAAGGGCGAAAACTACCAATCCAGCTGCAAGGGAAATTCCAAAAGAAATCCAGGAAAACTCGCCTTGTCCCAACAAAGCCCAACGGAACCCTTCAATAATCCCCACCATTGGGTTTAGAGAATACAGTGCCATCCATTGATCTGGCACAATGCTGCTGGCGTATGCAACCGGTGATGCATACATCCAGGCCTGGATCAAGAACGGTAAAGCATAAATAAAATCACGATAGTGAACACTAAATGCTGAAATCCAAAAACTTACACCGATAGCAATCAACAAATTTACAAAAACCAATCCGGGGATCGCTAACAAATTCCAGGTCAGCGGCACCTTATAAATCAAAAATAGGACACTGATTGATACCAAACCAACTAAAAAATCTACAAGTACGGAAATGGAGCTTGAAATCGGCAATATCAGACGCGGGAAATAAACCTTGGAAATCATCTCCCGGCCGCTCACCAGGCTGCTACCTGCTCGTTGAAGAGATTGCGCAAATAGTGTCCAAGGCAATGTACCTGCAAATGCAAATAACAAATAGGGCGAATCATCTGAAGGTAATTTTGCCAACACCCCAAAAATGACGGCGAATATACCGGATGTCAAAATCGGCTGTAATATCACCCATGTGACGCCCAACGCGGTTTGCTTATAGCGCAACTTCACATCTCGCATGGCCAGTATCCAAAACAGGTCGCGAAACGACCATAATTCACGCAGACTTAATCCCGACCAACCGCGCGATCGCTGGATACGAACATGCCAAGATATTTTTTTGGAGCTTCCCTTATCTATTTTTTTCTTCACGTGAAGTATCTTTTCATTCTGAATTTGGGTATGAATTCTGTCACGAAGGCGAGCGGCTGTCAAGTGAGATATGTTTCGCAGCGCGCTTGACAAACCAAATACCACCTGGGAGAATTTACCTAAAGGATAAACAATATGTCAACAGGATCTTTCCCATTTCTGACAGGCGAAATAATAATCTTGCGACCACTATTCGAAAGTGATGCCGATGGACCTTACCCCACCTGGTTCAACGATGAGGAAGTCTGTTGGGGAAATGGGCACCACATATTTCCTTACACTCCTCAGGCAGCCAAAGAATATATCCAGAATGCAACGAAAACTCGGGAACATCTAATTCTCGCCATCGTTTCCAAAGACAATAATCGCCATATTGGAAATGTTGCCCTGCAAAAGATCCATCCTATTTATCGTTCGGCAGAGTTCTCGATAATCATCGGTGACAAATCTACTTGGGGGCAAGGTGTTGGCAAAGAAGCTGGACGTTTGCTCTGTGACCATGGCTTCCACGCATTAAATCTGCATAGAATTCATTGTGGAACATTCGCCAATAATACTGCAATGCAGCATCTGGCAGCTTATTTGGGGATGAAACAAGAAGGTGTGCGTCGTCAAGCCGCCTTCAAAGACGGTCAGTATCTGGATATTATCGAATATGGGGTGCTTAAATCTGAATACGAAGCCCACTGGGCTTGATTACCTGAACGCACTTTCCGCCCATAAACCCAAAACAACCAAAGCATAAATCCTTTTGCCGTGATTTGCGCGGCCTGCGGCATGCTCATCCAAAAGCTGCTGGCGGGGTTGAGATTCAAACCATTGATCCAATGGACTTTGGGAATCCAGAATGATATCGTGCGCCCAATCGGCGAGTGGTCCTCGGAACCAGTCCCCTAAGGGGATACCAAATCCCTGCTTGCCCCTTGTGTGAACGCGTGATGGCAAATCTCGAGCAAAGGCCTTACGTAGCAAATACTTCCCCGTTCGTCCGCGTACTTTCATGTTTTCTGGCAAACGCGCCGCCCAGCTTGCGAGTTCATGATCCAAGAACGGCGAACGGCCCTCTAAAGAATGTGCCATGGTCATGCGGTCAGCTTTGACGAGCAAATCTCCCGGCAAATAGGAATGGATATCTGTAAAGAGGGTGCGATCCATGAAAGAGTCTGCAAAAGCTTCTTCAAACTTGTTGACGAGGAAGATTTCCGCGGGGCGATCCCCAAATTGAGTACGGAATTCTTCACGCCAGAGATCCGCTTTCCAAGCTGGTGAGAAATAGGAACCCCAACGCAAAATACTGGCCCGCGGGTCAATGGACGCGAGCTGCTCAAGGCGTTTGAGTCCATCAACCAGGTTGCTTCCCACCGGGCTGTCTTTTCTGTTCGGTAGCATGCGCGTAAGGGCAGGAACCAGCTTCTCAGTCAGGATCACTGGTAACTTGGCATAGCGATTTGCCCAAGGATCCAACCAATAGCGGTGATATCCAGCAAAGGCTTCATCCCCTCCATCCCCATTCAAAGCCACGGTAACATGCTGCCGTGTCAAGCGCGCCAGATGATAAAGCGGCAGCGCCGAGGGGTCAGCAAGCGGCTCCCCAAAGTGGGTGATCAGCTTTGCAATCGTAGCTGGGATATCTCCAAAAGTGAGGGTGAATTCTTGATGATCGGTGTCATATCGTTCCGCTACTGCACGGGCATAGGGCAGCTCAGAAAACGAGGCTTCCTCAAAGCCAACTGAGAAGGTTTTCACCGGCAATGAGCTGGCCTGCGCCATCAGCGCCACAACAATACTGGAATCAATGCCACCACTGAGATGCGCACCCAAGGGTACGTCGCTGATCATGCGCATCACCACAGCATCTCGCATACGGAGGCGCAACTCCTCGATGAGCTCTTCTTCGGATACTAACAATTTTGGTTCATATTCCAATTGCCAGTAACGTTCAACGTTTAATTGCCCTTGCTCAAAAGTTAGTTTATGTGCTGCCGGTAGTTTGAATATCCCTTCATAAGGAGTATACGGCTCAGGTATATATTGCAGACTCAAGTACAGGTCAATCGCCGGGAGATGGATATTAGGCCGCGAGGGTAGGGCTTCTAACAAACTGGATAATTCAGAACTGAAATAAAGCGTATCACCGCTCAAGGTGTAATAAAGTGGTTTTTGCCCTAGGCGGTCGCGGGCGATGAGTAAGCGCTGTTTTTTACTATCCCATAGCGCAAAGGCAAACTGCCCGCGTAAATATTGAATGCAATCGTCGCCGAAATCTTCATATAGGTGGACAATGCACTCGGTATCCGTCTGAGTGCGGAAATGGTGGCCGCGGGCTTCCAGATCAGCGCGTAAGGATGGGAAATTAAATATCTCTCCATTAAAGACGATCCACACTGATTCATCTTCGTTTGTAATTGGCTGATCCCCGGTGTTAAGATCAATAACCGCTAGACGGCGCATGGCTAACCCAATTCCTGGCGCAAAATAAAAACCATCACCATCCGGGCCGCGGTGAATTATGGTCGCATTCATAGCCTGCACCAATTCCCGGTCTACTGGGCGGTTATCTTGATGTGTTATTCCGCAAATTCCGCACATAAGAGAGTGTATAAGTAATTCATGTTACACACACGTAGCGAGGTTTGCCTGGAATAGGGGGTGGGGGACAAAGCCCCCCCACCCCCTATTCCAGGAGATTCTCGTTAAGTTATGTAACATCAACAAGTAAATAGATTCCTATTTACAGTTTACTGCTTCCTTTCTCAATCAAAGCTAGATATTGTTTCGCAACCCGGCTCCAGGAATATTTGGCTTCAACATTCCGACGGCTGGCTGCTCCCATTTGCTCTCGTCTGAATGGATTTTCTAAAAGATCGACCAAAGCTTCGCGTAAAGCATTGGCATCTTCGGGAGAGAACAATAATCCATTCTCGCCGTCCGTCACCAGTTCTTCATTTCCTGCAATTTGTGATGCGATTATTGGCAAACCACATGCCATAGCTTCTAACACTGCATTGGGCATGCCTTCATGCCTGGATGGGAAAACAAACAAATTGGCTTCCTGGAGTTGTCCCATCAAATCATCGCCATCTAACCAACACTTAAAGTGCACCCGATCTGAGATACCATACTCCTGAACTAACGACTGCAAAGCCTCTCGCTCTGGCCCATCCCCCACCAATGATAATTCCCACGGATGGGATTTCAAACCCTCCAGGGCTGCTAATAAGATATCAATCCCCTTTTGATAAACCAAACGCCCGACAAAAAGCAAGCGAGCCGGTTCCCAATCGCGCTTACTGAGGGAGTAGCGCTGTAAATCTACGCCATTGGGAATTATCGTAATGGGGGCATCAGAATCAAATGCTTGTGCCAGATTTTTTAATCCTGAACTATTGGCTACCAACCCAGATGAGCGCCGCCAGATCAGCCGCAACAAGGGGGCTACAAGTTTATGATACAAAGCGAAATCATAGGGTCTGAACCCAGGAACATCGCCACCACGCAATGACACGAAATATGGAACGCCCGAAAAAATATTCGCGCACCAAGCCGCTGCTCCGCAGGGGACACCAAAGAATGCAATAATCACATCAGGCTGCCATTTTCGCAATGACGCAATCGTCGAAATACTGCTGGCAACCATAAAGATGATCTGCTCTAGTGCGCTCGAGCGATCTAGTCTGCGGCGCAAAGCTTTTATGCGTACGACATGCACCCCATCCTGACTCGTATAGCGCGGCAGATCCCCATAATGAACAGTCAACACGGTGACTTCTTGCCCAAGGTTCGCCAGTTCACGGGCTATATTTGCACTGGCATTTCCAGCCCCACCCCCAATGGGTGGATATTCGCTATTGATAATCAGTATATTCATTTGTTCGTGCACGCCATTAAGACTTCGAAATTCTCATCAGACAATTCAGTAGATAGATTTTCAGCATTCCAAATAGATTTTGCTTCAAAAGCCGTTATGGAGACTTCCGAAGTCTGCTCAGAGCATATTGATACTTGCGATTATTGAGAGATTTCAGCCAATATGCTTTGATTCTCAGAAATTGCGGGGCAGTTTTCTACGTTCGGCCTGGGAAATAGGATTTGGGCGTGTACTACTCTTAAGGTCAGGCGCGGCTGATAGTAGCACAACATCGGCCTAGAAACATACTGCACCCAGACGTTATGCTCTTCAGACCAAGCTTCATCACGATCTTTATAGTGCTCTAGGGCTTGATCTGAGACAATCGCCCCAAAGCGCTGCGCCTGGAGATCAGCATAAAAGTTATTCAAATAGGTCGGATTCCTCGACATGGTCATTTCCATAAAGAAGACCTTCTCATACTCAGGGATTAATGACACATCGACTTTGCCATCAAAATGCAGAAGATGACGCTGCGAGATAAAGAGGATATCTTCCCCATCCCTGGCTGCGTAATTGACATGTTGGCGAACAGCATCCAGTGATGCAGCCACAATACGCGAATCGGGTACTTCTAGCGCTCCCCCGGAAACTACGGCAAAGTAAACCGGTATTGCAGCAAGAAAAAGCGTCATCGGCCAGGAAAATGTCTGATCTGTTGTTTGGTCCGATTCAAAAGAAAACCGCCGGAAATAAATATGCGCCACCACAACAATCAGCAAAACCAAGTAGGCATCGACGTTGTGAAGATTGCTGCCGCCGCCAATTTTGACACTGACCACTAATCCGCCAACTAATAACACCAATATTGCCGCCCAAAGTGCGATCACCCGGATTGCAGACCAATTCTGACGGTCTTTCCAGATTCGTGCCGCAACAACCCACAATAAAGGGCATGAAACCAACAGCACATTGAACAGAATCCCCAGAGGATATGTAACGTTCGGGAACAAGCGGTACCACAACAAGTCTGACGAAAAACTGGATGTAAACAAATCTGAGTTGTGGCCCGATGTCAGCATATACAACGTTTGTGAGCCAAAGGCTACCGCCACCCCAACAATTCCCAAAATGGCGGGATGAATCAGATATTTCCAAAGGGATTCGTCACCTTGCTTCTTTCCTAAGATATACAACACCGCGGCGAGCATCGCGGGTACAGGGTACCAATTAACTCGACTGATCCCTGCCCATGCTGAAGCCAGGATCACCAAAAATACGTTTCGCCAAAACTTCCGGGGGTCGAACCAACCCAAGATAATGATCACTGGAACCAATAAATGGTAATAAACTGGTCCCTGGAACAAAGATAGATAAGCCCACAGAGCAATAATCGCGGTGATGAATTTATTGTTCAATTTTAGACGGCGAGCAAGCAAATAAGCCGCCCATACCGCGCAAATAATCCACACAATCATTTGCCATAGACGGTGCCCCCAAAGCGGAATGTCATTGACAAAAAATGGGAGCGACTGCATCAAATATCGGGTTGGGTGCAGCACCGAGGGCGGCACCTGCATGCCATAGATTTTCTCAGCAGCGAATAGAGAGCCTAAATAAAAGCGACTAGTTTCCGACCAACTCAGCGAAAAAGGATAGTCGGTGACTTGAACTAACAAAGTCGCCATGTGATAAACAAAAGCGATGATCAAGCCTAAGCCGAGTCCCGCGCCCCTAGATGGGATTATGGGAAACAGAGCTTTCAGAGAAATTGCACCTATGATTACGAATACGCTGAAGACCAAAAGTCTCGGGAAAGGATCAATCAGCAGATCGCCCATCAAACCCAGGACAAGGATTGGAAAGGCGATCACCACCAGGGTTAATATAAACCAGGACAACCCTCGAAAGCGCAACAAAGCCTCGGGGATATGTAACAACCTCTCAGTAAGCTCTTTCCCCCATGTTGTCCATGTCGCGGCCAGTATTCCCAGATCAAACAGAGCAGCGCCAACCAGACCAATCACCATCAACCAGCGCTGTGCCCGGGGTGTAAAATTCACCCCTACAGCTAAAACTTGCTGAGCGATCTGGTATGCAGAACCAAGGAGTAAGACAAAAAATATCGCCAGTAACCAACGCAAATCCCATCTGGGATTTCTTGGCTCCAACATCTTCTCGAAATCATCGTTTAGAGGTAAATAATCAGACATTTTTCCCATTATCTTGACGAAGTCCAACAATGATCGCGGGTACGAAGGCCGCGCCCGGCAAGCTAGCTACCATCTGTAGGGTTCGGATCAGTAATGCGATCGTCAAGCCGCTCTTCATTGATATCCCGCCCACGTTAGTGAAGATTAAGGTCAGCGAAATCTCTTGAACCCCGTAGCCGTTTATCGAAATTGGCAGCAACGTAACCAGATAGACAAAGCTCCACAGCCCGCCGATCAACCATACAGGCATGGGATCACCAATGCTGTTGAGCATCAGGGCAATCGAAAGATACAGACATAGCATATGCAGCCCGGTCATCCCCAGGGATACCAACAAAGATGTTGGATGATCTTTCCACAGTGAGAATGACTTCCATAAGCGGCTGAATAAATCGCGCATCCGCCCCGCAATCTTTTTGATTCCAAGTGGGAGAATGGAGCTTGTCAAAAAGGCATCTCTCCACCCCTGAGCCGTAATCAACCAGGCCCAGAGAGGCCCCGCACCGAGGGGCACTGCAAGTGCCATGCCGAATAATCCCACCAGCCGGTCGACGACCAGCGACGCGGTACTGATGGCGCTATCTAACTTCATCTGCACTGCCCCAGCCAGGCGAACAACATCCCCCCCCACCGTCGTGGGCAGAAAATTGGATGCAAACAACCCGGCAAAGGTTAATTGCAAAGTCTTCCACCAGGTGACATCTATCTCAGTAACAGCCAATAAGGCATGCCAGCGACCCGCTACTGCCAGGCGGGAAATGATCGTCAACACGAAAGCAAGGATGATATGCCAAACTGGAATCTGACGGATAGCGCCAAAGATTTCCCCCCACCCCTGGCGACTAAATAAATATACTAACAACACTATCGCTAGGAGTGATCCCCCCCAGCGCAGATATGAAGTTGACTTGGAATCTTCCGAATGATCACTCATCTTGTGAAGAGGGATTGATCACCCGGCGAACTGTGTATGTAGGTTTCTGCTGCGCTTCATGATAGGTACGCACCTGCAATTCAGCCAACAAACCCATTAAGATCGACTGAAACCCCATATACATGAGCATCAGACTGACAGGAAAGAAAGGGGATTCGAATACCGATACCAAAGTGATAAGACGACGAACAATCAAGAAGGCCAACAACAAAGAACCCAAACCCATCATCAACATTCCGGGACCACCAAAGATGTAATTGGGTTTATGCCCATAGCTGATCAGGAATTTAACCGTCAGTAGATCGAGGATGACTTTTCCTATACGTTCCAGACCATATTTGGTTTTTCCATGTTCCCGAGGGTGGTGTTGCACGGGTACTTCTACTATGCGCGCGCCTACATAGCCGGCATAGGCAGGAATAAAGCGGTGCATCTCACCATAAAGGCGGAAACCTGTGATGACTTCACGGCGATATGCTTTGAGCGTGCAGCCATAGTCGCGCAGCTTTACGCCGGTGACCCACGAGATCAACCAATTAGCTATTCGGGAGGGCAATGTGCGCGTTATGAAGGTATCTTTCCGGCGCACCCGCCAGCCACTGACAACATCATAGTCTTCCCCCATTTTCTCAATCATCATAGGAATGTCAGCGGGGTCATTCTGCATATCGGCATCCATCAAGACGATAATATCGCCGTGGGTATTATCTATACCGGCCGCGATGGCCGCTGTCTGGCCAAAATTTCGCCTCAGGGCGATTACTCGAGTATGTTCTTTATCTTCTTCTGCCAGAGAAGCGAGCACCTGTACACTACCATCAACGCTACCGTCGTCAACGTATACGATCTCCCAGGGCATATTGACAGTACCTAACGCTTTATGGAGAGACTCGTGCAATTTATGCAGGCTCTCACTTTCATTATAGACAGGAATTACAACGGATATTTTTTCCATAAATTATTCTCATATTCGCACAAACATGGCGCATTGTAGCCTACCCATTTTGAGCGGTCAAGCTGGCCCTATACGCATGTTCATATAATAAATTCGATGAAACTCACTCAGAAATTTTTGTCGACTCATCCGCTGGGGATATTTGATCATCTTGAGAAACCAGCATATCTGAGACCCACAGCGCGCCGGGGAGTGTTTCAACCATCAAGATGAAACGCGTCACAACTACCAGAGCAGAGGCTTGCTCCAGGGTGGTACCCAATTGCATATAAAGGGTAGTCATGGTGACTTCACGCAGACCAAATCCATTGATAGAAATGGGCAGCAGCGACAAAACGTAAGTGATTGCACCCACGCCAATTACCTGAGAAATTGTGACAGAGATATCCAGACCACGTGCTAAGAACCAAACGGCGGAAAATACGCTCATTTTAGCTGCAAAGGCTATCATTAACCCCCACCCTAAGGCACCTTTACGGTCCCGCCAAACCAGGAATGCTTCCAAGATTTTCTTCAACCAGCGAGCAACCAATCGCACAACTTTAGAAACCCATCCGGCGATAAACCCCGCTTTCAAAAAGGCAGTTCTAATCTGATTATATGTTGAAACGGAGTTAAAAAATCCACTAAACACCTTAAACGAAAACCAGGAAAATGGCAGCAGGGCCATCATTACGAAAACATTCAACAAACGGTCGACTACTACCGATGCAAAACTTACCGACCAACCAGTGAATCGTGCTGCACTGACAATCCGCACAGTATCTCCGCCCACAGTTGATGGTAAGAAATTCGAGGCAAAGTTCCCCGCTAACACAATCTTCAGGATTTCTCCATACGGAACTTCAATCTCCTGAGCCTTCAGCAAGATAAACCAGCGCAGCGTGTTGGCAAGCACCCCCAAGAAATATAAGACGAACGCCAAAGGAAATATCCAGGTTGGGATGCGGCTCAGAGTAGCCCACATCAGCTTCCAATCTTGCTGGGTCAACAGCCAGATGAACAGTCCAGAAGTGACGATTGTGCCAGCCCAACGAATCCAACGCAGGTTAAATGAGAATCGTCGAGATTGATTTCGGTTCTGCTCGCTCATCCTAAATACCCCAAACTTCGTAGGCGATCTTCGATCTCTGTCAACTCGGAATCATCCAGGTTGGGTGTTGTCGTCCCGTCCAAAGAATCTGACGATCCAGAGACAAATTTTATGGCGTGCTTTTGAGATTCTGTGAAAGCCTGGCTGAGTGGTAGGCCATCCAAATCGTCGGGCACGGGCAATCCGGCCAGCGCCAACATCGTCGGCAGGATATCGGCTATCGACGCATCTGAAATCGACACACCTTCGGCAATCCCCGGACCGGACATGACGACAATACCGTCCGCACGATGGCTGCCAGAATCTTCATATTCTGATTTTCCCAGGATGCTTTCGCTGTCCAGACCCATCTTTACCGAAGATTGAAATAGATAATTCTGGATCGAAAAGATCACATCGGCGGCATTCTCAAGATAGGGTCCGTTGAAAATCTCTGATTTTCTGTAAATATCCGTGATCAATGGCTCGCCAGTCTTGGGATGTGGTAATTTCTCAAGGGCAGCAATCAACTGAGTAACGACCTGCTCATACGCTGTACCCGGTTCGACAATGCCGCTCGGCTCGCGCCCTTTCTGGTTGACATAAATCTGACCAAAAGCACCCCTGGCATAGGCTTTTGTGCGCGTCCAGTCAATATCATCGAATGACATGAATGAATTGAGAACTTTGTTGCGAGCTGGCTTTGAAACTAAATTGGCGACTTTCCCCAGCCCGATCTTGCTCACAATGCGATACGCCTTGCCTATTAGATCCCTCTTCGCCAACCAAAACTTCGCCCGCGTCGAGATATCATCACGCAAATGCAGCATACCAATCTCATGCAGCCAGCGGTTGATATACATAATGCCGTGCACCGGTCCGCCGCCATGATCGGAGAGCACAACGAAATTGGTATCATCACCAAACGCGGCCAAAAGATCGCCTAGTTGCTCATCGACCCCCTGGTAAACCTGCAGTATAGCATCCTGGAACTGTGCATCATAACCCGAGTCGTATTCCGGATACATCGGGTCGATGTATCGCCAGAATTTGTGCTGTACATGATCTGTTTGCATAAAAACCAGCAAATATACATCGCAAGGGTGCTCACGCACTAGATAGTCGACCACGCGCTTCTGGTAATCTAACAATTCCAGCACATTTTCCAAATACGCATCTTCGCGGCCATATTTATACACTTCGGTTTCTGCATGCCAGAAGGGGCCAACATTTTCTTCCAATTCCTGAATAAGCTCTGCCGGGTACGCGAATCCGCTCGAGGCAGCATCCGGAGCAGCCAAACCTGAAAACATGAAACCATCCAGGGGAACCGCGGGGTAAAGCATGGGCAAGTTGAACACGCCAATGCGTTTTCCAGCTTCGTTGAAATAACTCCACACCGGCTTAGCTTTGATCTGCCCAGTGTGGACATATTCCACATCATAACTGCCCTCTTTGCGAGCGAACCAATCGAAAACCCCATGTTTGGCCGGATTCTGCCCGGTGATGATCGTGCTCCAGGCGGCCGGGCTTACGGGCAGGGATGTTGAACGGATCGATCCGTAACTGCCCGATTGCATTAATTTGGCTAGATTTGGCAATTTGCCTTCAGCGACCCAGGGGGATAGTAGATCCCAGGTGGCGGCATCCCAACCCAAAACAATCAGTTTCGGCGCGGTCTCCTGGACTCCCTTTGGTGTTGATCCAGTTCCCATATTAATTCTCTGTCTCCGAGGCTTTGAGCGAATCAATCACACTTTGCAGCTCGCCTTCGTAGGAATCAACGATATGTTCAACATCAAATCGGCTGGCAAGCTGACGACTCGTTCGGCGGAATTCGCCCAAACGCTCAGGGGATGAAATCAACATCCGTAGTTCCTCAACTCCCATAGCATCATCATATCCATCCAGCAAATAACCATTCTGGTCCGGCTCGACCAGTTCGATGAATCCCCCAATCCGGCTGGCGACAACCGCCAATCCCATTGCCAGGGCTTGCACCCCAACAACTGGTAGACCCTCCGAAAGCGATGGCATAAATAAGATATCGCTCTTCCGAAACCACTCAATGACATCATCAGGAGACACCCAGCCAGTGAGGGTAAAACGATCATTGAGGCCGTGACGCTCTATCTCGGCTTCGATCTCAGGGCGCAGTGGGCCATCACCCACCATGACACAATTCCAAGGCAAATCAGCCAATTGAGCGAGCGTGCGCACAATTTGGAGCGGATTCTTTTGGGAAACAAAGCGCCCGGCAAAGATGATGCGCGGCGGCTCTCCAACAGTGATCTCGCCAGGGTTCAACATTGCCAGATCGACACCATTAGGGATCATCTGCGCATTGACAGAATAGCTTTCTTTAGCCAATTGCTGTGTAAATTCGCTTACTGCACAAACTTTGGCCGCAGATTTCCATATTGGTGGTGTGAAAGGAAATACCCAACGGAACCAGCGATCGGTTTTGTCAGGTACGCCGCCAGGGACATCGCCCAAATGCGCAGTAAGCAGATAGGGCACACCCGTCACCATAGATAATAATTTCGCCAACGCTCCACTAGGTACAGCAAAGTGCACGTGCATCAGATCGGGTTTCCATCGGGCTATAAGTCTCATCCCGGGCAAGAATCCCAATATGATATACCCCAGCATATCGATGAACCCTGCCTTGAAAGGTGTTCTACGACCAACGGGAACTCGTAATATCTCTATCCCATCTTGATTTTCATATTTTGGCAATCCCTTGAGATGGGACGTCAGGATACGGACATCATGGCCGCGTCTTACCAACCCACGACAAATATCCTCTGCTACTCTTCCCCCACCCCCGCCAACGGGAGGAAACTCGTAAATAACGACAAGTATCCGCATCACCTTACTGCTCTCTTACAAAGATATGAATCGCGGAATTACTTCTGCAAGGTACCAGAGGATCCGTGGGCGATACTTCGTCAAAGGCATAGCTTTCCGCAAATGTAGTAGCAAATCCGCCATACAAACGCGCTTCGATTAATAGGACATCTGCTTCGCGAACCCATTGATCAGCCAATGCCTGATTCCACCAGCCGTAGCGCAACAGATCATCGGGATCGCCACCCAGGCGGAATGAATAGCCATTGTTAATTTGAGGGGAATAGATTTCTACATCAGGGAGGTACAACAAGGGCACAGTGGAAAGCCCGCCCCACCAATACACTTTTGATCCGGCGGGCACCTGCTCCGCAAGATGTGCGCCACCTACTTCATATGATTCAATCACATTCCAACCACAGTCTCGGTCGCCAGGAGTAGCGCCTAACCCAAAAGTAATCAGCGTCCCCAACAGTAAGAAGACAGAAAATGCGCCGGCATTATTGAACTGAGTTTCACCCACAATCTTATTCCACCAGGCAGCCCCAAACTTGATAATTATCAGAGCAAATACCAATCCTACAAGCACAGGGACTACGGTTCTACTCACATCATAAGATGTGGTAAATATTTCCATCTCGCTCCAACCAAACTTGTTAGAGAGCAGACCCCATAAAGGGACATTTCCAGCTTGAATACGAGAAGAGCTAACCCTGGGAACTTCTGTCCGTAGAATTTGACGCGCCAGATGCTCCACTGTCTGCTGCTCTGCCCAAATTCCCTTGGCGCTGAAACCTATTCCTATCGATAGAATCAAAATGATCAGGAATGGCAGCCACTTGCCAAAACGGTCTTTGAATTCTTTGATTGAACTAATGAAAAGGATCCCCAGCAGCATGCCCAGGAAACTAAAAAACGATAAATATGTCGAAAAACAAAATACACAATAATTCTTTCCCAATGAAGCCCACATGTGAAAAGCAAACAGCAGACCAAAAACCACAGACAGGAATACGCCTGCCCGAAAACGCCATTCTGAACGCCATCCAGATTTTGATGGCCACCACATCCAGGCAAAAAGCGCGCCAACAATGGCAAAAAACTGGATTCGCATGCCCTGGAAGAAACTTAGAAGGCGGTCGCCAACACTCACATCTGGGTTCCAATTGGGCAGCGCTCCAACTGGTTTTGCGAATTGCTCAAAGAACGGGATCCACTTCAATGGCAACCAGGCAGCCCAAAGTCTAAGGATGCCAGGCCAAAACAGGGCATGTCCCAGACCAACAACGAGAATCCCAATTAATAAGCTCCACAACCCAATTTTCTTTCCATATTCCCAAAATATATAGAGAATCAGGATCGGCAGCACAGGGGTTAAATTGATACGAGTCAACATCATCAATCCGGCCAAGGCAACACCAAGTAGAATTTGCCAGGTAGGGCGTTGTTTTCCCAAAGTTAGCACCAACACCCAAACGAACATGAAGGCCACCAGCCCTTGAGAAGCCATAACGCTGAAGGTTTTGATCAGCGGAATATTGAGTACCAACAGCCAAACCGCTGCCGCTGCCCACCAGCGATTTCCCAACCTGCGTGCCAGGAACCAAATTCCGAGCAGAGTCAGCAATCCCAGAACAATGGCAAGATAACGCCCGGTGCGCAACCCAGGACCAAATAAAACCTGGACATAGCCGGGGATCAGAAACGAAAAGGGCATATGGTTAGACCAGGGGCCGTATTCCTGAAATGGCGTATATTTTCCGGTTGCAAAGAGGTAACCTTTAAGCAAATAGGCGCCTTCATCTAGAATTGATGATTGCGTATGGGCGTACATCCAAGATTGGACAGCGTAGATAATTCCCCCTAAGATCGCAAGCCCATCGGCTACCCAAGGGATCTCATAAATTCGCTTGAACCGTTCACGCAGATCCATCAAAGAATCTCTCTTCCCAAATACTGCAGGTCGGCATCGACCATCATGGTGACCAACTCTTCAAAACTGACTTGCGGTTGCCAACCGAGTTTCTTTCTCGCATGCTTGGGATCACCCACTAACAAACTGGCTTCCGCGGGGCGATAAAAGCGCTCATCTTGAATGACGTAATCCTGATAATTCAAGCCTACATGACTGAACGCTGCATCACAGAATTCGCGCACTGAGTGAGTCTCACCTGTGCAAACCACAAAATCTTCAGGTTGATCTTGTTGGAGCATCAACCACATGGCTTCTGCATAATCACCGGCGTATCCCCAATCGCGTTGAGCATCCAGATTCCCTAATCGCAGTTCATGCGTTAAGCCAAGCTTGATACGCGCCGCGCCATGAGAAATTTTGCGGGTAACAAATTCTACGCCTCTGCGCGGGCTTTCATGGTTATACAATATCCCTGAACAGGTAAACATGTCATAGTGATCGCGATAAGTCACCGTGATCCAGTGTCCGTACATTTTCGCCACACCATAGGGGTTACGGGGATAAAAAGGTGTCTTCTCGGTTTGCGGAACTTCACGCACATTGCCAAACATTTCGCTCGAAGAGGCTTGATAAAAGCGAGTTTCCGGGCATACCAGGCGAATCGCTTCCAGCATTCGAGTCACACCCAAGGCAGTCGTATCACCAGTTACCACCGGTTGAGACCATGATCCTGCGGGAAATGATAGCGCGGCGAAATTATAAACCTCGTCAGGGGAATATTCTTCTATGATGGCTACCAAAGAACCCTGGTCAAGCAGATTTCCCTCTACCAAGGTAATTTCGTCTTGAACCAACTTTAAATTCTCGTAGGTGACCATACTGGAGAAACGATCGATGCCAAGCACTTTGTACCCCTTTGACAGCAACAATTCCGCCATATAAGAGCCATCTTGACCAGCAATTCCTGTAATAAGCGCAGTTGGCATGAAATATCCTTGTAGAAATCAGCGGCTGATTATAATGGCAATTATAGCTTGGTCAAGGCTGGCTACCGTCTTCATCGTGCGAACGCGCCCAATCCCAAATCAGATATAGGGCAGAACTCGACAGCCCTAACCCAAAAACTTTGAAGACATCAATTACAGACCAGTCGAATGGAACGTAACGGCGAAGATACCAGGGCAAAAACCAGACGACTACAAAGCTTGCACTAACCAGGATTCTGCGCAACCAGGGATCCGGTGAACGTTGCTGGTCAACCCAAACCCAGGCCGCCACAGCAATTTGTAAACTTGAGAAAGCTACCCGATAACGAGGATTATCCCATTGATCACCACCGCTGCGGAATGAGGCAGCAAAAATAACAAGCCATATTGCTAAACTCATACCAAAAACAAACCACTGGCGCGGTTTACGTACTGCCCGCAGCGGTACGTAAATCAAGATGGGCAACAAGAGCGTCCACCCCAAGGCACGCCAGATGGCAATCGAACGCCAGAGCCAATTTCCATTGGCAATCAGCGCAGCTGGTAGGAAAGGTTGTACAACCCCATAAACCAGAACAACCCACTTGTAAAGACCCGCTGATATATTTTGGGATAGTTTATACATCCACCCCGAATACTGGTAACTAAGAATAGTCTGCCAAATACCTGTCCGCTCAACCCAAAACTGAAATACTACAATGGGGTTGATCGGGTCACCCTGTGAGATCTGCGCGCCAAAAAACAACAATCCCACCAGTCCAACAATCAGGAGGCCGCCAACAACTGCCCATAAACGCCAATCGCGAAGCCAGCGATCTCCTATCAAAAACATTGTCGCCAAGCCTAGCACGAACACCAATAACATTGTATAAGCGGGAGAGAGCGGCACAGACAACAACAGCGCAACCAGCATCCAAAATCCACCTTGCCAGGTTTTTTCCCTCAAGGCCAGAACTAAGCCATAAATTGCTGCGGCCGTAATTGTCATCGTAAAAGCCTCGCGCATCTGCGAACCACCCAACAACACCGCGTCAGGATAAAACACATAAATCCATGCGGCAATTCGCGCAGCCCCATCGCCCAGCAACCTTCGCACAAACGCCCATAAAAATAGAATTGCCAGGGAAGAGGCGGTTGCTGTCAGTATAACAATTAACAATGGATGATGTACCAGCCCCCCTCCAAGATAGCGATATATTGTGGCACTAAAGAACAATAAGCCCCCATATTGATCGACAGAACGATATGCAGAGAACGCATCTGTTAATGGGCGCTCTGATTGTGCCAACTCCCACGCTGCCGTATCACGATAATATGCATCGGACATGACATATCCGGCAACTTCTGCATCACTATCGTATCCCCAGAGTGGAAGGGCAATGAACCAAAAGACACCCAACACCAGGCGGAGAGCCAGGCCCCCTAATATTATCCAGATAAGCCAACGGGGAATCGACTCCCTTCGAGTTGCTCGCAATGCCCCAAAGAACAGTCCCGTTCCCAATATGGATACAGCTAAAAATGAGCCCCACCCCTGGAGTGATTCAAACCCCGATGACAACCAAGCCATACCCAGCGAGAGGAAAATCAGCAAAATACAAATGGTAATAATTCGTCTAGCCATGAATTCTTACATACCTTTGAGAATTCTCTCTGCACGAGATTGCCATGAATAGTTCTGAACATCCTTACGGGCTTGACGCGCTAGTTTATCTCGGCGACATGCATCAGATTGCAATTCCTGAATGGCACTGACCCAGGCAGCTATTTCATCTGGAGAAAGCAAAATCGCGTTCTCTTGATTCAAAGTTTCTTGTAGTACGGGAAGATCACTGGATATGATCGGGCGCTCAGAAGCCATATACTCAAATAATTTCATCGGGCTGAGATAGCGCGAGATATCACCACCAGATGAGGCAGCTACTTTTCGCTGATAGGGCATCAAAAGGATATCACTGGCTGCCTGGTAACGCGCTAATTCAGCATTGGGCACAAAGCCTGTCAAATGGACGTTTTTGAGATTGGCATTCTCAGCTTCAGTTCTTAGGCTGGCGACATCATCGGGATTGCCGCCAACAAGCAAGAAGTTGATTTCTGGCAGTCGCGTCGCAAGCATCAATATCAACTCAACGCCGCGACCCGGATAGAGGTGGCCTGTGTAACCAACGGTAAACCTCTCTTGAAGAGAGAGTTGATTGCGCGCAACCGCGGGAGGTGGTATATCAAGATATCGTTCCAGGTCAACACCATCGGGGGCAACGATCGTATCAATGTTTGAGATGTATGAATCAATCATTGGAAACAGATCATCTCTCAGGGCGTGTGTGATCAACACCAAACGACGCGCACCGCTCCCCTTCAAAAACAGTTTCAACAAAAATTGAAATCGGCGCGCCTGCGGAAAATTATGTAGTTCAAAAATTGTGGGGAATTTCAGAAAACTGGCCAATCCCGCCGCTTGTGGCAAGCGAGTGTAGATCAAATCAGCATTGTTTGCTCGCGCATATTTCACTGCCTGATAGCCATAGTCATAACGCCGCATCCATGAATAAACTGGCAGCCAATCGACCCTGAACTGATGCTGTAACCCGTATTGGTTAGCGAGTTTATTCCAATCAGGAGCATGCCCTTCTGGGGACTTTCCAGGAACAGTCACCAAGACTTCATGCCCCAAAGCCGTCATCGCCTGAGCCATTTTCATCACCTGGATGGTGTTGGCGCGACGGGCGGGGAGATAGGTTGGGGCAATCAGGCAAATCTTCATTTCGTAACTTCAACTTGAGTTTGCGAGCGTACATCCAGGAAAACCCGGATCGCCGCGGCACCAACTGTGAAGAAATAATAACCGACTAGCAACGCTGCAAAGGCCAAATAGCCATAATGAGGTACTAGCAAGAAAATTGCCGCAACCTTCAACACCATTCCAGTGAAGTTGATGATTGTGGGAAACACAGCGCGCCCTAAAGAAAGCAGCGCCACACGGTTCCAATAAAAGATATTGACAAAGGTATAACCTACAAGCAATATGACCAGCGCCGAATAAGTAGGTAAATATTCTGGGCCATAGGTCACACCAATGAGCCACTTGCCAAAAATGATCAAAACCAATGTCACGGGTACTGAATAAATCGCAGAGAGGCGCGATCCCTGACGCAGAACATAACGCACATTATCCCAATTGCGGCGGGCAATCTCTCGTGCCAGTTCTGGGAAGGTGGCCTTGGGTAAAGGGCTTACTGGAAGCTGGAGCAAATTGGTGATGGCTAAAGCAGTCTTATAGTATCCAGCCTGAACGGGGCCCAAGAAGGCCGAAACCCAAAGTACTTCGCTATCTTTAGCAACAAGGCTAACGGTGCTGCTGAGATTGGTGCTAAATGCAAACGTTAACAAGTTGCGTCGTTCCTCCTTCAAGATGCTTAGCGGCGTCCGCCACCAGCCTGCGCCCCAGGCGCGTCGGGCTTCAACCAGCGAGGCTATCGTCACCGAGAGTGAATATACGTATTTGCCAATCATGTATGCGACGATAACTTCTGTTAAACCAGCTTTGACAAAGAAAATGATCACGATCAATGTCAGGGTGATGGCGCTCTGTGCTGCGGTGGCAACTGCCATGATGCGGAAACGATCTAATATCTGCAGCAAACCACTGGCCGTTTCGAACATCACGTTGGCCAAAATGATAAAGCCATAGATTTGAAACCAAAAAGCCAAGCTGGAATCTTGGGCGAAGAAATGCGCACCTAGAGGGGCTAAGACCCAAATCAAAATCAATGCCAGGATCGATCCGCCAAACTCCAAGAAACTAGCCATCTTGAAAACTGCGGCAGCGCGATCTTGATCTCCTTCCTCCTGGTACTTTCCAACATAGCGCACGACCAGTTCATTCATGCGGAAAGAGGCAAAGCGATTCACCACACTAGTAAATTGCGTGATTGCACCTAAAACGCCAAAATTGGCTGGACCTAGAAGACGGCCAGCCAAAATACTCTGAAACACACTCATCCCCGCGGCCAGGCCTGTAGCACTCAGTAAATAACTGGCGTTGGTGAGAATGCGGCGAAGGAGTTCGTTTTCAAGAATTCGAGAGGAAATTCTTTGAAGATAAGGAAGCATAAGTTAGGTCGAAAATCTAAGGCCCCTTTCTTAGACGATCTCTAATTCCTTTGCCCATTGGCGGTTTTCGTTATACCATGCGATCGTTCGGCTGATACCTTCTTCCATACCGACTACGGGTTCCCAACCTAATTGTTCGCCAGCCTTAGTGACATCGGCCTGGTTGGCTTTCATATCAGCCTTAGGGAAGGGATGATACTCGATGTTTGCTTCACGACCAACGTTTTTCTCGATCAAGTTGATTAAGCCATTCATTTCAATGACTTCATGGCCACCCAAATTGAATATCTCAAAACCCACGGGCTTCACCCCCTGAACCACGCCGCGAGCAATATCGTCAATATAAGTGAACCCACGTGATTGGGTGCCATCACCATTCAATTGCAAAGTTTCCCCTTCGGTGATCCAACGTATAAACCGGAATACGGACATATCCGGGCGGCCTGCCGGGCCATAAACCGTAAAGAAGCGCACGATACTCACATCAATATCATAAAGATAATGATAAGCATGAGCCATAGCCTCGGCGCCTTTTTTGCTGGCAGCATATGCCTGAAGGGGTCGGGCGCTATCTGCACTTTCAGGTGTGGGTAAGGGAGCGTCAGCCCCATAAATACTGGATGTCGAGGCCAAAATGAATTTTGAGATCCCCTGCCGCTGGCAGAGTTCCAATAGATTTAGGGTTCCAGTAACATTGGTATCTACATAAACCCAGGGGTTTTCCACACTCGCCCGTACTCCTGCACGAGCAGCAAGATTGATTACTGCATCCAAACGTTCAACACTTATCGATAACCTTTCAATATTCTCCCAAATACTAATATCTAAGCGATGGAATGAAAATCCTTTTCTATCTTGAAGCTGTTTCAATCGGTATTCTTTCATACGCACATCGTAGGCATCATTCAAATTGTCGATACCCACAACGGTATGCCCGGCATCCAAGAGCATTTCAGCAACGCGGGCGGCGATAAAACCAGCAACCCCAGTAACTAAGTAATTAGCCATTTGTTCACTCGACTTTCATCTCTGACCAAATACGTCAGAACGCCGACCGCAGTTCCTTCTGATTGATTCAGAGCAGCGGTCGGCGGTCTATCTTCAATCGTTTTTTTATTACAATCGTACAACCTTAGGATTATTACGTCCTAAATCTCCAAGAGCGTTGCGCGTATCGACTATACAAGTAGCAGCATCCAGGATGGCATTGTAATCATAGTCGCTGTGGTTGGTGATGATCACGACACAATCGGAATCTCGCACTGCAGCCATCAAATCAGGGACACTTTCCAACTCAAACTCTTCTTCCTTAATGCTGGCAACATATGGGTCGTGATAACTCACATTGGAACCGCTTTGCTCGAGAAGACCAATCACATCAAGAGCTGGAGATTCACGCATATCGTCAATATCAGGCTTGTACGCCGCACCCAGAACTAAAATGTTACTGTCTTTCAATGGCTTGCCAAATTCATTCAGCGAATCCTGCACCTTACGCACAACGTAACGCGGCATGCCGAGATTGATCTCTGAAGCTAATTCAATGAAACGGGCAGTGTAGTTCAGTGATTTGAGTTTCCAAGAAAGATAGAGTGGATCGATGGGAATACAGTGTCCACCCAAACCGGGACCAGGCGTGAACTTCATAAAACCGAAAGGTTTTGTGGCAGCCGCGTCGATGACTTCCCAAACATCAATGTCAAGGCGATCACACATCACAGCTAATTCGTTGACCAAACCAATGTTGATCATGCGGAAAGTGTTCTCAAGTAATTTGGCCATTTCTGCAACTTCGGAGGAAGAAACAGGGACAACCGTATCGAGGGCACCCTGATACCAAGTGGATGCTACTTCCGAGCAGTGTTCAGTGATACCGCCAACCACTTTGGGAGTATTAATGGTGGTCCAATCTTCACGACCTGGATCAACTCGTTCGGGTGAAAAAGCCAGGAAGTAATCCTCACCCACTTCGAGGTTATTCTCCTCGCCCAATTTGGGCAACAAAATTTCCCGCGTTGTTCCGGGATAAGTCGTTGACTCAAGTACCACAACCATCCCAGGGTGCATATACTTAGCCAGTTCACTGGTCACTGAAAGAATAAATGACAGATCGGGATCACCAGTCTTTCGCAAAGGGGTGGGAACACAAATGCTAACGGCGTCTGCATCTGCCAACGCAGAGAAGTCAGAGGTCGCCTTTAGCTTGCCATTCTTCACTAAAGCTGCAACCACATCTGTGGGTACATCTTGAATATAGCTTTCCCCCTGCTTTAGCTTTTCAATTTTACGCACGTCAGGATCAATCCCCACCACATTGAACCCAGCTTCAGCAAAAACTGCAGCAAAGGGTAAGCCAACATAACCTAAACCGAGAACCGCCACGGAGGCGGTCTTATTTTGAAGTTTCTCTACTAGAGCATTTTTTGTTTTCATAGTTTTTCTTTCATGTAAATTGATATTGAACAGGTTTCAAATTAAACCATAAATCAGAAAATTTCCCCCTCTGACTTAAATCCTCATGTTACGCACGCGTAGCGGGAAAGTCCTGAAAATAGGGGTTGGAGGCGAAGCCCCCCCAAATTTTCAGGGATATTTCTCTTTAGGTTGCGTAACATGAGTTAAATCATCAAAACATGCTGAGTTGTTTGGGATCTGGCTTCTCTTCTGGCGTATTGGTCTCAAGTTCAGGGGCACTTTCTGCTGAGGCAATTAAATCTGGCAATTGATTAAAATCGCCTTCGACAGAAGATCGTAAAGAAGGTTGGTGCAGCGCCGCGGCTGGGTGATACATGGGCACAACCAGGCGTCCTTTTATGCGCATGGCCTTTCCATGAACCTCGCTGATCTTGGCATGAGGAATAAATCTCTCCATCGAGAAGCGGCCCAAAGTTACGATCACCTTAGGGTTGATAGCCTGGATTTGCCGCTCTAAAAAGACATCACAGGCGGCTAATTCTTCGGGGCGCGGATCCCGATTGCCGGGCGGTCGACATTTCACCACATTGCCGATAAATACTTGTTGGCGCTGCATATCCACTAATTCCAATAATTCATCCAAGAACCTTCCAGCAGCGCCAACAAAAGGTCGGCCCTGTTGGTTTTCATGAAATCCAGGTCCCTCACCAATGAACATGATCTCAGCAGAAGTTAGCCCCTCACCCGACACACCATGCTTGCGAGAAAAATGGAGGTCACATTTTTTGCAAACTTGAACTTCCTCAGCAATTTGAGCAAGGAATTCATCGGAATTCATGAAATTCATTCTCCTTTAGTAGAATGCAAATATGAATGATTTACCCTGGAATCGGCTCTCCGTGATGGAGATAAGTTGGCGATAGTGTCGCTGGGTTGTCAACATGGCCCGCTTCCCAACGCTGCCAAGCTAATTCGGCAAGGATCGCTGGCCTACGTACTGAGAATGCAGGTGACGCCAATACGACATTCTTATATTTCCTACCCAAACGCTGACGAACTTCATCATTCAGTTCACCACAAATCCGTGTTGGTTCTCGGATACTTTCAGCAAATTCATCCAATGTCAGGTTATCGAGATTTCCCATGGACTCCCATTTATTTTCAACAACCTGATACCAACCCACAGCCAATCGTCTTCGCCCGGCAACTAAAACACACGCCATTTGTGTATCTGCAAAGGGTTGAGCAGCAGCTACAATTTCGAGTGTCGGAATACCAATAATGGGTAGATGTTCACTGAATGCCAACCCCTTGACAAAAGCCAATCCAATACGCAGCGCAGTAAAAGAGCCCGGGCCGGTTGCCACACCCAATGCGCTCAATTCCCCCACAGAGATTCCAGTCTTCTCAAGCATCGCATCGACAGAAGGGGCCAGTTCCACAGTGTGGTAGCTGTGACTGCTCCAGGTCATCTCTGCCAATACCTGGCTACCATCATAAAGTGCAATCCCTACCATGCGGGTGGAGGTATCAACGGCCAATAACATTACGAAACTCCAAAGATCTGTTTTCGAAGACTCTGTAATAAATCCTGGTTATATTCTCCCCTAGCGGCTACTAAAAACTGCCGCTGGGTTTCATCCAGCCATTCCAAGGTGATCCAGAAGCGCTCTTTGGGTAGTGCATCTTCAATCCTATCAGCCCACTCGATTACCAGTGGTCCTCTTTCCATCATGCCATCCAAATCCAGATCAATGGCTTCTGCTGATCCACTCAGCCGGTAGGCATCCAGATGGTAAAGTTGCTGTCCATCAACCCGCCGATACACATTGACCAACATAAATGTCGGGCTGGAGACTGGATCCAGCGAACCCCAACCGGCCGCAATACCCTGCATCAATGTAGTTTTCCCCGCTCCCAAATCTCCAACTAATCCAACTACATCACCTGATCCCAGGAATGCGCCCAACCGAATACCAACACGACGAGTCTGTTCCGTGCTCCGGCTGATAAACTCGAAAGAATGTGGCTCAAGGATGGGGGACATAGGTTGATTATAAACGCAAAAACGCTTTACTATAAAACAGTGAGCTTTGCCAATGATGCAACAACCTTCTTCAAACCGATATCTTCAAAGAAAATATCTACAATCTCTTCGTTGTCTTCGATCTTGCTGTTTAATATCATTCCTTCACCCCAGGCTGGATGACCAACCCTCATACCTGGCGAGTATTCCTGTTCGACAACCTGTTCTGTATATTCTGGAGATTCCCACTTCTCTGGGCGGAAAATCGATGAGCGGGATCGCCGCTTCTGTCCCCCAGTATAACCATCATCGATCAACAACATAGGGATATCATCCAGATAGCGCGAAGGCTCTGCGGGTTCGGAATATCCGAAGTTGTATCGGTTGAGCGAATGCAGTAGATACAGCGAATCTTCGGCACGAGTGATACCCACATAGAGTAAGCGGCGTTCCTCTTGCATAGCTTCGGGGTCATCGAATGAGCGAATATGTGGCAGCGTACCTTCATTGAGTCCTACAATGAAAACCACTGGGAATTCCAAACCTTTGGCAGCATGCAAAGTCATCAGGGTGGGTACATTAGCGCTGGCATCCAGGGTGTCTTGATCGGATACTAGGGCGACATCTTCCAAGAAGGCCATTAAACTCTTTTCATTGTAGTCTGCAGCCAAACGCCGGAATTCCATGACATTCTCCCAGCGCTCTGCCCCTTCATCGCTGCCATCTTCAATATAGTTTCGATAAGCAATATCTTTGATGATTTGATCCATCAGTTCGAGAGGTGAGAGGTCATCCCTAAAATTGCACCAGTTCGAGAGCAGTTTCCCGAATGGAGAGAGGGTTGTTCGGACTCTGTTTGGGAGTGATTCCCAATGTTCGGACTCGGCACCCACCCCTAAGTCAAGAAGAACATTGCCTGGGGATAAGTCCAAGCTCTGGGCGTAAGTGCGCAGCGAGGCGATCGTTTTTGTCCCAATCCCGCGTCGCGGTGTATTGATCGCCCGCAGCATGCTGATCTCATCTTTGGGGTTATGCGCCAACCGCAGATAGGCCATAATATCCTTGATCTCGCGCCGTCCATAGAAGCGTTGCGCGCCGACCAATTTATAGGGTAAGTTTGCCGCCAAAAATGCCTCTTCCAGGATACGAGATTGGGCATTGGTGCGGTACATGACCGCGAAATCGCCGGGTTGTGTGCGCTGCGATGCAACTGATCGAGCGATTCGCTCAACCACAAAGGATGCCATTTCGCGATCATCATATAACTCTTGCAACATTATTTTTTGCCCCTCGCCGCGCTCTGTAAAGAGCTGTTTCTTGGTGCGATGGGGGTTGCCATCGATCACCGCCATGGCCGAATCAAGGATATTCTGCGTAGAGCGGTAATTCTGTTCTAGCAAGATGATCTGCGCACTGGGGAAATCTTCATCGAAGCGCAAAACATTGCGAAAATCCGCGCCGCGCCAGCGGTAAATGGATTGATCGGGGTCACCAACGACAAAAATGTTTTGGTGGAAAGATGCCAGATGTTTGAGCAGCGTGTACTGCGCCATATTGGTATCTTGGAATTCATCTACCAAAATATGCTCATAGCGGCGGGAATAGCGCTCGCGAACAGCGGGACTCTCTTCAAGTAAAAAAGCCGTCCAAAGGAGCATATCATCAAAATCGACAGCGTTGCTGGCTAACAAGGTATGCTGGTAGCGCAGATATACCCGCTTGACAACTTCATCTCGATAGGTTTGAACGGGGAAATCTTCGGCAAAGAGAAGCTCATTCTTCGCTCTGGAAATCGAGGCGTGCACCCCATGAGGGCGGTAGCGTTTATCGTCCAGGTTCAAATCTTTGATGACTTGTTTGACAACGCGAATCTGGTCATCGGCGTCGAAAATTACGTAGTTTGAGTCAAATGGCAAATGATCTGCCTCGCGACGCAATATCCGCCCACAGGTAGAATGGAATGTGCCAAGCGTAAGACCGCGCCCTCGCTCTCCAAGCATTCGATCCACACGGTCACCCATCTCGCGCGCAGCTTTATTGGTAAATGTAACTGCCAAAACGTGATACGGCCGCACGCCCATCTGACCGATCAAATATGCAATGCGCTGGGTAAGGACACGGGTTTTTCCAGAGCCAGGTCCAGCTAAAACGAGTACGGGGCCAGTGCCAGCCATGACAGCTTGTTGTTGTTGTGGGTTGAGATCGCGGAGCACATCCATGCGAGGGATTGTATCTCCGCGACTTTGGTTTGACAAGCTGTTGTCAATCACAAACCTACGCGCTACAATCTGAGCATGCAAACGGACAACAATTGGGGCATATTAGGCCATGAATGGGCGGTTGATTTATTTCAAGGACACCTAGCGAATAACCGCATGCGCCATGCCTATCTTATTACCGGTTCGCAGGGGGTAGGCCGGCGGACTCTGGCGCTACGGGTAAGCCAGGGATTGAATTGTAAAGAACCAATTGCCCCTGGAATCCCTTGTTTATCCTGCCATACATGCCAACGCATTGAGCGCATGCAGCACCCTGACTTGGTTGTCGTAAAAGCAGAAGATGCTGGTGGGACACTCAAAGTAGATCAAGTACGAGAATTGCAGCGAGGCTTATCACTCGCCCCATATGAAGCAACCTATAAGATTGCGTTGCTGCTGCGCTTTGAAGAGGCCAATCCCAACGCTGCCAATGCAATATTGAAAACATTAGAAGAGCCTCCTCGCCAAGTAATCCTTTTTGTAACCGCACAAGATACAGAGACTCTGCTCCCCACCATCGTCTCACGCTGTGAGGTGATTCGCCTGCGACCACTATCAATTGACCAGGCCAGCAGGGGTATCCATGAGAAATGGGGGATCCCAGAAGACGAAGCCAGGTTATTGGCACACTTATCCAATGGAAGGCCGGG
>JACKQG010000803.1_pt1 | contig 44552 bp, 39 predicted proteins | sample 8237621 | NCBI WGS metagenome assembly JACKQG01 (sample SAMN15677084, study PRJNA649215) | marine metagenome | biome: marine; feature: Black Sea; material: saline water; isolation source: suspended particulate matter (SPM) from the Black Sea western gyre | collected 2013-06-09/2013-06-10 | depth... | reverse complement strand
CCTCCAGGAATCGAACCAGGGACACATGGATTTTCAGTCCATTGCTCTACCAACTGAGCTAAGGCACCAACATAATTGGGGCTGCAAATTTAATTGTTTTTTTGTTTTAGCGAAATATTTTTTTGTTTTCATATGATCCCCTTTTGAAATGTTTAATTTTGCGTTCAAATTATTTTAATGAATCTTATAATAGATATTGGAAACTCTAGTAGTAAAGTAGCTATATTCAAAGGGAAAGAGATAGTGAAATATAAAACTTTTGACAAAATAACTTTACCTAATATTCTGCCTTTTACCAATGATTTTGATATTTCTGCCTCTATTATTTCTTCTGTTATAGAAATAGACAATCGTATTCAAGCGGTTATTTCTTATTTCAATTCTTTAATTTTAACACATAATACAGCTCTCCCTATTTTAAGCAATTACAAAACACCAAAAACTTTGGGTAAAGATAGGTTAGCTGCTATAGTAGGGGCAAATAATAAATTTCTTAATAGAGATATTCTTGTAATTGATGCTGGCAGTTGTATCACTTTTGATTATTTTACTAATGGTAATTATAGTGGTGGAAGAATAAGTCCTGGAATACAGATGCGTTATGATGCTTTACATACTTTTACTGCTAAATTACCTCAAATTAATTTTTCCAATAAGCACTTTATGATTGGAAATGACACGAATTCATCTATTATTGCAGGAGTGCAACAAGGGGTATTGGATGAAGTTGATGAGGGAATTACTACATTTATAAAAGAAAACCCGGAATCTATCGTTATTGTTTGCGGTGGAAGTCATAAATTCTTTGAAAAACACTTAAAAAATAGCATATTTGCAGATCCTTTAATAGTACTTAAAGGACTAAACATAATTCTTGAATTCAATGCGAAAAAATAAAATCTATCTTTCTCTAATATTACTTTTTTTTGGGGGAAGTATAATTGCTCAAAATCAAATAAATTCTCCTTATTCTCGCTTTGGAATTGGTAATTTACAATCTAATGTATTATCAGAATATGCGGCTTTGGGAGGCACATCAATTGCAAGTTACAATCCTAATATTGTAAATCCTTACAATCCAGCATCATATACGGCTTTTAAGGCAAATTCCTTTATATTTTCATTAGGAGGAACGCACCAAAGCACCAAAATGCAAACTGCTAATTTGGAGCAAATAACCAACAATTCCTCTTTTTCTCATTTTATTTTAGGACTCCCTATTAGCAAAAAAATTGGAGCGAGTGCTGGCTTTTTACCATATAGTAATATTGGTTATCAAATTGAGGATTCTGAATTGCACTCTGATTTAGGACTGATAAATTATTCTTATTTAGGAGATGGCGGATTAAATATAATGTATGTTGGTATGGCTTATAGAATTACTAATAATCTATCGCTTGGGGCAAATGCTAATTATCTTTTTGGGGGGCTTTACAGAAATAAAAAAGTAATTTTTACAGATGGAACAACTTTTAATACTCGAAAAAAATCCAGTATTTCTGTAAAAGGATTTTTCTATCAATTAGGGTTAATGTACAATAAAGATGTCAATGAAAATACACATTTATCTTTTGGTTTTACGGCAAATAATAATGCTAAAATCTCAGCTAAAAGATCTGTACTTACTGAAACTTACGAGCTTTTTTCTTCCGTTTTTGAAGTTGTAAAAGATACTGCTGAAAATACTACAACAGGATTTTCTAATAATATGATTTTACCTCAAAATATTGCTGTTGGATTTTCATTGGAGATTGATAAAAAATGGCTACTGATGACGGATTTTAGCATGCAAGATTGGTCAGAATACCGAATGTTTGGAGAATCCGATTCCTTAACAAAAAGTATGAAATTTTCTGGAGGATTGCAATTTACCCCAGATTATAATTCGGTAAATAAATATTGGAAACTTATCAAATTCCGTTTTGGCGGGAAATTTGAACAAACCTATTTGCAATTGTATAACACCCAACTTACAGAGAAAAGCGTAAGTTTTGGCTTTGGACTTCCCCTTAGAAAAACAAAGTCAGAAATAAACCTTTCAGTGGAAATGGGAGAAAAAGGAACTACAAATAATAATTTAATAAAAGAACAATTTTTGCGTTTTCAAATAGGACTTAGCTTAAGAGATATTTGGTTTGTAAAAAGAAAATACGATTAAAAAAAGAAGTGAAATGAGAAGAAAATTTGGGGTATTATTTAGTGTATTGTTATTGGCTGGAAGCGTGCAATCACAATCAAAATATGGAGAAGATAGTGTAAATTGTGTGACAAATCTTTCACTATACAGAGAATACTATAAGCAAAAAAATTATGATGATGCTATAAAGCCATGGAGATGGGTATATAATAATTGTCCATCATCAAGCGGAAACATTTATAAAAATGGTCCAACGCTCTTCAAGGATTTAATGAAAAAAAATCCTGAAAATAAAAATGCTTATATTGATACAATGATGATGATTTACGACAAAAGGATTCAATATTTTGGCAAGCAAGGATTTGTTCTTGGAAGAAAGGGAGCAGATTTAATAAAGTACAAGCCATCTAGTTTTGAGTTAGCACATTCCATATTGAGTAAATCTTTAGAGTTACAAGGAAATAATTCGGATGCAGGAGCTTTAGCAGCTTATTTCAAGGCAACTACTCTTATGGAGGGAAATAAGAAATTAGATAAACAAGCAGTATTAGAATCTTATGCAAAGGTGGCGGAAATCATAGATTATAATTTGGTGAATAATCCAAAAAAAGAAAAATATTATACCCAAGCATCAGAAATAATTGAGTCTCTTTTTGCTCCTTATGCAAATTGTGAAGATTTGATTGGAATTTTTTCTACAAAATTTAAAAATACTACTGAAGATATTGATTTGTTAAAAAGAATTACCCGCCTTTTAGCCATTAAAGAATGTATAGAAAATCAACTTTATTTTGATGCCGCAACTAGGTTACATGAACTCTCCCCTTCTGCTATTTCTGCAAGTAATATGGGTAAGTTGAATATTACAAAAAAGAAATATTCGCAAGCAATTGATTATTTTAAACAAGCGGTTGAACTTGAGCAAGAGGGTAAAACAAAAGCAAAATATTATTTAGAACTAGCAGATGCATACCGAATTTCTGGCACTTATAGTACGGCTCGCTCAATGGCTTATAAATCGGTAGAATTACGCCCAGATTGGGGAGAGCCATACATTAGTATTGCCAATATTTATGCTTCCTCTGTAAAAAAATGTGGCTCTACTGATTTTGAAAAAGCAACTATTTATTGGTTGGTTGTCGATAAATTTATCAAAGCAAAAACCGTTGATTCTTCTATTACAGCTAAAGCAAATAAATCTATTGCAACTTACTCCAAATTTTTCCCAAATACCGAGCAGTGTTTTTTTCAAGGCATAGAGTCTGGGCAAACTTATAAGGTAGAATGCTGGATAAATGAAAATACTAAAGTAAGAACAAGCGATTGATAAAACTTATCAGAATACTTACTTCTAAAAGCATTTTCATCTGCTTTTACGCATTTCTTTTTTTTTCATGCAGTAACGATACGAAAATTGTGAAAACATTTGTAAGTAACGAAAAAGTACCTTCTGAAACATTGAAGCAAGCTGAGCTAACTTATACAGAGAAAGGGAAAGTAAAGGTAAAAATTATTGCACAAAAAATTGAACGATTTACTAAGCCATCACCCACGATTAATTTCTCGCAAGGGCTTGTCGTTTACTTTTATAACGATTCAGCAATGCTCACCTCAACTCTTACTGCTCAGCAAGCAATTATTGATGATGAGAAACAACAAATGATAGCGGAAATAAATGTGGAATTAATAAATCAAAAGCAGGAAAAACTAAATACCGAAAAGCTTATTTGGGACGAAAAATCAAATCTTATTTATACAGAAAAATCAGTAAAAATCACTTCCAAAAATGAGATAATATTTGGAGATGGGTTTGAGTCAACTCCCGATTTTTCAACATATAAAATAACTAATGTGAGAGGGAATATTAATATAAGAGATGATAAAGATACCGTTAATTAATACATTTTTTATAATTTTACCTTAACAATGTATATCTTACTAATTATAATTACCCTCTTATTGTCAGCATTTTTTTCTGGAATGGAAATTGCTTTCGTTTCGGCAAACAAATTAAAATTAGAACTCGATAAAAAATCAGAAGGATTTACTTCTAGAATTATTTCAATTTTTGCCAAACGAGAATCTCATTTTATTGTAACTATGCTTATTGGTAATAATATTGCCTTAGTAGTTTATGGTGTGCTAATGGCAGATATTTTAGAAAATAATTTGAATCAATTTATTAGCTCAACTTTTATTTTAATAATAGTACAAACTATTATCTCTACACTTATTATTTTGGTAGTTGCAGAGTTTATTCCAAAGGTAATTTTTAGAGTAAACTCTAATAGAACATTAAAGTTTTTTTCTTTGCCTTTACTATTTGTTTATACTATTTTATATCCGTTTATTTTACTAATGATTGCTCTTTCAAGATGGATTCTCAAGGGGTTGTTTAAAGTAGAAATATCAGAAAACCAAAGGTTATTTGATAGAGTAGATTTAGATGCATACCTTTCTCTACTAAACACTAATAAGGATGAGAATATTGAAGTAGAAATGTTACAAAATGCTCTTGAACTTACTAGCATAAAAGCTAGAGAATGCATGGTTCCCCGAACAGAAATTGTTGCTTTAGAGCTTGAAACTTCTATTACTCAACTTAAAGAAAAATTTATACAATCAAAACTTTCAAAGATTCTTATTTATAAAGGCGATATAGATAATATAATTGGATATGTACATTCTTTGGATTTGTTTAAAAAACCAAAAAGAATAAAATCAATTTTGATGCCAATCCCAATTGTAACAGAAACTATATCGGCCTCTGATTTGCTTGAGCTTTTTATTACTCAGCATAGAGCGGTTGCTGTGGTCGTAGATGAGTATGGAGGTACTTCAGGTATGGTAACTGTTGAAGATGTTACAGAAGAAATTGTTGGAGAAATAGAGGATGAACATGATAAGGATATACTTATCGATACAAAAATAGATAAAAAAACTTACCTTTTTTCTGCTAGAATGGAGGTAGATTCTATCAATAAAAAGTATGAACTCAACTTACCAACATCTCAAGAATACGAAACCTTAGCAGGTCTTTTGTTAAGTTTTCATGAGGATATTCCTGAAGTGGAAACAGAAGTGAAAATAGAATCATTTATGTTTGTAGTAAAAGAGGTAAATGATAGAAGTATTAAATTGATTCAAATTCATCTTCTTGAGTAATAAAATCAGTTAATAAAAACACTTTTTTTATCTCAATTAACTTTGTATATTCGCCACCTCAAAAAAACAAATTAAAGTATGTCAACACTAGGAAATATTAGAAAACGATCAACACTGCTTTTATCGGTAATTGGAATAGCAATGTTAGCATTTATATTAGGAGATTTTATGCAATCCAAAAGAAGCGGTGGTGGAGGTGGATTTTTTGTAGGAGAAGTTGCAGGTGAGGAAATTCCTATTCAGGCATTTGAAGAAAGAGTGCAAAAAGGAACAGAAAATTGGAAAAATTCAAACCCTAATTCTACAATAAATCAAGGTACATTATCTCAAATCAGAAATTCAATTTGGGATGAGTATATTCGTGAGCTTATATTTAATACAGAGTTTGAAATGTTAGGAGTTGATGTGGATTCGGAAGAAATGTTTGAACTTTTTCAAGGAAACAATGTGCATCCAGAAATTAGTAAAATTCAAATTTTTCAAGACCCAATTACTAAGCAGTTTGATAGGGCGAAAATGATTCAGTATATGAAGAATTTAGAAAACGACCAAAACGGGCAAGCAAGAGAACAGTGGTTGGGTTATGAAAAATACATAAGAAATCTTAGGAAAAATGATAAATACAACAATCTTGTTAAACAAGGAATGTATGTGAGCAGCATGGAAGCACAGCTTAATTTTAATCAAGCAAATGAAAATATCAGTTTTGAGTATGTGTCAGTTCCATATAACCATATTTCTGATGGATTAGTTGATGTTTCTGAAGTGGAAATAAAGGATTATTATAAGAGCCACCTTAATGATTTTCAGCAAAATGAATCTAGAGATGTAGATTATGTAGCTTTTACAGTTGTTCCATCTAAAAAAGATGATGAGGATACCAAAAACAACTTAGTAAATTTATCAAAAAACTTTTCGACTTATGATGATTATGAGGTTTTTGTAAAAAGAAATTCTGATAATTTTAATACGATTTTTAATTTTACAAAAAAAGATGATATTGTAGATACAAATACTACTACTCTTTTTACTGCTAAGAAAGGTACAGTAATAGGGCCTTATAATTTTACAGAAGGAACCTATAGAGTAGCAAAATTAGTAGATATTCAATATAGACCAGACTCTGTGCAAGCAAGACATATCCTTATCTCACCAGATGAAAATAAAGATTTGGATTCTACTAATGCCCTTGTGGAGTCCGTGAAGAAGGAAATTGAGTCGGGAAAAGATTTTGCTGATTTAGCCCAAATATATTCTATTGATAAAACAACTGCAATAAAAGGAGGAGATTTAGGATGGTTTAAGGAAGGTGCAATGGTTGCTGAATTTAATGAAGTTTGCTTTACGGCTAATAAAGGTGATTTGACTATTGTACAATCCCAATTTGGAGTACACCTTATTGAAGTAACCAAAAAAAGTAGAAATACTAAAAAAGTTAAAATTGCGTATATAGATAGAATTGTTGAACCAAGCTCTGAAACATACCATAGTTATTACACACAAGCAGCACAATTTGCAAGAACACTATTAGATTCTGATACTGCTACTTTTAATGGTGTAGTATCAGCAAATCCAAGTTTAGTGAAAAGAAATGAATACAAAGTAATACCAAGTAAACAGAATATATCTGGATTAGAAAATTCAAGAACAATGATAAAATGGATGCAAAATGCAACAGTTGATCAGGTATCTGAAGTATTTGAGTTTGGTAACAATTATGTGGTAGCAGTTCTCACAAAAATAAATGAAGAAGGAGATGTACCATTAGAAGATTTAAAAGAAGAAATAGAATCAAAAGTAAGAAAACAGAAAAAAGGAAAAATGATAGTTGATGAAATAAAATTAGAGCAATTTAGCACATTACAAGAATTGGCAACTAAGATGAATAGTCAAGTGAAGATTGCAGAAAAAGTTAATTTTTTATCTAATCAAATTCAAAACTTGGGAATAGAGCCAGATTTAGTTGGCCTTGCTTGTGCTTCTGGGAAAGAGGAAATTACCAATCCAATAATTGGAAGGAATGCTATATTTGTGCTTAAGGTAATTAATAGAAATGAAAGATTAAGTAGTGGTGACTTTTCTCAACAGCAACAGCAAATGATGAGTACATTAAAACAAAATGCCGCAATAGCTGCTTTCAATGTATTAAAAGAAAATGCAAAAATTGTAGATAACAGAAATAATTTTTATTAATAATTATAGCTCAAAATAAAATAATTAAAACCCCGAATTTCGGGGTTTTTTTATCTCAAAATTTGCAATCTGTAAGAATCTAAATTAAGAAAAATAAACAGCAAAATTGTAAAGCCAATAAGGGATGATCCGCCATAACTAATAAAAGGTAATGGAATTCCAATTACTGGAGCTAATCCGATAGTCATTCCAATATTTATTGCAAAATGAACAAATAAAATACAGGCAACACCATAGCCGTAAATTCTACAAAATTTTGACCTCTGTCTTTCTGCTAAATTTATAATTCTAAGAAGTAGTGCTACAAAAACTACAATGAAAATTAAAGATCCGAAAAAACCCCATTCCTCACCAATTGTACAAAAAATAAAGTCAGTACTTTGTTCTGGAACAAAATCAAACCTTGTTTGAGTCCCTTTCAAAAATCCTTTTCCAAAAAAGCCACCTGAGCCAATAGCAATTTTTGATTGTATCAAATTATAGCCAGCTCCATGTGGGTCAATTTCTATTCCTAAAAGTATGTTTATTCTTTCTACTTGATGCGGTGCTAATACATTTAAGAAAATATAATTTACTAAAAACACAAATGAAATTGCAATTGTAAGCCCTGCAAAAATGACTAAAAATTCCTTCTTTTTTCGTCTGGAAAACAGGAAAATAAAGAGAGCAATTGCAAAAAGAATTACAATAAAGGTGAATTTATTTAGTAGTAGAGTTACTATAAATAATATTGAAATAATAAGTCCGAATAATAATACATTTCCTGATAATCCCTCCCTATAAAGCATCAGAATAAGTGAGAAAAAGACAAGAGCAGTTCCTAAATCATTTTGTAATATAGTTAATAATAACGGAACTAAAATAATCGCAAAGCTTCTTAATTTAGTATTGATTGCTTGCATTTTAATATTATGAGTGTTTAGGTATTTTGCAACTGCTAAAATGGTGGTAAATTTTGCAAATTCGGAGGGCTGCAACTTATATTTTCCAATCTCAAACCATGAAGTAGCTCCTGCTGTTGTAGCTCCCCAAATAAGTAAGCTGATTAATGAAAAGATTATTATTCCATACAAAAGATAGGAAAATGCTTCAAAGAATTTCCAATCAATTATTAGAATAATAAAGGCAACAAATAGTGATGCTCCAATAAATACAAGTTGTTTTCCGTGTCTTTGTGCTAGGTCAAAAATAACAGTTTGATCGTCATTATATTGTGATGCATAAATATTTATCCATCCAAAAAATAGCAGCAATAAATAAAGGTAAACACTTATCCAATCTACATTACCAAATATTTTTTTTTCTATTCTCATTTAGTTAATATTAGATTTCCATTAAAGATAAACTCTTCTAAATGCTTATTAATTATTTCATTTCTTAAATATTTTTCAATCATTAAAGTTGCAATTGGGGCAGCCCAAGTAGAACCAAATCCACCATTTTCAACATATACTGCAATTGCAATTTTCGGATTATCTTTTGGTGCAAAAGCAATAAAAATAGAATGATCCTCTTTGTTCCCAGAAGTATTCTGTGCAGTTCCCGTTTTTCCACAAATAATTAAATCATTAACCCTACTATTTTTAGCAGTACCATCTTCATCTTCCAGTACCATTTGCATGCCGTCAATAATACTCTTAAAATGAATAGGGTCAATCGTAGTGTATTTCTTTTTAGTAAATTGCTCATCTCCTATAAACTCTGTCCCAATTTTTTTTACAATATGAGGGGTGAAATAATATCCTCTGTTTGCAATAATTGCAGTAATGTTCGCCATCTGAATAGGGGTGAGCAGAAGTTCACCTTGCCCAATAGAAAGTGATAAAACAGTGCTTGCATTCCAATGTGTCCTTCCATAAATATTATCGTAAAAATCTGTTTTAGGCAGAAGTCCTTTTTTCCCTGATGTAAAGTCGTTATTCATCCATTGCCCCACCCCAAAACTTGCGACATGATTATACCATGTATTATAAGCAATTTCCGTGTTTTGATATTTATCAAAAAAGCTTTGATAAGCATTACAGAAATAAGCATTACAGGATATTGCTACTGCTTTTTTCAAATTTATAGGATTGCTATGCTCATGGCAAAGCATAATTTTATTATTTCCGTATTTGTAACCACCTATACAATTATAATTATCATAAACTTTAAGTGTTTTTTCTTGTAAAGCAATAAGTCCATTTATAAGTTTGAAAGTAGAACCAGGAGCATATTGTCCCAAAAGAGCTCTATTAAAAAGCGGTTTATTTCCATCCTCTAAAAGTGCTTTAAATTTTTCTGTTCTTTTTCTTCCCGTTAAAACATTTGGATTGTAAGTTGGAGAAGAAATCAAAGAAAGAATTTCGCCAGATGAAGGTTCAATAGCAACAATACTCCCAATTTTATTTTGCATTAATTGTTCTCCATATTTTTGTAAATCAGCATCAATTGTAGTAGTTATATTTGCTCCCGAAACAGAGTTTGTGTCATATCTACCTTCATTAAATTTTCCTTTTTTGCTATTATGTACATCTACTAAAACCAATTCCATCCCTTTTTCTCCTCTTAAAAGTTTTTCGTAAGCCACTTCTACTCCGCTTACACCAATTAAATCACCACTCGTATAATAATTATCTTTTTTTATGATTTTATTATTTACCTCTCCCAAATACCCCATCACATTAGAAGCGGTATTTAAAGGGTAAGCTCTACTGCTTCTTGTTCTTTCAAAGAAACCATGAAACTGATACAGCATTTCTTGTAATTTTGCAAAGGTTTCTGCATCAATCTTTTTTGCAAAAACACTTTCTTTATATTTTGAGTATTTTTTTGCTTTTTTCATTCGCTTATCATATTCTTTTATTGTAATATTTAGCAAACCACTTAGCAAAACCGAATCAATATCTTCTACTTCTCTTGGAACAACCATCAAATCATAAGAGGCTTCATTATAAGCCAAAAGCTGATTATTTCTATCATATAACAATCCTCTTCCAGGATATTTCACATCATATCGTAAAACATTATTTTTTGCTGAAAATTTATATTTGTCATTTATAACTTGAATGTAAAAGAGTTTACACAAAAACACCAACGCAATAAAAATAAAAATTCCTTTTACAATAAATTTTCTGTTATTGTGGATTTTCATTTTCTTCTTTCAGAATTAAAGAAAAAGAATTGGCAAACAATGATGATTACAAATGTTATAAAACTGCTTAGCGTTATTTTTCCAAGAATATCTGTAAATGTTGCTAGCTTGAAATGAGCTAATAAAAACAAAATTGCATGATGAATAAAAATCAGCATAAATGCATAAACAGTAAACATTTTAAATCCTAATTTTTGCAAAAAAAGGTCCTGTTCTGCATGTATGGTATTTTTGGGAATAACGATTCTTTCAATTGCAGGTTTTATAAATGCAATCATTACACAAGCGGTGGAATGAAAGCCGATAGACCCTTCAAAAACATCAAGAAAAAATCCTAAGAAAAACGCAAAAGTAAGCAAGAACCATCTAGGTGTTATTTGTGGCAAACAAATAATCAGCATGATATAAAAATAAGGATTGATGTATCCGTTAAACAATACTTGATTTAATATATAAATCTGAATGAAGATAAAAACGGGCGTTAGCCAAAAATATTTGTAAAGTTGTTTAATCATCTTTTGCGTTTAATTCTAACAATTCTTTTTCTTGCTTTATTAAGGATTCCGCAACATACACATAGTGCAATCGATTTAAGTCCTCAAAAAATTGAATCCTTATTTTATAAAAGTTATCTCCCGGAATTTTTTGAAATGAAATAACCTCTCCAATTATTACTCCATCAGGGAAAATGGCAGAATTACCACTACTTATTATTGTATCTCCAACATTTAAATTAGCGTGATTTGGAATATCTTCAATAGTAGTTTCTCTATAATTAAAGTCACTCCAGATCATTCTTCCAAGAAACATCTCATCTTTTAACCTTACACTAATACTTGATTTTTGATGTAAAACAGAAATTACTAAAGAAAATTTTTCTGAAACAGAATGTATAATCCCTACTACTCCATTATTAGTTATCACGCCCATCTTCTCTTTTATGCCATGGCGACTACCTTTGTTTAGTGTTAAATAATTATTGCTTTTATGCACGGAATTATTAATAACTTTTGCAGATTGATACTTAAATAATGAATTGTCAAAGGATACAGAATCTCCTTTAAAAGAATTTTGGGTTTTTAATAATGAATGCAATTTTGCATTTTCATCAGCCAAGAATTTGTTAGTTTGTTTTAACTTGAAAAATTCAGAAATATTAGATAGTCCAGCATGAAAAGTTCCAATATATTTCTGGCTAAAAGCATTTATTTTATTTCCTTGATAATGGTTGTTAGATGCAAGTAGAAAAACAGAGAATCCCTCAATGAGAAGAAATAAAAGTATAAAATGGTATTTTTTTATAAACTGAATTAGGTTGTACATACATCAACCAATATTATTTTATTAAAAATGGAAACTTCTCAATATTTTTCAGGGCAATTCCAGTGCCTCTAGCAACAGCCCTTAAGGGATCTTCAGCTACATAGACTGGTAACTTTGTTTTCTGTGAAATTCTTTTATCAAGCCCTCTAAGCATTGATCCGCCTCCAGTTAAATAAAGTCCAGTATTATAAATATCAGCAGAAAGTTCAGGTGGTGTTTGGAAAAGTGCACTCATTACTGCTTCTTCAATTTGCTCAATAGAATTATTCATTGCCTCAGCAATTTCTTTATAAGTAATCACAATCTCTTTTGGAATTCCAGTCATCAAATCCCTCCCATGTACTGCATAATTAGCTGGTGGTTCGTCCAATTCGGTAAGTGCTGAACCCACATTTATCTTTATTCTTTCAGCAGTAGTATCTCCAATGGCGATATTATGCCTTGTTTTCATGTAATTTTTTATATTGTCGGTAAATTCATCCCCTGCAATTCTGATGGATTTCTCAGTTACAATACCTCCCAAAGATATAACCGCAATTTCTGTTGTTCCCCCACCAATATCAATCACCATATTTCCGTTGGGCTCTAGCACATCAATTCCTATTCCAATAGCTGCCGCCATTGGTTCATGTATTAAGAAAACTTCTTTTGCTCCAGCATGTTCTGCCGAATCAATAACAGCTCTTTTTTCTACTTCCGTTACGCCAGAGGGGATACAAATAACCATTTTAAGTGAAGGGGAAAACAAAGATCTTTTTCTAGGAATCATTTTTATAAATCCTCTTATCATTTGTTCTGAGGATTGAAAATCGGCAATTACCCCATCTTTTAGTGGGCGAATAGTTTCTATTTTTTTATGAGTTTTCCCTTGCATTTGCTGTGCTTTTGTCCCAATGGCAACAATCTCATTGGTCTGAATATCTCTTGCCACAATAGATGGTTCATCAACAACTACTTTATCCAGATGTATAATAAGCGTATTAGCAGTTCCTAAATCAATTGCTATTTCTTCTGTCATAAAATCAAAAAAGCCCATAATTTATATTTTTTAGTGTTTAAAATGTCTTGTTCCTGTCATTACCATACTCATATTATTGGCATTGCAATAATCAATTGACAGCTGATCTTTTATCGACCCTCCTGGCTGTATAACAGCTTTTATCCCAGCACTATTTGCCAATTCCACACAATCAGGGAAGGGGAAGAAAGCATCAGATGCCATAACTGCCCCATTTAAATCAAAACCAAAATTCTTGGCTTTTTCCACTGCTTGTTTAAGCGCATCAACCCTTGAAGTTTGACCAACTCCACTAGACAATAACTGTTTGTTTTTGGCAAAAACAATGGTGTTCGATTTGGTGTGTTTGCATACTTTGGAAGCAAATTCAAGATCGGTATATTGTGTATCGGTTGGACTGTTTTCAGTTGCTGTTTTCATCTCCGATACGCTATCAGTTTTCAAATCTTTTTCTTGATATAGAACGCCATTTAAAGCAGTGCGAAACTGTCTATTAGGTAATGCAATTTCTTTTTTAATGAGCACAATTCTATTCTTTTTTTGGCAAAGAATTTGAAGCGCATCCTCATTGTATGATGGGGCAATAATCACTTCAAAAAAGAGCTGACTAATTTCATTTGCCGTTTCTAAATCTACTTCTCGATTTGTAATTAATACTCCCCCGAAAGCAGAAATAGGATCGCCTGCAAGTGCATCTTTCCAAGCGTCAATCAATTTTTCTCTACTTGCAAGTCCGCAAGCGTTATTGTGTTTTAAAATCACAAAGGTACATTCATCAAACTCAGCAATTAAATTTACTGCTGCATCTACATCTAAAAGGTTATTGTAGGACAATTCCTTACCATTTTTCTGTTCAAACAAATCATTTATTTCTCCAAAAAATATTCCTTTTTGATGCGGATTTTCTCCATAACGCAATTCTTTTTTTCTGCGAATACTTTGCTTGAAAGTATCATCTGCATCTTTATTGAAATAATTAAAAATAGCAGTGTCGTAATGTGAAGAAATGTTAAAAGCAGAAGTAGCAAACTTTTTTCTTTGTACCAAATTTGTGCTTTCACCTTGCTCTAAAATCTCCAATAATTCATCATACTGACTCATTTCCGAAACAATAAGCACATCCTTATAATTTTTAGCAGCTGCACGAATTAGAGAGATGCCGCCAATATCAATTTTTTCTATAATTTCTTGTTCATTATTGGTAGAGGAAATTGTTTTTTCAAAAGGGTAGAGGTCAACAATTACCAAATCGAATTCTGGAATATTGTATTCTGCTAATTGTAATTGGTCATTTTCTTCTTCTCGTCTGGCCAAAATACCACCAAAAACTTTTGGATGTAATGTTTTTACACGCCCACTTAAAATGGAAGGATAGGAAGTTAAATCTTCCACCCTATTTACGCTAATCCCTTTATCTTCAATAAATTTTTGAGTTCCGCCTGTTGAGTAAATGCTAACGCCAAGCTGATTTAATTTTTCTGCAATTGGGCCTAATCCATCTTTATGGAATACTGAAATAAGGGCATTTTTTATGATTTTTTCTCCTGTCATCTATAAGTGCAATTTTACCCAAATCCTAATCAATATTCAAGCATAAATATGAAAAATATCATAATGTTAATAACTTACAGACAATTGTTAACTCCTAGTAAAATTTGCGTAGATTTGATTTTTTAAAAAACAATAATGTATTTCCAACTTTTTACAGAATCTTTGCGTTTTGCATGGCTAGCAATTGTAAATAATCGTCTTAGAACTTTTCTTTCTTTGCTAGGGGTTACAATAGGAATTGTGGCAATTATCTCTGTTTTTACCATTGTGGATGCATTGGAAAAAAATGTGAGAAATAGTGTGGAATCCTTAGGCGAGAATGTGGTGTATATTCAAAAGTGGCCTTGGGGAGGGGGGGGCGAATACCAATGGTGGAAATACTTTAAAAGACCAAAAGTTACTTTTAAGGAATTCAAAAAAATAAAAGAAAGATGCATGACTTCCAATTCTGTTGCCTTTCTTTTTGAAGGCCGGAGAACAGTAAAAAACGGAAATAATGTTTTGGAAAATGTAGAGATTAGCGGAATCACTTATGAGTTTCCCCAAATATTGTCTTTTAATATGGAAAAGGGAAGATTTTTCACACAAAGCGAAATGAACTCTGGAAAAAACTTTGTTTTAATTGGGCATAATGTGGCAGAAGCTCTTTTTGATTTTAATCCTGTCGGAGAGACCATCAAGATTTCAGGAATAAATGCAAAAGTAATTGGACTTATTGAAAAGCAGGGAGAAAGTATTACAGGAAATTCACAAGATAATGCAGTGTTGTGCTCTTATTGGTTTGCAAAAAGATTTATAAACGAAAGAAAAAGCAACCCCATAATTATGGTAAGTGCGCTTGAAGGGGTGAGCAATGAAGAGCTAAAAAATGAACTTAGAGGGATTATGCGAACCATAAGAAGAGTGCGCCCCATGGAAGATGATAATTTTTCCATGAATGAAGTAAGTTTGATAAAACAGGGTTTGGACCAATTGTTTTCTGTTATTGGAATTGCTGGGTGGATTATTGGAGGATTCTCCATTTTAGTTGGGGGCTTTGGTATTGCAAATATTATGTTTGTTTCGGTAAAAGAAAGAACTAAAATTATAGGGATTCAAAAAGCATTAGGAGCAAAAAACATTTTCATCCTTTTGCAATTTCTTTTTGAATCTATCTTTTTGTGCATATTGGGCGGAGCCTTTGGATTAGCCATTGTGTGGGCTTTGGCTTCTGTTGCAGGAGAAATGCTCGATTTTAATTTGACCTTAACTACTCAAAATATAATTCTTGGGCTTTCCGTTTCAGCAATTATTGGGGTGATAAGCGGTATTATTCCTGCTTTTTCTGCATCACGGTTGGATCCTGTTGAGGCGATTCGTTCAAACTGATTTTCTTACATAAATCAATAGCCTTACTAAGCCCTGAAATTTCCTTTACCACAAAAGACAACTTCCCATTTTTTTCTTTCATCTGGGTAGTATGGAAGTTCTTTTTCAAATAATCTAAGACTTTTGAAAATTGTTGACTTTCAAAGTAAGAAGAAGTTTTGTCGTCTGGAAAATAAGCTTTCATTTTTCCTGATTTCAAAATAATTCTTGTAAAACCAATTTCTTTTCCTAGCCACCTTAAACGCAAAGCATCAAAAAGTTGGTAAATTACTTTTGGTAATACTCCAAATTTGTCCTTTAATTCTTTCTCGAAAGTTACAATTTCTTCCTCTTTTGTAAAACTATTCAACTCTTTATAAAGGTTAAGTCGTTCTTCAACATTACTCACATAATCATTAGGAATTAAAATCTCCAAATCCGTATCTAAGGCACAATCTTTGATGTAGAATTTTTCTTTTTCATCATCAAATAAATCTTGAAATTTTTCCTCTTTCAACTCCTCAATGGCTTCATCCAAAATCTTTTTGTACATCTCAAAACCGATATCGTTAATAAAGCCACTTTGGTCAGCCCCCAACAAATCGCCTGCACCCCTAATGTCCAAATCGCGCATGGCAATATTAAAGCCGCTTCCAAGCACTGAAAATTGCTCTAAGGCATCCAGTCGTTTCCTTGCTTCTGCTGAAATTTGATGCGTTGGTGGGCTGATTAAATAGCAAAATGCTTTTTTGTTCGATCGTCCAACTCTTCCTCTCATTTGGTGCAAATCACTTAGCCCAAAATTGTTCGCATTATTGATGATGATGGTATTTGCATTTGGAATATCTACCCCATTTTCAATAATGGTGGTAGAAATTAAAACATCAAATTCACCTTCCATAAAGTCCACCATCAATTGCTCTATTTGCCTTCCCTCCATTTGTCCGTGTCCAGTTTTTATTTTTGCATCTGGGCATAATCTTTGAACCATTCCTGCCACTTCTTTGATGTTTTCTATACGGTTGTGTACAAAAAATACTTGTCCATTTCTGCTCATTTCATAACTAATTGCATCTCTAATAACCTCTTGATTAAGCCCAATAATTCTGGTTTCGATACTTTGCCTGTTAGGAGGCGGGGTGTTGATGACCGACATATCTCTTGCGCCAAGCAAAGAAAATTGTAGGGTTCTTGGAATTGGGGTAGCGCTAAGTGTGAGCGTATCTACTGTTGTTTTTAGAGTTTTGAGTTTGTCTTTAATATTCACTCCAAATTTTTGTTCTTCATCTACTATCATCAACCCCAAATCTTTAAATATTACATCTTTGCCGACAATTCTGTGTGTTCCAATCAAGATGTCAATTTCTCCATTTGCTAATTTTTTGAGCGTTTCGTTTTGCTCTTTTGTGGTTTTGAATCGGTTGATGTAATCAATATTACAAGGAAAATCTTTCATCCTTTTGCTGAAAGTTTTAAAATGCTGCAAAGCAAGAATGGTGGTGGGGACCAATATTGCGACTTGTTTGCTATCAGAAACTGCCTTGAAAGCAGCCCTTATTGCTACTTCCGTTTTTCCAAAACCAACATCACCACAGACCAATCTGTCCATAGGAGTTTCCTTTTCCATATCTTCTTTTAGTGCCTCTGTTGCTTTGCTTTGATCGGGCGTATCCTCATACATAAAAGATGCCTCCAATTCATATTGTAAATAACTATCGGGCGAAAAGGCAAATCCTTTTTGTGTTTTTCGTTTGGCGTATAATTGTATCAAATCGAACGCAATTTGCTTTACTCTTGCTTTGGTTTTGTTTTTTGTTTTTAACCATTGAGGGCTTCCTAACTGATGAATTTTTGGCTTGTGCCCTTCTTTTCCTGAAAATTTAGCAATTTTATGCAAGGCGTGAATACTGAGATAGAGGATGTCTCCGTCTTTGTATATTAGTTTTATGACCTCTTGCTTTTTGCCGTTATTAGCAATTTTGTACAGCCCAGAAAATTGCCCAACGCCATGGTCAATGTGCGATACAAAATCATTAATTTGAAGATTGGTAAGTTGTTTGAGTGTGATGGCTTGTTTGTCTGAAAACTTGGTTTTTGAAACAAAACGGTGATGCCTTTCAAAAAGTTGATGATCGGTATAAACTGCTAGTTGATTAACCTCATCAATAAAGCCATTATGTAAGGAAAAATGGATGCATTTGTACTGAATTTCTTCTTTTGCATTTTCGAAAATTGCTTCAAATCTTTTTTCTTGCTCCTCAGATGAACATAGAATTAAATTTTTTATTCCCTTTTTATTATTTTCAATTAAATCGGCTTTTAGCAAATCGAATTGCTTATTAAAAATTGGGTGTGGCTTGGTGTTAGATGCTAATCTGTTTGTAGTCTCAAAATAATGAGCATTTCCAAATTCAATAATGGAATAATCTTCTAATTGCCCACAAAATTTCTCGCCAGAGGTAAAGAGGTCTTCTGGTTTTTGATGCTTTGTTTCACCACTTTCTAATTCATTGAAATGCTCCTTTGCTTTCGAAAAATAGTCATCTAATATCCCTTGGCTAAAAGCAATGTCTTTTGTCCAAATTACAGCATTTTTAGGAAGGTAATTCATAAAACTCACATGTTTACTGTCAGTTTTTTTGGCCTCAGTATTGGGTACAATATTGATTTTATTTTTTGTATCAATTGATAGTTGGGAGTTGATATCAAAAGAGCGAATACTTTCCACCTCAATATCAAAAAATTCAATTCTGTAAGGATGTTCGTCTGCATAAGAAAATACATCTACAATGCCGCCTCTAATGGAAAATTGTCCAGGTTCAATCACAAAATCAACCTTATCAAAATGATGACTTAATAATTGCTCTTCTAATTCTTCTATTTCGTGCAAATCGCCAATTTGAATTGTAATGGTTTGTCGTTTTAATTCTCTTCTGCTTACTACTTTTTCTGAAAGTGCTTCCGAATAAGTAATAATAATAGGATTCCTTTTGTTGTTGAGTTTGTTGAGGACTTCCGCTCTCAATAAAATATTGGCATTGTCCGTTTGCTCAAACTGATAAGCCCTACGGTAAGATGCCGGATAGAAAAAAACTTCATTGTTCAGAAGTGCTTCCACTTCATTTACAAAATATTGTGCCTCTTCTTTGTCGGTAAAAATAAAAAGATGAGGTCTTTTGCTTTCTCTAATAGTTGCAGATGAAGCCAAAGCAAAGGAAGAGCCGACCAAACCTTTCAGCCAAATTTTGGATTTTTCATGAGCAATACAACTTTGTAATTTTGCAGCAATTTTTGGTTGGCCAAAATAGGAGAGTAGTGGGGCTTTCAAGAAAAACTATTTTATAGCGTGAATTTCTCTCATCATTTCCTGAAACCATTTTTGAGAAGTGTCGAATGGTTTTCCTCCTTTTATTCTGTCAAAGGCAATGCAAGAAAGTTGGTTATTATTGTCTTCATCCCAGCCAACTACTCCGCTAATTCCTGCTGTTGCGCTCTCAACTGCTTTGTCAACCACTTCAAAAATTAAATCTAAATCTGCTTGATTTGCTTTTGCAGAACGCCCAAAATAGCCACTTTTTTGCACCAACACTTTATTGGCTTTGAGGCGTTCTCCTAATTGTTTGGCAAACCATTGTCCGGGATTCAAATCGTCTAACCTCACATGACCAAAAGCATCTCTTAAAACTTCTGCTCCTGATTTTTCGGTTTCGGCAACTATAACATCCATCCCTGCACCTTCACTCAAAAAAACATTTACACAATCATATTTGTCCATTACTTTGCTGAGCCGCTCACATTCATTGTCAAAGTCAATTTTTTCCTCTGGTAAGAGTACAGAATGTACCTCCCACTTTTCTTTTAACACTCCTATTTCTGGAATGAATGTCATTGCTCCTAATCGCTTGCGGTATTCCAAAGCAGTTGCAGCCGTAAGCCATCCACAATGCCTGCCCATTACCTCATGAATGATGAGTTGCCTGTCAGAAGTTGTGTTTTCACCTACTACATTTTCAAAGAAAATAGCGCCTTGCTCGGCTGCTGTCCAAGCCCCTAATGTTTGGGCAATAGGGTAGACATCATTATCCACCGTTTTAGGCAAGCCGACTACCGTTAAATTATAATCATTTTTTTTCAGATATTCAGATAAATCAGCAGCAGTGGTGTTGGTGTCATCACCTCCAATGGTGTGTAAAATTGTTACGCCATCTTTTACCAATTGTTTTGCCGCCACTTCCAGTGGGTTTTCTCCTTTTTTAACATATCCTTTGCTGATGCAATCTTTAATATTTACTAATTTTACTCGGCTATTTCCAATTGGGGAACCGCCAAAATTGTAAAACAAATCTGTTTTTTCTTTTAGTGTTTTCGGAAAAGAAATACTGTTGCCCAATAGCAATCCTTTGTAGCCATTTAGGTAGCCAATAATTTCTATTTCCGGATACTTGTTCAAATAATTTTCCGTTAATCTTCCTATGGATGCGGATAGGCATGGTGCAATTCCGCCAGAAGTTAAGAATGCAATTTTCATAATTTGTGATGTGCTTTTTATCTTCTGCAAATATCGAAAAATTAAAAGGATTTGGTGAGAAAATAATTCTTTACTTTGTATCCGTAAATTTCAAATGAATAAATGATAAAAATCTTTAAGTTTGGAGGTACATCCATAAAGGATGTGGAAAGCATAAAACGAATTGCTGGAATTTTGGGTAATTATGCAACTGAGGATTTAGTGGTAGTATTTTCTGCCATGGGAAAAGTTACCAATATGCTAGAAGAAGTGGTGGAGGACTATATGCAGAAAAGCGGAAATCCTGAGGAAAAACTGCAAAAAGTAAAAGATTTTCACGAGCATTTATTGAATGATTTATTTGAGCAAAATCATACTATTTACAATGAGGTGAATAATCTTTTTGTTGAAATTGAGTGGGTGTTAGAGGATGAGCCAAATCCTGATTATGCTTTTAATTATGATCAAATTGTGCCCATTGGTGAAATGCTTTCTACCAAAATAATGAGTGCTTATTTAAGCGATAATGGTTTTGCAAATTCTTGGCTAGATGCAAGAGATATTATCCGCACCGATAACAAATACAGAAATGCAAAAATCGATTGGGAGCAAACCATAAGTTTCTGCAAAGATAAAATCACTCATTTCCCCATAATCACACAAGGGTTTATTGGCTGTACTTCTGAGAATTTTACCACTACTTTGGGCAGAGAAGGATCTGATTTTACAGCCGCTATTTTGGCTTTTGCACTTGATGTAAAGCAAGTTGTAATCTGGAAAGATGTAGATGGGGTACTGAATGCCGATCCCAGATTTTTTGAGGATACCGAGCAATTGATGAAAATCCCGTTTGAAGAAGCAATAGAATTGGCCTATTATGGTGCAAAAGTGATGCATCCAAAAACCATTCAGCCATTACAAAGAAAATCCATTCCTTTGGAGGTTAAATCTTTTCTGCATCCTGAAAAAGAGAGTTCAGTAATTGGTGATTTTAATACTATTGCGCCTTTTGTTCCTTCTTATATTGTAAAAGAAAATCAAATCCTAATTTCAGTTGCTGATAAGAACTTATCTTTTATTGTAGAAGAGCATTTAAGTTCCATCTTTTCTCTTTTTGCTCACTATGGAGTAAGAGTAAATATGATGCAAAATTCGGCAGTAAGTTTTTCTTTTTGTGTAGATAATGATAGGCATAAAGTTCCAGCATTATTAACGGCTTTAAAAGAAAATTTTGAAGTTCATTTTAATGATAGCTTAACAATGTATACTGTTCGTCATTATGATGAAGATTCCATAGAAAAATTGCTGAAAAATAAGCAAGTATTACTAGAACAAAAAAGCAGGCATACCGTTCATATAGTTGTTAAAGATAGGTAATAATAGTATAACTGCTTACTTATTAGTATCTTTGCCGCCATTTTACAAGAAAAAATAATGACACAACAACATACCTTTCATATTCCTGTAATGGGAACTGCTTTTACGGCAGATACACCACTTAAAGTTGCACAATTTGGTATTGATTCTGTAATCGCTTTGGCGGATGATGTATTATTGGAAAGACTTAGAAAAGTATATGCTGAGAAAAATAATTTGCAGTATGAAGAAATAAAAAATAATACTAAGGATTATCGTGCTGATAGAATTACTTCTTATTTGAATTTGGTAAACACATTGGCTACTCAGAAGTATGAAGAATATACTACCGCTACCAAAGAAAAAGTGGAAGCTTTAAAATTGTACTTCACCTCTTTTCCTGATACTTCTACACTCAAAAATGAATTTGATAAACTCACAGAAAAGTATTTTAATACGGATGAGATTTCTGCTTGGTTAAAAGATAATCTGAACATGGGAAGTATTGATGTAAACATTATGACCAAAGTAGATAAGCCAAACTTTTTCAAAAATGAGGCTTTGCCATCAGAATATAATGATGCACATGCTGCCCTAAGGGGTTATGCCAATTCTGATTTGGCATCATCCATTATTTTTTCAGCAGGGATGAACCCAAGGTTATATGGATATATTGCACAGTTTGAAGATTTTTATCCTAATGCTGAGGGTTATATCAAAAAGAAAATAGTGTTGAAAGTTAGTGATTATCGTTCTGCACTTATTCAAGGAAAATTCTTAGCAAAAAAAGGATTATGGGTTTCAGAATACAGAATTGAATCTGGCTTGAATTGTGGCGGTCATGCTTTTGCAACTGATGGTTATTTAATGGGGCCAATTTTAGCTGAATTCAAAGAAAAAAGAGAAGAGTTGATTGAGGAAGTTTATGCAATTTGCAAGGATGCACTAAAAGCAAATAATAGAGTTGCTCCTGAAAAATCATTGGCTTTAAAAATTACAGCACAAGGTGGAGTTGGTACAGCAGAAGAACATGATTTTTTAATCAAACATTATGAGCTAGATTCAGTTGGCTGGGGAACCCCATTTTTATTAGTTCCAGAAGTAACTACTGTGGATGATAAGACAAGAGAGCAACTGGTTAAAGCAAAAGAAAAAGATTTGTATTTGAGTAATGTTTCCCCACTTGGAGAGCCATTTAATAATTTGAGAAATGCATCCAAAGAGGTGGAGAAATGGCAAAAAGTGGAAGAAGGAAAACCGGGAAGTCCATGTCCGAGAAGGTATTTGGCTTTCAGCACAGAATATGATGAAAAGGGTGTTTGCACGGCATCTCGTTTGTATCAGAAAAACAAAATTGAAGAGCTTGGAATTTCAGAAGAAATAACAGATAAAGTTTGTTTGTGTATGGGGCTTTCAGCAGCAGCAGTTGTTACTAATGATATTCAAACAAGGGAAAGTAAAGCGGTCTCCATTTGTCCAGGACCAAATATGGCATATTTTGATAAGTTATTATCCTTAGAAGATATGACAAAACATATTTATGGTTTAGAGAATTTTATGAACCGAACCGACAGACCAAATATGTTTATAAAGGAACTTAATTTGTATATGGATTATCTCAAAAATAAATTGGAAGAGGCAAAAAAAGATTGGAACAAAAAACAAGAAAAATATTTTAATCGCTTTTTTGAAAACATGAATGATGGCATAACATATTACAATAATATGTTTGAAAGCGTGAAGGATAAATACGAACAAACAAAAGAGGATACAATCTCTAATCTGGAAAAAACAAAAAGCAAATTGGCTGCACTTGCAGTTGAAGTGGAAGCGTTAAAAATTATCCCATTAGCTAGTTAATTTCTGTTTATTTCTTATTTACCAAATACACTCCGCAAAGAATAATTGTAGCGCCTACTATATGGGTGAGAAGTATATGCTCTCCATCCCAAATACCCCAAAAGATAGCGACAATAGGAATGAGGTAAGTAACAGAAGATGCGAAAATAGCAGAAGAATCTTTTATTAATTTATTAAAGATGACAACTGCCAAAGATGTGCCGATTATTGCTAAAATAGCTATGTAAATAAGGGCATCTACTCCTCCTTCTGAATAAAGTAAAGGTATAAAATTCCCTCTAAAAATATAGATTCCGCATGCAGGCCCGATAAATAAAAAGGCAAGTGCCGATATTGAAATTGCATCCAAATCTGCAAGATATTTTCGTATTACATTTACGCTTACTGCATAAAATAATGTAGCCAAAACCACCAATAATGTATAGAAATTAATTGTAAAAAAGCCATCTAAATTAGAAGAAGAAAGCAGAAAAGCACCACTTAGCCCAATTATTATTCCAAAAATATTGGTTTTAGTTGGGCGCGATTTGAAAAAATAAATACCAAGTAAAAGTGTAAAAAGTGGAGTAAGGGAATTGAGTATTCCAACAAAAGAACTATCTAAATGGGTTTGGGCTTTGGTAAATAAAAAAGCCGGAATACCATTTCCTAAAAAAGCAGTAATTACTATTGCAAGCCAATGCTTTTTAGCGACCTTCTTAAATGCACGCACAACAAAGGGTAAAAGAGAAAGAAAAGCAATAAAAAGCCGCAAAGCTGCCACTTGGGTGTAGGAATAGACCTCTAAACCTCTTTTCATCAGAATGAAGGAACTTCCCCAAATAATTGCTAAAAAAATGAGGATAAAGTAATTTTTTATCGATTTTTCCATAAAAATAATTGTTGGCAAATATAGCTTAGTTATTTTTGTGCAGATGAATTCCAGACAAAAGAAAATAATATCCCTTTGGCTGTATAGTGGTTTGTTTTTAGTAATTACTATGGTGCTCATTGGCGGAATTACCCGCCTTACACATTCAGGGCTTTCCATGGTGGAATGGAAGCTTATTGGAGGAACTATTCCTCCACTTAATGAAACTGATTGGCAAGAAACTTTTTCTAAATACCAACAATTCCCTGAATATCAGAAAATAAATAAGGGTATGAATTTGTCAGAGTTTAAAGCCATCTTTTTTTGGGAGTATTTACACCGACTTTTAGGACGGCTAATCGGATTGGTATTTATTATTCCTTTTTTGTGGTTTTTGAAAAAGAAATGGCTTGACAAAAAACTAAAAAACCAATTGGTTTTTCTTTTACTGCTTGGCGGTTTGCAAGGTTTCTTGGGTTGGTTTATGGTAAAAAGTGGTTTGGTAGATGTACCTGCAGTAAGTCATTTTCGTTTAGCAATTCATTTGCTTACTGCTTTTACTTTGATAGTTTATATCTGCTGGTTGATAATGGAAGTAAAAGAAAAAGAGAAATTTACAAATCCTCAAATTAATAAATTAAGTAAAGGTTTTATGTTTTTACTAACGCTTCAAATTATTTATGGGGCTTTTACAGCAGGGCTAAAAGCTGGTTATTTATTGCCGGCAGGAAAAGGGTTTTTTCAAAGCTTATTTACAAACTTTACTCCTGATATTTTGAAAAATTTTGATGTATTGAACAACCCTTTTAATATTCAATTTTTGCACCGCATTATGGCATGGTTTGTTTTGTTTTTTGCAATTTATATTTGGCAAAAAGCTAGAAATACGGCATTACAAAAAGCGTCTGTAAACCTTTTGTTAGTAATAAGTTTACAGATAATTTTAGGCGTAATTACTTTGCTTTTTGGGGTTCCAATATTCTTTGCTGTGGCACATCAGCTTGTGGCAGTTTTGGTATTACTGTCTTCTGCTGTGCTAATTTTTCTTTCCAGCGAAAACTCTCAATAAGGTATTTTATGTCTTCTTGCAAAAAATTAGTAATAGGAATAAGAGAATCATTTACTTCCGTATTAAAATAAAGTGCGCCTCTAAAAAAATGATTTGTGCTGTCGGTAAGGTAAAATTGTAAAGCGGTAGCGGTTGTTCCTTCATAGTCGTAAACTAAGCCAAAAACACTATTTTTTTGATCGATAAATGGCTGTTCGCTAATGGCATTTGCCTTTATGCTATGCTTGTATGCCAATGTTCTTGATTCTTCCGTATGCTCATATAAATTTTCACTCACAGGAAAATAACTCACATGCAAAGTTGCTTTGAAGTCAGGGAATTGTAAATTGAAAAAACATCTTTTTTCTAAGGTGTCAATTTTTGAATAAGTTGGAAATTGAAAAGTAAAAGGACAATTTCCTGTGTATTGCTGAAATTCTTTTTCTGGAAAAGAAATCTTAAAAAACCCTCTTGGTTTTGGAGTGTAATTTTCTTGGCAAGAAAAAAATAGTATTGCGATAGAAATAATAATTACTTTATTCATCCTTATTTATTTGTACCTTTATTCGCTTTATTTTTCTACTATCAGAAGATTCAATTTTAAAGGTGTAAGGAGCAAATTTTATCACTTCTCCTTTTTTTGGAATTGTTTCTTTTAATTCTAAAATAAGCCCTGCCAAGGAGTCGGAATCCCCTTTTACATCATCAAAATAATCTGTTTCTCCTTTCACGGTTTTCAGAAAATCATTTAAAGATATTTTTCCTTCAAAAATAAAATTATGCTCATCTAATACAGAAAAGAAATTTCCGTCATCATCAAATTCATCATTAATATCGCCTACTATTTCTTCCAAAATATCTTCTAAAGTTACAATACCTGAAGTGCCTCCATATTCATCTACCACTATTGCTAAATGTATTTTTTTCTCCTGAAATTCTTTAAGTAAATCGTTAATCATTTTTGTTTCAGGAACAAAATAGGCAGGGCGAATTAAATCTTGCCACTTAAAATCTTTTAATTTTTCAATGTGAGGAATTAAGTCTTTCACATATAAAATCCCCACCACATCATCAAATTGATTTTTGTAAACTGGTATTCGTGAAAAGCCAGAATCTACCACTAATTCAATCACTTTCTCAAAAAGTAAATCTTGTTCAATAGCAACTACATCTACTCTTGATTTCATAATTTCTTTTACATCAATATTCCCAAACTCAACAATGCTTTTTAGTATTTTTTGTTCCTCTTCATTATGCTTATTTTCAGTAGTTAATTCCAATGCTTCTGCGATTTCATCCATTGATACCACTTCTGTTTTTCGTTTTAATCTTTTATCGATAAAAGCAGTGCTTGAAGTAAGTAAATAACTTAAAGGTAAGAATATTTTGCTACTCAAAATTAAAGGAATACTCATTTTTTTACTAAACCAAAAAGCATTTCTGTTTGCATATACTTTCGGTGTAATTTCTCCAAAAAGAACAATTAGAAATGTGATGACTACAACTTGAATTAGAAATTCAAAGATTGAATTTTCTGGAAAGTTAAAAATACTTGAAGTAAAATAAGTAGTTAAAATAATAATAGTAATATTTATAAAATTGTTTACAATTAGTATGGTAGCTAATAGCTTGTTTGGCTTTTTCAAAAGAGTTAATACCGATTTAGCTTTCTTAGATTTATCCTCTGATAATTGTTCTAAATCTTTTGGTGTAAGAGAAAAATAAGACACCTCAGCACCAGAAATAAGAGCTGAACAAAGAAGTAAAAAAATAATGACAAGAAAAATCAATACAATATCGAATGATATTGGCTGTAATGCTATTTCAAAAAAGTTACTCAGTAAAAGTAAACTAAATGCTTCTTCCAATTTTGGGTGTATTTAACTTTTTTAGAAAGGTAAATCGTCTCCTTTTTCTTCTTGGGGAATGCTTTTTTCTTCTGGAGCTGTTTCTGTTTTTTCAGCAGAACCATTCTCTTTTTTACCCAACATAGTCATGTTGTCGCCCAAAATTTCAGTAGTATACCTGGTGTTTCCTTCTTTATCTTCCCATTTTTTGGTTCTTATTTTTCCTTCAATATAAACGGAAGATCCTTTTTTCAGCCACTTTTCAGCCACTTCAGCTAATCCTCTCCAAAGCACAATATTGTGCCATTCTGTTTGGCTTACTCTTTCGCCTTCTTTATTTTTGTAGTTTTCGGTGGTTGCCAATGAGAAGTTTGCAACTGCAACCCCACTATCTAAATACCTTACTTCAGGATCTTTTCCTAAATTTCCGATTAAAATTACTTTGTTTACACCTGCCATAATATTTGTTTTTTGTGATTAACAAATGTAGTAAAATAGCTATATCATTCCAATTTTTTCAAGATATTTTTCTAATAGTTTTGGTATAGGGTACTTTTTTATATCTTCTTTTCGGATGTAATCGGTATTTTTTAGCAGAATTGGCTTTGTACTAATATGCCAAAATCGTGCATAAATTGTTTGGTGTGTAAGTTGGTGCTTTATAGTTGAGGATATTTTCATGATATTAGTAGCTTTGTTATTAAATAAATTTTTCCAATCTTTTGATTGTATAATTGTATTTTCTGTTGTTTCGTTAGTATTTTCAATAAGTGGAAATTGATAAAGTCCTTTCCAAATTCCGTTTTTTCTTTTTTGAATTGCTAATTTTTTATTTTCATTAATAATTAAAAACTCAAAATATCTTTTTCTAATTTTAAGTTTCTTTGATTTTTTTGGTAACTCATTAACTAAATGATTATTAAAAGCAAAACAACTATTTTGCATAGGGCAAATGTTACAATTTGGAGATTTTGGCGTGCATTGTAGAGCTCCAAATTCCATTATTGCTTGATTATTTTCTGCAGCACTATCTTTAATTAGGAGTTTTTGTGCTAAAAGTTGAAACTCTTTTTTACCATCACTACTATCAAATGCGGTGGCAATGCCAAAATATCTACTTAATAGCCGAATCACATTTCCATCTACCACTGCAAAGGGAAGATTATAGGCAAAAGAACAAATAGCTGATGCTGTGTAAGTGCCAACTCCTTTTAGTTTTAAAATGGTATTATAGTCTTTTGGGAACACTCCATTATATTTTTTAACAATCTCCTTTGCAGTATAATGAAGATTTCTTGCTCTAGAGTAATATCCCAATCCTTGCCATAATTTTAAGACTTCATTCTCTGTAGCCTTAGCTAGATGAGCAACAGTAGGGTAATTACAAATAAATTTGTTGTAAAAGGGAAGCCCTTGTGCCACTTTTGTTTGCTGTAGAATAATTTCAGAAAGCCATATTTTGTATGGATTTTTGCTATTTCTCCAAGGTAAACTTCTCTTGTTTTTTGTAAACCAATCAATAATTTTCAGAGAAAAACTCATAAACGATTGAATACTAAATTAATAATTAATAAAAAAAGACTATTATTCGTGCAACTTCTTTCAAAAATAGTTGATATATTTGCAGGCTATTAAAAAACAAGAATAAACTTATTTATATTAATATCAAATAAAATAATCAAGTAATGACAAAAGCAGAAATAATAAGAAAGATTTCGGAGAAAACAGGAGTTGAAAAAGTAACAACACTTGCTGTAGTTGAAGCGTTTATGGCTGAGGTAAAAGATTCTATTACAAATAATCAAGTAGTATTTTTAAGAGGTTTCGGAACATTTAAACCAAAAAAGAGAGCTGAAAAAACAGGAAGAAATATTTCAAAAAACACTACTATTATTATACCAGCACACCATATTCCTGCTTTTAAACCTGCAAAAGTATTTGTAAAACAGGTAAAAGAAAGCATAAAATAAAAATAATCAGAATAAAAAATCTGAGTAAAAGAAATTAAAATATTAAATAATGCCAAGCGGAAAAAAAAGAAAAAGACATAAGATGGCCACTCACAAACGCAAGAAGCGTTTGAGAAAAAATAGACATAAAAGTAAGTAATCTTTTTTTTCTATTAATCTTTAATCATACAAGCCATGAAATTCGAACTTATAATCGATTCAAGGCCATCTGAGGTAGTAATCGCACTTTTGCGAGATAAACACCTAATTGAACTTCATAAAGAAAACAACAATAATAGCTACTCAGTTGGCGATATATATCTAGGGAAAGTAAAAAAAGTAGTGCCCGGACTTAATGCTGCTTTTGTAAATGTAGGACATGAGAAAGATGGATTTTTACACTATCTTGATTTAGGCCCTAATGTAAATTCGTATAAGAAATTTACAGAGAGAATAATTGCAAAAAAAAGTAATACTGCTTCATTAAAAAATTTCAGAAAAGAAAAAGAGATTGAAAAATCAGGGCAAATTACAGATGTTCTAAAATCAGGGGATCAAATTTTGGTGCAAGTATCCAAAGAGCCAATTTCATCTAAAGGACCAAGATTAACTACCGAAATATCAATTGCAGGGAGGAACATGGTTTTACTTCCATTTTCTAATAAAATATCTTTATCGAACAAAATAAAATCACAAGAAGAAAAAGTACGACTAAAACGCCTTTTACAAAGCATCAAACCACAAGGTTTTGGGGTAATTGTGCGGACGGTTGCAGAGAGTAAAAAAGTAGAAGAATTAGACTCTAACCTTAAGGCTTTATACAAAAAATGGCAAAATGTTTTTAAAGAACTTAAAATGGCACAAGCACCACAGATGATTTTGAAAGAAATGAATCGTTCCACCGCTATTTTAAGAGATATTCTAAATGAGGGTTTTAATAGCATACATGTAAATGATAAAGAGTTATTTTTAGAACTAAAAGATTATTTAATGAGCATTGCTCCCGAACATGAAAAAATATTGAAGCTTTATAAAGGCAAAACCCCAATTTTACAAAATTTTGATGTAACCAAACAAATAAAGGCAGCTTTCGGAAAAACTGTAAATATGAAAAATGGAACTTACCTTGTGATTGAACATACAGAGGCAATGCATGTGATTGATGTAAATTCTGGTAAAAAAGTAGATGCAAAAAAAGACCAAGAAGAAAATGCTTTAGCAGTAAATTTATCAGCAGCAGAAGAGGTTGCTCGGCAACTCCGCTTACGAGATATGGGTGGGATAATTGTAGTTGATTTTATCGATATGTATAATGCGAAAAACCGAAAATCTCTTTTTGAAAAGATGAGGGAGGCAATGAAGGGGGATAAAGCAAAACATCATATCTTACCTCCTTCAAAGTTTGGTCTTATTCAAATTACACGCCAAAGGGTTCGCCCAGAAATGAATATTGATACTAGAGAAAATTGCCCAATGTGTGTTGGAAATAGAAAAATTGATTCTAGCTTACTGCTTATTGATACTATTGAAAATAAAATTAAAAATATAGTTGAAAAATCTAGCAATGGGAAAATAAGAATTTCAACCCACCCTTTTATTGCAAGCCATATAAATAAAGGGATGCTCTCAAAAGGAATGAAATGGAGTTTGAAATATAAACGATTTATTCAAATTACTCCTGATGAAAGGTTACACCTTTTACAATATAGTATTGTAAAAAGCTAATTGCTTTCCAATTTTTCTAGGTTTATTAGAGATTTATAGTGTAATAGCAAAGGAACAATAGCTAAAATTATCATTACAGCTCCCACCAAATAACCCCAACGCACATTGTCATTTGTAAGAAAATAGGGCATTGCAAAAAGTCCTATCAAGCACATCCGAACCATAATATTTAAGGAATTAAAAACTGAATTTGTTCGACCGATTATATTGTTAGGAATATGATTAAAAAGATAAGTAGTTCTAAGGATTCTCACTCCTGCATTGGTTAATCCTAAAATAAGATTTGCAATAAAAAAGTACCAAAGCGATTTAATAAAAGCCATTCCAACAAAAGCGAAAGACACAATAAGCATTAAAAGGATAATGCCAAAAATCGAGTTTTTCTTTCTGAAAAAACGAATAACAAATACACCAGCCAAAATTGCACCAAGTGAATAATATACTTCTGCTGAAGCGTAAATGTCACCCTTTCCTTCTAAGAAATCATGAACATAAGTAGGTAATAAAATATGAATTTCTACCAGTAGAAAAGCAAAAAGCATATAAGATGATAGCCCAAAATGAAAAATAAGAGAGTTCTTTTTTAAATAGAGAATACCACTTTTTAATCGAGAAAACAAAGTACCCATTTCTATTTTATCTGTTACTATTCGGCTATATTTTATTTGCATAAAAATCAGGATTACTATCATATAAGTAATAGCATCCATCAAAAATATTTCATGAATTTTCCATGGATGAATATCAAAAGGGAAAGTAATGATAAAGCCACCCAAATTCATGGTTTTATTTATAGTTCCAGTAAGCAAAAGAGCAGCAAATGCTCCTGCCAAAATACTTGTAGATTGCCCCTGAATTTCTATGTACGAATTTAATTTTCCATAATGTTTTTTCTCGGTAATTTCCTGTCCGAAAGCATAAAGATTAGGGTAATGTACATTGTAGTTGAAAATGGTAATTGCAAAAACGAGAATTACTAATAAATCGTTTGTAGTATTAGTAAGGTATCCAGAAATTGCAACTCCTCCAACAATAATTCCACAAACTAAATTGATGAGAATAAAAAGTTTTTTTCTAGAATATCTATCAATTAAAGCTCCTGCATATAATCCCCAAAATAAAGTAACAAAAGTAATAATTAAGTATGCAGAGGCAAAGACTTCAGGCCTGCCAATAACCTCCACAAAATACCAAGGAATTGCAATCATACTGATTCCTTGTGCAAAACCAGAAATAATATTGGAAAGAAAAAGTAAGCTAATTGCTTTTTTATTTTTCATATTGCAAAAGTAAAATTAATAGGTAGAATATGTATTTTTGAATTGGTGCAAAACAAAAGAATTTATAAAATAAGTGAGGCAATAATAAGAATAAAAGATTATTGTGCTTTGCAAGATAGATGCCAATGGGATGTTCGAAATAAATTAACAGAATGGGGGCTTCTGGAAAACACAAAAGATATCATAATGATTGAACTGATAAATGATAGCTTTATTGATGAAGAAAGGTATGCTCGCTCCTTTTGTAGAGGGAAATTTCGAATAAAAAAATGGGGAAGAAGGAAAATAGAGTTTGAATTAAAAAAGAAAAACATTTCATCTGTTTGTATAAAAAAAGGAATGGAAGAAATTGATATGGAAGAATACTTGATGGAATTAGGAGTTCAAGCAGAAAAGAAAAATAACCTAATAAAAGAGAAAAATCATTTCAAACGAAAAACGAAATTAGCAAAGTATTTGATAAATAAAGGGTTTGAAAGTAATTTGGTTTGGGATAAATTAAAAGAAATGTCAGATAAATAATTACTTTTGAGCAATGATTAGTGAGCAACAAATATCCGCATTAAATAAAAGAAAAGAAGACCTTTTCAAATTCTTGAATATACAGCAGAAACAAGTACAACTTCAAGAAAAAGAAAAGCTAACACATAATTCTAATTTTTGGAACAATTCAGATAAGGCACAACAAATTTTAAAGCAAATTAGCAAACTAAAATTTTGGATAAACACCTATCAGAAGCTTGAAAAAGACTTAGATGAATTGTCGATTTTGTTAGAGTTTTTTAAAGAGGGAGAAGCAGTTGAATTAGAGATACAGCAACAAGAGAAAAAAGCGATATTAGCCATTGAAGATTTGGAATTTAAAAATATGCTTAGTGCAGATGAAGATGAAATGCCAGCTATTTTAACTATAAATCCTGGAGCAGGAGGAACAGAAAGTCAGGATTGGGCAGAAATGATAATGCGAATGTATTTGATGTGGGGAGAAAAGAATGGTTATAAAATAAAAGAATTGGATTTTCACAAAGCTGATCCAGCAGGCATCAAATCAGTAACTTTAGAATTTGAGGGTGAATTTGCTTTCGGTCATTTAAAAGGGGAGAATGGAGTACATAGATTGGTACGGATTTCTCCATTTGATTCTAATGCCAAACGGCACACCTCTTTTGCTTCTGTTTTTGTTTATCCATTAGCAGATGATAGTATTGATATTATAATTGACCCTTCAGAAATAAGTTGGGATACTTTTCGCTCTAGCGGAGCTGGTGGACAAGGGGTAAATAAAATTGAATCGGCCGTTCGACTTAAGCACCAGCCAACAGGAATTATTATTGAAAATTCTGAAACGCGTTCACAGTTGGAAAATAAGGATAAAGCCTTAAAGCTTTTAAAGTCGCAACTTTATGAATTAGAACTTAGAAAGAAACAGGAAGAAAAAGACAAACTAGAAGGAAATAAGAAAAAAATTGAGTGGGGTTCTCAGATTAGGAATTATGTTTTACACCCTTATAAACTGGTAAAAGATTTAAGAACAAATTTTGAAAGCTCAAATCCTGATGCAATTTTAGATGGCGATTTGAATGATTTTATTAAAGCATATTTGATGGAGTTTGGACAGAAAAGATAATGTAGCAATGAGAGATTAATTTGAAATAGAATCCAGAAACCCAAAATAAATAATTAAATAATGAAAATATACCATAATCCAAAATGTTCAAAAAGCAGACAAACACTTGCTCTAATTCAAGAGAAAGGAAAAGAAGTAAAAATAATTGAGTATCTTAAAACCCCTTTAACCTTTGAAGATTTGGAATTAATTTTAGTGAAATTAGGTGTTTCTCCCATTCAGTTAGTAAGAACAAAAGAAGAAATATGGATAACAAATTACAAGGGAAAAGAAATGACAGATGATGATATTATCACCGCTTTAGTTGATAATCCGAAAATAATGGAAAGACCAATTGTAGTTAAAGCCTCAAAAGCTGTAATTGGAAGACCACCAGAAAATGTACTAAAATTATTTAGCTAGGAATTTGCTTGTTTTTTAATGCAGTGTTCGACTAATAAATGCAACAAAAAATTACTTTAAGTCCTTATATTTCTTTTTCAAAACCACTTTATAAAGCTCCCTTTTTACAATAAGTTCTGCTAATATTTCGGTAAAAGCAAGGTCGGTTTCTTGCATTTGTTTTTGCACCATTTCTTCTGGAAGGTCTATTCTGTAGAGTAAATTTAAAATCCGTTTGGGGTGTTGCTTATTAATGGTATTTACCAAATTATAAGTAAAAACAAAAAGCGTTTTATAGTTCGCAACTGGTTTTTCAATATCAAAATTTATACCAATCATCAAGAAATCTTTTTCCAATTGGGTTATGGTTTCCTCAAGATATTGATTTGCTTTGATTTGAGATTGTACCGATATTAAATTCATCAAGAAATTCTACCCATCAATTTATTAGTAAAAGCAAGTAAAGGAGCTTTATTATCAGAGTTTATGGCATCCAAATGTACCATAGCTTTTGCCTGATGTGCTAACATTAAATTTTCAGTATGTTTTGGGATTTCCATTTGCTCAAATAAAGATTTCACTAATTCGACTTTTTCATCTGATGGGAAGTCTTCATTTAAATAAATCCCTGTAATTCTATCAAATTGCTTATCATCTGCAACTTCCAATGCTTTTAAATATAAATATGTTTTTTTATTTGCCATTATATCTCCTCCAAGTTGCTTACCAAAAGTTTTAGGATTACCGAATGCATCTAATAAATCATCTTTTAGTTGAAAGGCAATTCCCATATTAATACCAAAATTGTAAAGATGATTTTGTTCTTCTTTAGTTGCTCCAGCTGTAATTGCTCCAATTTTTAAAGATGCCGCTAATAGCACTGCTGTTTTATATTCAATCATTTTCATATAATCGGCAAGCTCAACATCATTTTGAGTTTCAAAATCCATATCCCATTGTTGCCCTTCACAAACCTTAGTAGCAGCTTTACTAAAAACAAGAAGTACTTCTTTTAATATCTTTTCATCAACTTTTGTAAGTAATTGATAAGCTTGTATCATCATAGCATCTCCAGATAAAATCGCTACATTACTATTCCATTTTTCATGCACTGTAGGATTACCCCTCCTTAAAGGAGCCTTATCCATAATATCATCATGTAATAGAGTGAAATTATGAAATACCTCTATTGCTAATGCAGGAGAAATGGCTTTTTCTAAGTTCTCATCAAACAATTGATGTGCCATCAAAACTAAAATAGGTCGCATTCTTTTTCCCTTAAGTTCCATAATATATTCAATGGGACTATAAAGTAATGCTGGAGAAACAGGATAAGAAATATCTTTTATTTTTTGCTCGAGCAGTATGCTTAATTCAGCAATTGTTTTCATTATTTTTTAACCAAATTAACAAGATATTCACCATATCCACTCTTTCGTAATGGCTCGGCTATTTCCAAAAGTTTAGCATCATCAATATAACCCATTCTCCAAGCAGCCTCTTCAATACAACCAATTTTTCTTCCTTGTCTTTCTTCAATTACTTGCACATATTGATTGGCCTGTATTAAAGATGTAAAAGTTCCTGTATCCAGCCAAGTAGTTCCTCTTCCTAAAAGCCGAACATCTAATTTTCCTTGTCTCAAATACTCTTTATTTACATCAGTAATTTCATACTCTCCTCTTGCTGATGGTTTGATATTTTTTGCAATCTCTACAACAGAATTATCATAATAATAAAGCCCTGGAACAGCATAATTTGATTTAGGATTAGTTGGTTTTTCTTCAAGAGATAAAGCTTTAAAATTCTCATCAAATGCAACTACACCATACCTTTCAGGATCATGTACATGATATCCAAAAACAATACCACCATCAACTTTTTGACATGATTGTAAAATTTTGATTTTCATCTGAAAAATATTATCTCCCAAAATAAGACAAACACTATCATTTCCAATAAATTCTTCTCCTAATACAAATGCAAGTGCCAATCCATTTGGTATTTCTTGTACTTTGTACTCAAACCTACAACCCAATCTGCTTCCATCACCTAATAATTTTTTAAATAACGGTAAATCATGTGGAGTTGAGATGATTAAAATCTCATTTATCCCAGAATACAATAAAGTTGACAATGGATAATAAATCATTGGTTTGTCATAAATTGGCATCATTTGTTTGCTCATTGCCAGTGTAAGTGGGTGTAATCTTGTGCCAGATCCTCCTGCTAAAATTATTCCTTTCATAGTTTTTTTGTTTTTCGTTTTACTTTAATTTGTTTTAACTCAATATCTTCTTCCTCATCAAAAATATCAAGTAACGGCTCCTTAAATGCCTGAGTTGTAATTCCCCTTTCTAAAGTTAATAAAAGGGCTGGCAATAATAATAGATTTGCCAACATAGCAATTAAAAGAGTAATGGAAACCAATAAACCTAATGCAACCGTTCCTCCAAATTCTGAGGCAATAAAGATAAAAAAACCACAGAAAAGAACAACTGATGTGTAAATCATACTTACTCCTGTTTCTTTTAGGGCTGCAATTACCGAGTTTTTTATGTTCCATTTTCTAGCAATTAGCTCTTGCCTATACTTTGCTAAAAAGTGAATGGTATCATCCACAGAAATTCCAAAAGCAATACTAAACACTAGAATAGTAGATGGTTTTATTGCAATTGAGAAATAACCCATAATTGCTGCTGTAAGTAATAATGGAATCAAATTTGGAATTAAAGAAACTACTACCATTCTAAAGGAATTAAACATCCAAGCCATAAACAAGGAAATAAGAACAATTACTAAAAGTAAAGATGATAATAGGTTTCTTATCAAATATTTTGTGCCATTTAAAAAAACAATACTTGAGCCAGTAATAGTTACATTGTACTTTTTAGAATCGAATATTTTATCGATTTTTGGTTGTAAAACATCCATTATACTGTCTAATTTTGGCGTACTAATATCTGCCATTCGCATACTAATTCTTGCAATCTGTTTTAATGAATCTGTAAATACATTTTCATTAAACAGCTGCTTATTCTCAGTATTATTAGCGTAAGAAAGTATCCATCCTTTTTCTTGTGAATTTGGAATTTCATAAAAATTCGTGTCGCCATTGTAAAATGTTTGTTTGGAATATTTTGTAAAATCTGCAATTGAAATTGGGCGCGAAAATTCAGGAAAACTATCTAATACTATTTGTAATTGTTCTATTTTATTTATGGTCGAAAGTCGCATCAATCCATTTTTCTTTTTGGTGTCCACCAAAACTTCCAATGGCATTACACCACCAAAATTTTTCTCAAAAAACTTCAAATCTTTATACAAAACTCCCGTCTTTGGCAGGTCATCTGTTAGGTTTCCAGTAGTTTCTATCTTTAGTAAACCAATAAATCCTATTATTACTAAACCTAAAGTAATGGTATAAATAGCTTCTCTCTTTTTTTCTACTAATTTGATTAAGGTAGCAACTGATGCTTTTACCCACTTTTTATCTAAGTGCTGAATATGTTTTGTTTTTGGGGGAGAAAAATAACTAAGGGCAATAGGGATTATCAGAAGTGAGAAGAGAAATATAAGCATAATATTTAAGGATGCTATTACTCCAAATTCTCTTAATGTTTCGCTTTTTGTAAGAATAAAAGCAGCAAATCCAGAAGCAGTAGAAAGGTTGGTAAGCAGTGTAATATTACCTACTTTTATTATTATCCGTGATATTGCTTTTACTTTATTTCTATGTTCTCGGAACTCATTATGGTATTTATTAAGTAGAAAAATACAATTCGGAATTCCTATTACCACTATAACTGGAGGAACTAAGGCCATAAGAATAGAAATTTCAAACCCTAAAAACGATATAGTTCCAAAGGACCAAATTACGCCAATTACCACTACAAGCATTGAGATTAAAGTTGCTTTTATAGATCTAAAAAATAAGTAAAGGATAAAAGATGTTATAAGTAAAGTAAGCAGAATAAAAAGTGAAATTTCCTTTCTTACCTGAACAGAATCTACAGTTCGTATATATGGTAACCCAGAATAATGTAGCTGTAAATTATGCTTTTTGGCGTATTGCTCTGCTTTTTTATGTATTTGAAAAATTAACTCCTCTCGCTTGGGCGTTTTTAGAATTTCTCGATTTATTGTTACAATTAATAATGTAGCATCCGATTTTTCATTGTAAAATAAGTTCTTATAAAATGGTTCTGCTAACAAATTTTCTACTGATTTATCAAACTTCTTTTGAGAGGATAAAGTTGAATTATACCATTTACTTGACTTAAATTTTTTGTTAATCGTATCTTTTATAAGTAATGATAAATCATCAATAGAAATAGTATTATCTACTCCATCAATTTTACTTATTTCTTTATTCAGTTCTTGCCATGCTTTATATTCTGAAATCAGAAATAAATCCTTGTTCTTTACGCCAATTACAAGTAGATTCCTATTGTCGTCAAAAGTATTTTTAAAATTTTCATAGTCGTGAAAAATTGGACTTGTTTTTGGCAGTATCTTTGCCATTTGATAAGATAGTTTTACACTATTTGCCTGATATAGCATAAAGGAAGTTGAGAGAATAACAGTAAGCAAGATTGCTAATCTAAATCGCAATATAATTCTAGAAATTATTACCCACATTTTAGAAAAAATATTTTTTTGAGAATTTTAAAAATTTGTTCGAAAATAAACACAAATTTTGACTTTAACACCTACATAACGGATTAATATAGGTTTATCTTATATATTTAGAAATACTACACAAAAAAGGGGTATTAATGAGCTTTTATATTGTAAGGATTTCTTTTTCTTTAGAGGTAAAATGCTCATCTGTTTTTGTAATAAAGATATCTGTAAGTTTTTGCACTTCTGCCTCCGCATCTTTTTCCATATCTTCTGACAAACCTTCTTTCCCTAATTGCTTCATTTCATCATTTGCTTTATGACGAACATTTCGGATGCTCACCTTGCATTGTTCGACTTCCTGTTTTGCTTGTTTTACCAATTCTAATCGTCTCTCTTGCGTAAGAGGGGGGATATTTATCATTATCATTTCCCCATTATTCATTGGCGTAAATCCAAGGTTCGCTTCCATTATTCCTTTCTCAATATCTTGCAAAACGGTTTTGTCCCATGGTTGAATGGAAATTGTTTGCGCATCAGGAGTATTTACATTCGCCATTTGACTAATTGGGGTAGAAGTGCCATAGTAATCAATCTGCACACCACCAAGCATTTGCGGATTTGCTTTTCCGGCTCTAATTTTAGATAAAACTTGTTCTAAATGTTTTACCGATTCTTGCATTGCCTCTTTAGCAATGTCCAATTGAAATTTTATTTCTTCTGTCATAATATTACTTTTTAAGATACAATTATATTAAAAATTAACTAATGTGCCAACAGTTTCTCCTTTACAAACTTTATCTAAATTACCATCCACATTCATATTAAACACTTTGATAGGTAAGTTATTTTCTTGACAAAGTGTGAAAGCTGTTAAGTCCATTATGCTTAATTTCTTCTGAAAAACTTCATCAAAACTTATTGTTTCATATTTTGTTGCGTCTGGGTTTTTTTCAGGATCTGCCGAATAAATTCCATCTACTCTTGTCCCTTTTAATATTACATCAGCCTCAATTTCAATAGCACGCAAGGTTGCAGCAGTATCGGTAGTAAAATAAGGATTCCCTGTTCCTCCGCCAAATATTACAACTCTTCCTTTTTGTAAATGCCTCATTGCCTTTCTTCTGATGTAAGGTTCAGCAACTTGCTCCATTCTTATTGCAGTTAATAGTCGTGTTTGTACATCAATTGATTCTAAAGCGGATTGTAATGCCATTCCATTTATGATTGTTGCCAACATTCCCATAAAATCTCCCTGAACTCTATCAAAGCCTGCACCTTCTGATTGTATTCCTCTATAGATATTTCCACCTCCAATTACAATCGCAACCTGAACGCCTTGTTTTACAATGGCATTAATTTCAACAGCATATTTACTCAACATTTTAGAATCTATTCCGTATTGACCATCTCCCATTAAGGATTCACCGCTAAGTTTTAAAAGTATTCTTTTGTATTTCATGGGAGATTAAAATTTGTTCAAAGATAAATAAAACAGTCAAAGAAAAATTAAAGCAGTTTATAAATTTTAAACAATAAAAAAAAGCCACCCTAAAAGAGTAGCTTTTTTTATTTTTATATGTATGTTTTTTAACCTAAAGAAACTCTTTTAAAGCTACTAACTTCTACATCTCCATAAGTTTTGATGTAATCAGAAACAGATTGCTTCTCATCTTTAATAAAGTTTTGATCTAAAAGGCACTGCTCTTGATCTAAAGTGGTATTGTCAGAAATGAATCTTTCTATTTTTCCAGGAACAATTTTATCCCAAATTTGCTCTGGCTTTCCTTCCGCTTTTAGTTGATTTTCAATATCCGTTTTCGCTCCAGCCAAAACTTCATCCGTTAGTTGTGCCATGGAAATATACTGAGGAACATTCTTTAATGTTTTCCCTAATCTTCCTAATTCAATATTATCTTTTTCAATTACAGCAATTCTGGCCTCTGTTTCGGAAGCTACAAATTCTGCATCAAAATCTTTATACGACAAAGTAGTAGCGCCCATTGAAGCTACTTGCATTGCTAAATCTTTGGATAAAACTTCTGCATTATTAACAGCATTATTTAAGCCAACCAAAACTCCAATTCTCACGCCATGAATATACGACCCAACAAAATCTGCTTCCACTCTTTCAAATGCTGAAAGTTCTAGCTTTTCGCCAATTACTCCTGTTTGCTCCACTAATTTTTCAGTAACAGTCATTCCACCAAAATCCGCATTCAGAAAAGACTCTTTATCTTTATAGTTGAGTGCAATATCAGCAAATTGGGAGGTTAGTTCTTTAAAAGAATCGTTTTTAGCTACAAAATCGGTTTCGCAAGCCAATACAATAGCAACTCCAACTGTATTGTCGGTATTAATTTTTGTAGTAGCCACTCCTTCTGATGCTTCTCTATCGGCACGCTTGGCAGCTACTTTTTGCCCCTTTTTCCTTAAGATATCAATTGCTGTATCAAAATCACCATTTGCTTCAACCAAAGCATTTTTACAATCCATCATGCCAGCCCCTGTTTGTTTTCTTAATGTGGCTACATCAGCCGCTTTAATTACTCCCATTTTTATTTTTTATTTTTTGAAGTTTCTTCCTTTGTTTGTTTCGCTTCTAATTCTTGTTTTTCTTTTTTATCTTTTATTTTTTTAGCATTTTCCATAGCTTTTTGTTCAGCTGCTTTGTTTTTTTCTTCTAATCCTTCTGCCACAGCTTTTGTTAAAATTTCAACAATACATTCAATCGATTTTGAAGCATCATCATTTGCAGGAATAGGGAATTCAACCAAATTCGGATTTGAATTAGTATCTACCATTGCAAAAGTTGGAATATTTAATTTTTTGGCCTCAGCAACGGCAATGCGCTCTTTATTGATGTCAACAACAAAAATTGCAGATGGAATACGATTCATTTTTGAAATACTCCCTAAGTTTCGTTCCAGTTTTTCTCTTGTTCTAGAAATTTGTAGTCGCTCTCTTTTTGATAGGGTATCAATGGTGCCATCAGTTTTCATTTTATCAATACTATCCATCTTTTTTACTGCCTTACGAATAGTTACAAAATTAGTAAGCAATCCTCCTGGCCACCTTTCAGTAATATATGGCATATTTATTTTTTGCACTTTTTCAGCAACAATATCTTTTGCTTGCTTTTTGGTTGCAACAAATAAAATGTTTTTTCCTGATTTTACAATTTGTTTCATGGCAGAAGCTGCCTCTTCAATTTTTGCTACCGATTTGTTCAAATCAATAATATGAATTCCGTTTCTCTCCATAAATACATAAGGAGCCATTGCTGGATTCCACTTTCTTTTTTGGTGTCCAAAATGCACACCTGCATCTAATAATTCTTTGAAATTTGTTCTCATGTTTACTTTCTTTTTACTTTGTTTAAGCAACCCTTAGGTAGAAGCTTTCTAGCTTGTCCTAAAAGTTTAGATGCTAAACATTTATTAATAATTAAAATTCTATCTTTTAACCCACTGGAATTTCTTCCTTGCTTTCTTTTGTCCCGGTTTCTTTCTTTCCACAACTCTTGAATCTCTAGTTAACAAACCATCTGTTTTTAAAGCGGGCCTGTTTTCAGCATCAAGCTCACATAAAGCTTTTGAAATTGCCAAACGAATTGCCTCTGCTTGTCCAGTATTTCCGCCACCATTTACATTTACTTTAATATCAAATTTTCCTTCCATTTCAACAACTTGTAATGGTTGATTAATTTTATAAAGTAATGTATCAGTTGAAAAATAATCTTTACTGTCTTTTTTATTTATGGTAATATTACCTTTTCCTTTTGACAAATAGATTCTAGCAACAGATGCCTTTCTTCTACCAATTGTGTGAATTGTATCCATAATTATTTTAAGTCGTTTAAGTTAAGTGCTTTAGGTTTTTGAGCTTCTTGATCGTGCTCTGCTCCTGCATATATATAACAGTTCTTTAAGATTGCAGCACCTAATTTATTTTTAGGAAGCATTCCTTTAATTGCATGTTTTACAACTGATGTTTCGTCCTTTTCTAGCATCTCAGCAGGAGAAATTCTCTTTTGTCCACCAGGATATCCTGTGTGAGAAAAGATTCTTCTATCTTGCATTTTTTTACCCGTCATTACAATTTTCCCTGCATTGATTATGACAACATAATCACCACAATCAGCATGAGGAGTAAAGTTTGTTTTGTATTTTCCTCTTAGAACTTTGGCAACTTTTGATGCCATTCTTCCTAGAGTTTGTCCGTCAGCATCAACAACAAACCATTCTTTGTTTGCTGTTTCTTTATTTGCTGATAATGTTTTGTAACTTAATGTATCCACTATATATGTTTTTTTAGGTCCTTTTAAAAGGGCTGCAAAATTACACTTTTTTATATTCCTGCAAAATATTATTAACTATTATTGTTTATAACGCTAAGTTCCTTTCCAATCTTTGTAAAAGCTGCTATAGCTTTATCTAAATTCTCACGAGAATGTGCTGCTGAAATTTGCACCCTAATTCTTGCTTGTTCTTTTGGTACAACTGGGTAAAAGAAACCAATTACATAAATTCCTTCTGCCAATAATTTATCAGACATTATTTGTGAAAGTTTTGCATCATACAACATTACAGGAACAATTGCATGCACTCCTTCCTTTATATCAAAACCTGCCTCAACCATTTTTTCTCTAAAATAAGTTGTATTCTCTTCCAATTTATCACGCAAATCAGTAGTATTACTTAGCAAGTCAATCACTTTAGTAGCCGCCCCAACAATAGATGGCGCTAAAGAATTAGAAAATAAATAAGGACGAGACCTTTGACGCAACATATCAATAATTTCCTTTTTACCAGAAGTAAAACCTCCCATTGCACCTCCCAAAGCCTTTCCTAAAGTAGAAGTAATAATATCTACCCTGCCTATAACACCACAATGTTCGTGTGTTCCTCTACCTGTTTTCCCTACAAAACCTGTAGAATGAGAATCATCTACCAATACTAAAGCATCATATTTTTCTGCCAAATCACAAATTTTATCCAATTGTGCCAAATAACCATCCATAGAAAATACACCATCAGTTACGATTATTCTATTTCTTTGGTCTTGTGCTTTTATCAATTGTGCTTCTAAATCCTCCATGTCATTATTTGCATAACGATAACGAGCTGCCTTGCACAAACGCACACCATCTATAATAGAAGCATGATTTAAAGAATCAGAAATAATTGCATCTTCTTTTCCAAAAAGAGGTTCGAACACTCCGCCATTTGCATCAAAAGCGGCTGCATATAATATAGTATCCTCCATCCCCAAAAAGTTAGAAATTTTTGCTTCTAAGTTTTTATGAATATCTTGCGTACCACAAATAAAACGCACAGATGACATTCCATAACCATGGGTGTCCAAAGCATCTTTAGCTGCTTGTATTACATCAGGGTGAGAAGACAATCCTAAATAATTATTTGCACAAAAATTTAACACCTCTTCTCCTGTACTTACGCGAATGCTTGCCCCTTGAGGATTGGTAATTATTCTTTCTTTTTTGAACAAACCAGCATCTTCAATACTTGCTAATTCATCTTGTAATTGCTTTTGAAATTTTCCTAACATAGTTTTATTTTTTGGGAGAGCAAAAGTACACAAATAAAAAAAGGAGGCAAAAGCCTCCTTT
>JACKQG010000802.1_pt1 | contig 44597 bp, 29 predicted proteins | sample 8237621 | NCBI WGS metagenome assembly JACKQG01 (sample SAMN15677084, study PRJNA649215) | marine metagenome | biome: marine; feature: Black Sea; material: saline water; isolation source: suspended particulate matter (SPM) from the Black Sea western gyre | collected 2013-06-09/2013-06-10 | depth... | reverse complement strand
CATAAGTCATTATAAAACAGGCACTTACAGAGCGCCAGTAAAATATTTCACACACTGATGCAATAGAACGTGGCAAAACAGAGCCGCCTTTTGCATGGCTTGTTCCTCCAGATCAGTACGATGATCGAACCGCAACCGAAATGCTGTCTATTCTGCACGCCACTGGCGTCGAGGTTCATCAGGCGGAAGAAGAAATTTTCGCCGACAGCGTACGCTATCCAGCCGGGACATACATCCTCTATTGCTCACAGCCGTACCGTTCTCATCTCAACGATATGATGGAACGGCAGGTATATCCAAATCGGTCCTACTACTTGGGAGGGCCGCCCGAAGCTCCATATGACATAGCTGGCTGGACTCTGCCTTTACAGATGGGAGTGCGTACTGTGAGTGTATATCAGCCATTTGAATCTCGATCGCGAAAACTCGAGGTTGTGACCTTGCCACAAGGCAAGGTTATAGAATTGCCTGAACAAGCTAGCGCTTATGTGGTGCAGGCCGGTTCGAATGATAACTATCGCCTGATAAACCGTCTGTTCAAGGCAGGTATTGCTTTTCAGCTAATTTCGTTGCCGGATCAATGGAAAGATAAAACCGGTATGGAAATGCAATACGGCAGGGGAAAAATCATTCTGTTAGGATTTCGAGTTCAACATCGTGGGCAGTCACATGGGACCTTTCGTCTGCTGTTCAATGCCATCCTTTCAAGCACGATAGGTCCAATACCTTGAGCAATTTGGCTGACTGACCAGAAGGTATTTCCATAGAAATCACTATACTCCAGATAGAGCTTGCATGCTTTAAATCCAAAGGATAACATAAATAACTGATTTGACGACTGGTTAGTATTGTCTTTCGAGCCCTGTATAAATAAATGTACCCTACGGGCTGCAATATATATAGTGACAAAGGAGCAAACTATGTATTGGTTCTCATATCGAGTTCTTCTTATGATTACGGTTGTGTCAGTTGTCTTGAACACGGCTGGTGTCTCGCGGTTGTCGGCCGAAGACAAGAACGCCGACCGCATTCAGCCCTATACGAAAAACCCGCGGTACTGGCAATACGAAGGCAAGCCCGTGATGCTGCTGGGCGGAAGCAAGACCGACCATATCTTTTTGCTCGATGACCTCAAAATGCATCTCGACGAGATACAGGCGGTCGGGGCCAACTACGTACGCAATACGATGAGCCAGCGGGAGGGCAAGGATCTCAAGCCGCACAAGCTGCTGCCGAATGGAAAGTTCGACCTCGATCAGTGGAACCAGGAATACTGGAAGCGCTTCCAGGACATGCTGAAATGGACCGTCGAGCGGGCAATCATTGTGCAGATTGAGGTTTGGGACCGCTTCGACTATTCGACACTGAACTGGGAGACAAGCCCTTGGAATCCCGGCAACAACGTGAACTATACCTACGAGCAAACAGGCTTTGCTTCCGAGTACCCCAAGCATTCCGGCCAAGATTTACAACCTTTCTTTCACTCGATTAAAGATATGCTGCGGTATAGTAAGAAACTCGATCTCATTCGGACGTACCAGGAAGCATTCGTCGCCAAGATGCTGTCCTACAGCCTGGACTATGGACATGTGCTCTACTGCATGGACAATGAGACGTCCACCCCGGCTCAGTGGGGGCAGTACTGGATTCGGTTCATCAAGGCCAGGGCCGCCGAAAAGGGCGTGAAGGTCTGCACTACCGACATGTTCGACGATGCATACATGGCCGAAAAAGCAAAGCATACTTCGCTCATCTTCAAAGACCCCGAGCACTACATGTTTGCCGATATCTCGCAGGTGAACAGCCGGAACTACGATCAGACGCACTGGGAAAGGCTGCAGTGGCTTTTGCGGCAAGTCAATACGCATCCGCGCCCAAGCAATCATACGAAGATATATGGCAGCGGCTACTATAGCTTTGGCACTGGCGGGCCTGAGGATGGTGTTGAACGATTCTGGCGAAATATCCTGGGCGGCTCAGCTAGCGCCCGGTTCCACCGTCCGGACGCCGGCAACGGGCTCAACGACTTCGCCAAGGCAAGCATCAAGGCCGCGCGAATTCTGGAAGGGCTGATCAAGTTCTGGGATATCACCCCGAAGATGGAGCTGCTTTCGGACCGCGAGAGTAACGAGGCCTACCTGGCGGCGAAACCCGGAGAACGCTATGCGCTCTATTTCACGAATGGCGGATCTGTTGGGCTTGATCTGTCCGGCGCAACGGGCTCCTTTGATGTGACATGGCTTAGTGTCTCCATGGGCATACCAACACAGACCTCGGCCGCTGGGCGCTATCGCCTGATGAATAAGACCATCCAGAGCGGTCGTGTTGTAACGCTCTCCGCGCCGTACAAGGGCGGCTGGGTTGCCGCTATCGTGAAGAACTAAAGAACGAAGAGTGGCGAGCAAAACTGCCGCAAAAGAAGACTGACAAGTCACTGCTGGAACAGACTTATTTCTTGAACTGTAAAATGCTATAATTCATAGAATATTTATGTCTCCAGAAGGAACAATTTTAGAGTTCAAGCAGAGTTGTCGCAAACAAAGCTATTAGTTTGACTAATTTTCAATATCTGGATATAATCGGTTTCTTATGGTTTAGTATGCTCGTTTGAAAAGACATTCTATCATTTCGCTTCACCAATTTAATATGGAGACTATGTAATGAAGAGCAGAAAAATATACTTAAGTATTTTTCTACTTATTCTTTTGTTATTTACAGCTATTTCGAACGCGGCTTATCAAGCTAATGATATTTCGCTGGCAAAATCGTTTCCTCAAGAAAAATTGCAGGAAATATTAATCCCTCTAAATCAATGGCGTCCATTCCCGAAAGCCTCGGATCGAGAAGCGTGGGAACGAATACCGGACGCAATCCAACAAATAATCATTCAAAAAGCGGAAGAAGTAGCTGAGCTCGAAGTGCCTGCTCTCCAGGCGTCCGTGTATTTACAGTATAAACGCAACGGCAACCGCAGCAATTACCAGGACATTTGGTATGAGCGGCGGGAACGGCTTCATGTATTGGTGGTGGCCGAATGCCTCGAAAACAAAGGCCGGTTTCTTGATCCGATTACAAATTTGATCTGGGCAATATGTGAAGAAACATCCTGGACTTGGCCGGCGCATATTCATCCGCAAAAAGCGGGTACTGATTTGCCTGATGCCGATGATCAGGTGGTTGCCCTCTTTTCGGCACAGACATCAAATTCGCTTGTGTTGACCAATTATTTGCTGGGTGAGCAGCTCGATACCGTGTCTCCATTGATAAGCGATCGGATCGACAAGGAAATTGAGCGGCGGATTTTGACGCCGTTCTTAACCAAGGAATTCGGCTGGATGGGTTATTCCGCGAGAAGAAACAAACTCTATCCCAACAATTGGAATCCATGGATTTGCTCGAATGTTTTGCTCTCTGCCCTCCTTTCTGAAAAAGATGAAATACGCAGAGCACAGTTGGTTCACAAGGTTTTGGATTGTTTGGATAACTTTTTGACCTATTACCCGCACGATGGCAGTTGCGACGAAGGGCCAAGTTATTGGGGACGTGCAGGGGCGAGTTTGTTTGATGCATTGGAGCATTTATACAGTGCAGCCAACAAGCAGTTTGATTACTACCAGCATCCGTTGATACAAGAGATCGCCCGGTTTATCTATCGCGCGCATATCGTGGATGATTATTTTATCTGCATGGGTGATTGCGATGCCCTTATAAACATCCCCAAGGAGCTGGTCTTCCGTTTTGGAAAACGAATCGATGATGAATATCTTAAAGCATTGGGTGCATATGGCATCAGAGAAGAGGCTTTACTTGAGAGTGTGAAAAGAAATTACGATTTAAACCGTTATCTGCATTTATTGTTCAACGGACAGGAGCTGATTGAACATAATCCACCTTCGCAGCCCATGCTGCAGGATATGTGGCTGGGACATCAAAATATGCAGATGATGGCCTCACGCGATAAAGAGGGCAAGGCGGAAGGCTTATATTTAGCCGCGTGGGGTGGGCACAACGCTCAAAGTCACAACCATAACGACGTTGGAAGTTTTATTATCTTCGCGGATGGCAAACCAATTGCCATCGATATTGGAAGGCCAACGTATCGACGCCAAACCTTCAGCAGCCGTCGCTATGAAATCTGGGCATTCCAATCGGGATTCCACAATCTACCTACTATTAATGGCGTTGACCAGAAAGCGGGAAGACAATTTGCCGCAGAAAATGTATCTTATCATAAAAATGATTCTGGTGCGCATATCGAAATGGATATCACACAAGCGTATCCCAAAGCAGCTGGTGTCCGATCATGGAACCGAATCGTTCGTTTCAACCGCGGGAAAGCTATCGTGGTTGTGGATTCGTACACATTAACAGAGCCTTCAAAAGACATTATCGAGAATTTTGTAGTTGCCGGTAAAGTTACCGATAACAGGCCAGGTAAGCTGATTATGAATGATCGAGAAGAAGAGGTTCAGGTGCTGTTGGAATATGATTCGGCCAAACTCTCGGTGAAGATTGAACCAATCCAATTAGAGGATTCAAAGTTGAGGCAAATATGGGGTGACTATCTTTATCGGATTCGCTTGAAGACTAAAAACGAGGCCAAAAAAGATCAGCTTGAATTTCGTTTTACGAAAATGAAATGATTTATGATCCATCCAACTTTATGATGAATATCATTTCTGCTGCATTGAATAACATACCTCGGAGGATAGGAAATCATATTCTTACTGTTCTCTTGTCACCCGTTCCGTTTATAGAATGCAAGATTGTTACACCTTCATCAACAAATAATACTGTCCTCTTTTCTGCTGTTTTCTTTCTCCAATTCTTTTTTCCCGCTTTTCTTGTTAATTGACAGTTTTATTGTGAATTTTGTCCCATTGCCGACAGAATTATCAACAAGAAGTATGCCTTTATGCTTGTTTACGATAATATCATACGAGATACTTAATCCCAGCCCCGTGCCTTGACCGATCGGCTTGGTTGTAAAGAAAGGATCGAATATCTTATCTAACCAATCAGGCTCGATACCCGGACCGTCATCGGAGATTTCACAGACTACGTCACCATCCATTGTATATGTCCTGATTGTGATTGTTCCTTTGTCGTTTCTTTCCTGAGATTTTATTGCCTGAGTGGCATTCATGATAATATTGAGAAGCACCTGGTTTATCTGGCCTGTGTTACAGATAATATCAGGTACTTCGGAAAGCTCCATCTCGACATCGGCATCGTTTTTTATTTCATTCTGCGCCACAACCAGAGTAGTCTTAATCCCGTCATTGATGTTATATATGTCGAAGTTTTCCGGCTGGTCTATTCTCGAGAAGTCTCTGAGATTCTGGACGATACGGGTGACCCGGTCAATCCCTTCCCTTGAATCATTAAACAATACCGATAGGTCTTCCATAATAAAATCGATTTTCATCTCATTCCGGGATTTGCTTATGGCGTCCACTCTGTCCAACAGTACTGCTTTATCTGAAGTTTCAATTTTCTCGAAAAGTTCGTCGTACATTTGAAGCAATTCCTGGAATTTTCCCATATAAATTTCCAGTGTCTCGAAATTACTGGCGACAAAGCCCACTGGAGTATTCATCTCGTGCGCAACTCCTGCAGCGAGTTGCCCAATGGATGATAGTTTCTCGCTTTGAACAAGTTGAGACTGCATTTCTTTCAACTCTTGATTGGCCTTTTCGAGATCTTCATAAGCGTGCCTCACATTCTCCTCGGCTTTTCTGCGCTCTGTTATTTCTCGGTTGAGATTATCTATAGAAGTAGTTGTCTTTCGTAAATCGTTAAGCATTATTTTGAAAGAAGTCGCAAGCTGGCCAACTTCATCATTTGATTTAACCTCTATTTGAGTGTTTAGTTTACCCTTGCCTATTTCAACAGCGGCAGCTTTAAGTTTGAGCAGGGGTACATAGATGGAGCGAGAGATCAATAAGCCTGCTCCGATAGATATAGACAGAGCGACTACACCAAAAATTAATATTAACCGTGTACTGGTTTTGATTAAATATTGCGCTCGTTCTGTCGCCAAAGTTACTGCCCTGGTAGAATTAGAAAGCGCTTCGTCATATTGTATCCCTCTCCTGCTGACATAATTTTCAAGGTCTTGTTCAACACTCCTTTTTTGATCCCAATAGATGCTGCTCTCTAATATATTGATGGCCTCCTTGGGTTGCCCATTATTAACGAGTTCGATGGATTTAGATTCCATCTCCACATGGGCAAGATTTATTTGTCCAATATTTAAAAAGAATTCGCGGTCTTTTTCTTCTCCATTATCAATTGCGTTCTTTATTACTTGAGACAATTTTGATCTGAAATCTTTGTAGCGTTGCTCCCATTTCTTATCTTGAGTGAATGCATAATTTCTTGCAGATTGAGTTAAGACCTCATTATAGTAACGCATGACTTGAGCTAAGCCGTCTAAATATGCTGTCTTGCCTATTGATTCTACACTTTCCGGTATCTTACTATTCAAGGGATCAGAAATTTGATTTAGTTGGTACAGTGAAATATGCCCTACGACTGCAACCCACATCGCAATAGCTAAAAAACCAAGAATTAATCTCTGGCTTATTCGCATCTCAAAAATCCCTATCTTTGGTTTTACGCCAATACCAAACAAACTGGATTGCTATTAATCCTTTATTTTTTTCTTCAATTCTCATACCTTCCTTTATATTGGCTTCCTGAAGTTTCTTCCTACCGGAATTTGCCGACTGAGTTTGATTTTACTCTATTCTAACTCTGCTGCCCGACAGTCGTGTGTTCACGCTGGAGGTTGTAGCGATCTATGGCCTCCAGGATAATTTCTTTGAAGTTTTCTTCGAGTTTCCATGGCTTACGTATGAACTTAAAAATATCTCCCTGATGGATTGCCTGCTGGACAGTGTCCTGGTCAGCATATCCCGAGAGCACTATCTTTACGATGTGGGGATACTTTTTGTCAACGATTTGAAGAAGTTCGAGTCCGTCCATATCAGGCATACACATATCGGTTACGATTACATGAACTTTTTCCTGCTGGAGTATTTCGAGTGTTATTTTAGCACTATTAGCAAAAAGTTTATTATAAGGTTCGTATAGAAGGCCTCTTTCTAAGGAACGAAGGACGATTCTGTCATCGTCCACGAACAATACAGTTCTCGTTTCCATTTTTTATACCTCCAATTCATTGTGCCCCCTTAAACCTTAATGTGATTTTTATTGTCTTGGAGTCTTCTCTTATTAAGAAAGCTTCTGCATGTTTATGAAATATAATCATAGTAAAGTTTCGGCGAAAAAAAGCAGGTACTTTCATAAATAAGGCCGATATCTATACTTATCTATTCAGGTAGCTTCTTAACATCATAAGCACTCTCAATTTAATGTTTTATTGCACGAACTATGTTGACAGATTTTGGCCTTATACTGAAAAACCTTATTTATCGGACGAGGAATTTTGTTGCAATGATATCTTATATTTTGATACGGTAAATGGTAGTGTTCCACCGTCTTTCGGGTCTATTTTTTCGCACTAACTAAAGTTTTCTTCCTCAAAATATTGGATATCTTTTCGATAAGTTTTGTGAAATCGATAGGTTTGGTAACATAATCTGAAATACCAAAAGAAGAGGCCCTATCTATATCTTTTGCCTCGCATATCGCGGTAACCATTACTACAGGTATATCTTTTAATACTCGATCCTTTCTCATGCGTTCGAGCATATCGTGACCATTCATTATGGGCATGTTGGTATCTAATAGTATTAAATCCGGTTTCTCGCTTGCAGCTTTTTCCAACCCTTCCTTTCCATTGGTGGCGGTAATAACCTCATAGTGGCACCATTCAAGACGGCACTGGATGATGCTAATGCAGTCGGGTTCATCATCAACGATGAGTATTTTAGCTGTATCAGACTCCTTTTTAGACGATTTCAATCCAAACATTTTTCAATTGTCCTAAAAATATATTTTGTTTTTATATTCGACCTAAATTCCCTCTGAGATTAGCAAAAGGTTGCTCAGATATAAAATGGCAGGGAAATATTTACTATTTCGCCAAAATTAACGGACCTAATGATGTCGTGGATAATTATATTTTTCGAGAGCATCTATTTTTTATCGTCTCCGGTTTTTTTTAACGAAGGCATCGGCCTGTCTTTTATTTCCCGGAACTTTTCCATTGCGTCCGCAGGAATCGGTTCTTCATCCTTGTAAATACGGGGCGATAGGAAAATTATCAACTCGGTATTGTTAACCACCGTATTAGTATATCTGAATAACAAACCAATTAGAGGAATATCTCCAAGAATTGGTACCTGGTTAGTCTCTTTTGTTAATTCCTGTCGCCTAAGGCCACCTATTATGACAACCTGACCATCCTGAAGTAAGACCTCGCTCTTAGCGTTTCTTGTGTCAATGATGGGTACGGCCGTGAGGCTTTCCCCTACAACCACGTTTTGTTCTGAGTTAACGTTGAGAAATATCAGATTATCATCAGTCAGGGTTGCGGTGACATTCAGAGTGACACCGACTTTCTTGAACTCTGTTGAAGACATACTTCCACCGGCGGATGTATCTGTGACTTCGTTATAGGGCAGTTCTCTTACCGCTTCGATTGAGGCTGTCTTGCCGCTTACGACCATAATTCTGGGACTGGCGAGAATCTCAACGTCTTTTTTCTGCTGGAGCATACTTACAACGTTACGAATATCACCGTTTATGACGCTAAAGTCACTGCCAAGACCGGTGGTATTAAAAGCCGTAGCATCTCCTATATTGGCGGTGTTCTCAATAGTTGTACCAAGGCGAGTAGTGAAATTTTGTCTGTATGTCATATCCTGTACTTTGTCGGTGAGGAGGTCCCAATTGATGCCGATTGCAGTGTCATCACTCAGTTGTACATCAACGATGACCATCTCAACCATAATCTGCCGTGGAGTTTTGTCGGCCTTTTTAATCTCGGATATAATCTTTTCAAGCTGCTCCTTCGTATCACAGACTATCAGGGAATTGTTTTTCTCATTGATTGCAATAGTACCAAGTCTGGAAGACATCTTATCTATAGCCTGCTTGAGACTTTGAGCATCAAGAAATTTAAGCATTATTGTTTGGACAAACAGCTCCGGCACTTCTTCAATTAATTCTGAAGATTGAAGAGCTATCGGAGTAACTGTTTTTACGGATCTGGGAATTTGTGCAAAAGGATTTTCACGCCCAACTTCCTGTGTTATTTTCTGCGCATCTAAAGTCGGCTGGGATTGTGTCGGACTATACCCCGTACAGATTGTTAATATAATAAAGAGAAAAATCTTTTTTGTATATTTCGGTTTATTCATAGGGTATCCACCTCATCCCGTATTTCGCAAATAGTAATAGTTATATCACACCTGGGTCGATCCGAATTGTACTCGATGGTCAGGACTTTTATTGAGTCTATCCAGACTTTTTGGGGACGCGCTTGCAGCCTTTGTATTAACCTCGGTATGTCTTTGTATAATCCAACAATGCTTAATATTGCACTTTTGGTAACTATGCCCGAAGTATTCTCTGAGGGCTCATTCGAATTTTTTTTAACCATATTTAGCGAATAAACCATGCAGTCTGTCTGTTCGGAAATGGCTTGTAAATCGCTGAAAAATTCTCTCGCTTTGTCGGACGTAAACAGTGTGCTCTGAAGCTTTGCCGACTTCTCCTGTAATTCCTGTAGCTTCTTGCTCTTGATCTTAACATGGTTGTCGATAATTTTGTTTTTGTTTACGAGTTTGGTTATAACAGATTCATATCCCTGCACCACTGACAGATAGGCGATATGTGGAGCAACTAACCAGTTATACATCGCCAATATTGCAATCACAATCAGTGACGCCGAAACTGCGTATCTTGTTGAACGGTTCGCTTTAACAAGATGCTTGACTAACATCAGCCTTCCTCCTTTTCCAGCTTGAGCTCACAATCGATTGTGTACATAATAAAATCGTTCGCTTTGTCTTCTTTTGTTGTTTCGGTCAGAGTAGCAGAACTTATATAATCCGAGTTGTTTAGCATCTTCACAAACAAATGAATCGTCTCATATGATATTGCCATGCCTTCCAGGGCCATCCTGGAACTGTCTCTGCTGTATAGGTTTATTATGCGTACGGTCTTAGGGGTCAGTTTTCTGACATCCTCCAGGATGTTGGCCCAATTTACACTTGGACGGGAACCAAGAATGGTGCTTAATCGTGCGGGTATGTCGGATATTTGCTTGATTTGTTTGTCCAATAGCTCCTGTTCTCTAAGCAGAGTATATGTATCCTCTGACAAATCTGCCTGTTTTTTCTGGGCGATGTCTCCCTTAACATTATTGGCGGTCAAGCTCATGCTGGTCCCGCCCAGCACCATAAACAACGGCATCGCTGCGATAATAGCTGTGGTTACGAACAATTGTTTTTTGACTGCTCTGACCTCAGCCGATTCCGGCGGAACTAAATTTATTCGTAAACCATTGTCGTTTTGATTCAAGAGCCCGATACCCAGGCCAATAGCAACTAACGAGGCTTTTTCATGGCCGTCCTTTTGTGCAACCACCGTGTCCTGGCATATGCTTTGGCCGCTCCTGACCTGCACGTTTTCGCTTTTAATTTCAGTCTTCAAAGATTCTTCGAAGCTCTGAGGTAATTCCATGCAATCTGCAACTACTGTAATCTCCCAGTTTCCGGAGCTGTCCGCAACCTCGAAATCATAAGATTGTATAATCTCATTTATCTTCTCAGGAAGCCATCGGCTGAGTTCATCCGGCCGGGCTTGTTCTTCACTTATATCCTCTATTCTTACTAAATCCAGGATTTGTTTTCTGAATACACACAACCTTAGAACACCATCGCGCAATATGGCTATGAGAACATCGCTGTCGAATTTCCCTTCTATCTTTTTTGCATATAATGCTCTGGTGTAGGATAAAAGCGGCGGCTCGATTATCTTGACATTAAGGCCGGCCATATCGGTTGTTTGGGCAAGCTTGGCTACGTTGTGACTATCAGTAGCAGCCGCAAGCAGACGGCTTCCATGACCCATTCCAGAGCTGGTTCGGCAGAAATCGCAAGCAAAGTCTATGCCCGATAATATAACGTAGCTTTTCAGTTCATTTCTAACAAACTGCCCGACATTTGTCATGCCTCCCTTGGGCATGTCAAAAATCTGGAGAACCACTGGTCTTGCAAATAATGATACCGCAGCTTGCCTGGTCCGTATTTTATTGCGAGTCCTAAGGTCCTTTATGGCTTTGGCAAGTTTTGCAGGATTTTCGATGTCGCCATCTGTTATTGCACCTTTGGGAACAGGGGCACTGACGGCCTTGAGTAGCTCGATACCTTTGGCGCTCTGCCTTAGCAGTGCCATATTTATCATACCGTCCGAAATATCTATTCCAAGTGCTGTTTTGACGGCAAATTTCATTCGTTTATCCTCAAACTATCCATTCTTATTCTATAAGGGCTGATACTTCCTACTCTTATGTCAGCTCCAACTCTCGCAACAAAGCCCTGTACCGAAGTGCCTGTCGAGGTTATCGTGAGATTCGGTAAAATACCCGAAACAGTCACAGTATATGAGCCGCCGTCAAAGACCTTATTGCTAAAGCCGCTGTTCCAGCTCGAATCTACGCGCAGTTCGCTGAAAGCATCGTTAAGGCCGGCTTCGGCGATAGCCTGGGCTTTAGCAGCGTAGATTTGATTTCGCATAAGCTGTATTTCCTCGGTATTCATTTGCAGTATGCCGATAGTAATCGCAGACAGCAGCGCTGTTGCGAAGATTGTTATCAAAAGTACCGAACCATTATTTTTTAGTTTCGTTTTCATAGTTTTACGGTTGTATCCCTCCGCTCACACCTCTGTCTGGATTCGGCGCTATGGCAAGTGTTACGACGCGTGATTCCTGCGATGCGGTTAGCGAGAAGTTCGACAATCCACTGGAGCCGCTGGTCGCTTGTTTCACGTATCCGGCCCCACCGGAGACTGTGCCGCTGCCCGTTTCATTCAGGGCAAGCGCCAAGGCCTTTGGCTTCATTGTTGCAGCGACGATCAGGTTTTCGATATTCGAGCCGTCAAGGTTGGCACGTCTTATCTTATCAAGCTCCTCGTCGGCCCAATACATCTTGCCGCCGGCAATATCCACCCCCAGGGCTTTTGGTCTTGTTACTCCGGTGAGCAGGTCTTCGATATTCGTCCCGTCAAGGTTGGCACGCTGAATCTTATCTACCCCGTCGTCAGCCCAATACATCTTGCCGCCGACAACGTCAAGGACCAGGGCACTTGGATTCATTGATCCGGAGGTGATCAGGTCTTCGATATTCGTCCCGTCAAGATTGGCACGTCGGATCTTATCGACATCCACATTGACCCAATACATCTTGCCGCCGGAAACGTCCAGCGCCAGGGCCGTTGGCTTGTTTACTGAGGTGACCAGGTCTTCGATATTAGAGCCGTCAAGGTCGGCACGTCGGATCTTCTTGACATCCTCGTCGGCCCAATACATCTTGCCGCCCCCAATGTCCAGCGCCAGGCCCCTTGGCTTATTTACTGAGGTGACCAGGTCTTCGATATTTGAGCCGTCAAGGTCGGCACGCTGGATCTTCTGGACCTCCTCGTCGGCCCAATACATCTTGCCGCCGGTAAGGTCCAGTGCCAGGGCTCTTGGCTTCATTACTGCAGCGGTGACCAAATCTTCGATATTCGAGCCGTCAAGGTCGGCTCGCCGGATCATATCGACCTCCTCGTCGGCCCAGTATATATCGGTGCGGTTGCTGCTGTCCATTGTAATCGCCGTGTGGCCGCTCAGCCCGGGGTCATTCAGCGTGATGTAATCGTCGTCAAAAGCGCCCAGACGCAGGATAATACAATCGTCAACGCTCGTCGTCACTGACGGACTGGTTGGGTTAACGCTGCTTTCGCCGTTGCCTGTCCATATCTCAATTGGGTCGATTGGGTCTTGCCCCATAAAGCGCATCATCCAACCGTAGGCCTGCTGGGTTCCCGACCAGGTAAACTCGTGACTGCTCGACTCTGAGGCATCTGCGAGTTTCCACCAGATGCCTAACGTCGCCCCGCTGTTATAGTTGTTCAGGCTGATCTTCGTCCATCCCTCACCTGCGGGCGGGGCCATTGAGAACGAAGTAATCCCGTCTGTGGCGACCGCCGCTATAAGCAAGTCTCCTTCCCTGGTACCACTGGGCGTCGAAATCGTAATCGATGTTACACCGGTACCGGCTTTGGTCTCGGTGAGTTCCTTGTATGTAAGGATATTAGCCAACGATGCTATCTCCCCGGCACTCAGTGCGCGGTTGTAGATACGCACATCGTCAAGGAGCCCATTAAGGGACTCGCCACCAGAACTTATGTGTACACCTGAAAAAGTACCCCATAAAACACCACCTGGTGTCTGGTTGTCAATCTCCACACCGTCGAGATACAGGCGCTGTGTGATCCCATCCCAGGTGCCCGCAACATGGTACCAATATCCTTCCGTAAGGACACCGCCGACCCTCAGGTGCCGGAAAGAGCCGTCCGTATTGATGTAGAAATGCAGTCGTTCATCTGATTCCTTGCGAATCACCGCGATTTCCGGTCTTACCGTTATGTATCGCTCGATTTGACCAATCATGAACGCTTCGTGCCACACCCAGGCAGACAATGTGATTTCATCAGTGATGTTAAGGCTTTCGTCATCCCCGCAATCTACATAGTCATTATCCCCATCAAATCTAAGACATCCACCAATATTGCCGGGTGTCCATTCGTCGCCGAGCATATTGTACAATCTGCCATCGTTGCCGAAGCCGGAGCTGTCTTCCGCATCTTTTTGGGAAGTCTCATCGAATTTCCACCAGCCGACCAGCCCTTCGTCCTGGGAATATGGGTTGACGCGGAGGTATGTATAGGTGGTGAATGTTTTGTCGTGACCTATTGCTGCCGGATTTGTCAGGGTTGTCTGCACTTTTATAAAGCGGACGTCGTTAACGTCTGTTGTTGGTGTATCGAAGTCGTTGCCATCGTAGCAGGTAAAAAGCAACTGGCTGACCGGGCCGGCCAGGTCCGAAAGGGTCCCGACAGGGCCGAACTCGACATAGTTGCTTGTACCATTAATATCAAATCTTAGATTGTTCGCAACATTGTCTTCAAATTCGATATAGCCGTTGGTTTCAGCCGGGCCGCTTACAGCAGTTATCCGAGCAGCTTTAGAGAGATTGCGGTTTAAGTAGTCTATCAGGACCCTGCCGTTCTGGAGTGTTTCAGAATTACCCTGTTTTGAATCCCAATTGTTTTGTATGACTCTAAACTGCGGCACAACGGCTGAAAAGACAATGGCCATTATAGCCATTGCTATAAGCATCTCCACAAGGGTCAGAGCCCGGACCGAACGTGTTGTACTGTTTCTGTACGGCATAACAGTTAACGACCTATAATAGATTACCCACCTTCCTGCTGGATTAATCGCTTTTGCTTTACATTTTTGGCGCAAATTTTTGCTGCTCCTGATTGTTATTTTCGGCATAAAACAAAGGTTTGTCTTGATTAGTTTTGTGTTATTTAATAGTAAAGAAAGAATATAAAAAAGTGTGATTAATTCAACAATTTGGCGTTGTTTGGCCGTCTTTATCGGGTATTATTGGTTACCACAAAATAAATTTTTAGGCCGAAGAAAAAGTCCTATAAATTTATCTACAAATCCTTGTCGCAAACATGCGAATACCTTTGTGAATACGAGCGAATTACCTGATGAAAGCAGGGCAGACCTCTGGCATCTTATTTCTAACATGGGATTAAAATCTTTTTGCAACGAGTGTGGACAGGGTAATTTCAATTTCACCCGCATTGAGCGTGCTGTTGCCGTTGAGGTCTTCGCCGACTGATACGGTTATCTGTCTGAGGTTGGCATTGACCGAGCTATCAGCTACATTGCAAAGGTATGAACCTTCGATAGAAGAGTTGATTTCCGCAAATGAGCTTGAGTAGTCGTAGATTGAACGTGCCTTTATTTCATCGAGTTTGCCTTGGGCGAGTATGAGGCTGTTTGTTTTACGTTCGATCATTGAAGAAGTGACGTTTGCACTGGTCAAAGCTTTTAGAATTGGAATTATTGCAATAGCCAGAATGCTCGAAGCGATAACAACCTCGGCGAGAGTAAATCCCCCTGATTTTCTTATTGCTGGTTTTTCAATTCTTAACAATCTTGTCAGTTTTCGACACATTTTACTATTCCTGTTGCTGGATTAACGTTAATTGTGAAACTTCTGCCTTCTGCAGAGACAATTAACTTATTTGCACTTGCAGGTTTCAAATTTCCCAGTGGAGTATACGCATATTTTATTCCGATCGGGCCGCTAAGAATAACGGCTGAATCAGTTGTGTGTGATGAGATAATTTTGGTGGTATTTAAATTTGTAATTTTATAGGCATGATATGGAACAGAACCGATCAAACTCAGTTCAAAGCCTTTGACATTATTCGCTGCATCTGAAATAGCAAGTCTGCGTGTCAGACGAAGGTCGGTAACAATTTTCCAGGCTGTTGCTTCGGCTTTTTGTTTTGAAATGAGGGCGTAATTGAGTCTCGGTATGGCGATAAATGCAAATATACTGAGAAATGTCACTATTATTATCAGCTCAACTAAGCTGAATGCTGCTCTTTGATATTTCATTGAATTAATCTTTACTAAGAAGACTTTCTGTGATTTTCTTTATTAATGTTTTATCTAAATGCACGTGATCAGGGACTCGATTCTTGCCGTTCGTCTTTACCAATATATATGGTGTTTTAAACGGGCACCGAGGCACGCCGTCGGGAAAATAGTTTGGGTCTTTAATAACTTCCCCAATGTCAACAGGCCATGAGCCGGTTCTTGAATGATACAATTCGATCTGTGAGTTTATGATATCAACATTTTTTCGGCAGACATTGACGCCGGCAGTGAATGAGCCTCCGGTAATCCTTGGAATAGCGATTGCCGTCAGTGCGCCGAGGACCAATACGACAACCATCAGTTCAATCAAAGTGAAAGCTCGTCTTTTATCTGGTCTCATTGGTATAATTCAGTAATAAAGGAAAAAGATGGCTGAAACCCGACCGTCAGCCATCTTTGTTAATGTACTTCTATAAGAAACTAGGTCCTGCTTTTGACCTGCCCACTGAGCTATTAACTAATGGCTGTGCGGATCGATACGATTGTTCGCATTATAATTATAAGCCGTGCCGAGTGGGCATGTGGGTGCAGTGGTGTCGGGAAAATAGTTCGGGTCAGAAGTTAGAACTGCCAGAGATCCTGGCCAGACACCCTCGTTTGCATTGTACAATTCGATCTGTGAGTTTAACATATCGATATTTGTACTGCAGGCACTTATCCTGGCGGTTTGTGCGCCTCCCATAATCCTTGGAATTGCAATTGCCGCTAATGCGCCGAGGATCAAAACGACAATCATCAACTCAACTAATGTAAAACCCTTATTACTCCGCATCATCCTTTCCTTTCAAAAAAGATTTTATATCTCGACTAATTTTAATAAATACTATCGGTAGAAAATACAAGCTACTTTAACACAAATATTACGTCGGATTATTTTAAATGCTGCATATAATCGAACATTGGTAAATATACCGCCATAAGGATAATTCCGACGATTGTTCCCATAAGAACCGTTAATGCCGGCTCCAATTTCACAATTAGACTGTCAACCATTCTGGTGATATCTTTATCAAGAAAATCGGCGCCTTTATTCAACATTTGAGAGACCTGACCAACCTCCTCGCCGGAAAGAGCCAGCTGGACAATCATCGAAGGAAAGATGTCGTGTTTTTTCAATGATTCTCCGATACTTAGACCTTTTTCAATGGCGTCCTGCAATTCTTTAGCAATTCCGGAAATTTTGTGATTATGAGCAACATCGGAAGCCACACTCAGCGCTCTGATCGGTGAAATTCCCACAGATGTCAACATTCCAAAGGTTCGCATAAAATGGGAAACCACAATCATACGATTAACTTTCCCAAGAATAGGCATTGTTAGCTTGAAAATATCCCATTTGACTCTGACAGTGGGATTTCTCAACAGCCACCATACTGCCGCCCCCACTGCTGCCGCTATAAAAGGAAGCAACCACCAATAGCCCCTGAGTACTGAGCTAAGGATTACAAGAGCTTGGGTAGGACCTGGCAACTGGACGTGTAGCTGTTTGTATAATTTGGAAAAGATAGGCACGATAAAAGCTATAAGGCATGAAACAACCAAAACACACACAACACAGACAACCACCGGATAAGTAAAAGCGGATTTGATCTTCCGCCTCATATCCATCCGCTTTTCGAGATATACGGCACTCATTTCAAGAGATTCCGACAATTTCCCGCCGGACTCACCGGCCTCGACCATCCCGCAAAAAAAATCTGAAAATATATTACGGTGTTTGCCAAAAGCCTTTTCCAGGCTTGAACCGTTCTCGATGTTTTGTCTTATCTCGGTAATTATGCTCCCAAGCGCCGGATTGTTGCTTTGCTCCTCTAATACCTCAAGAGACCTTGTGATTGACAAACCCGCAGAATACATCTCCGCAAACTTATAGATGAAAGTAACGATTTCCGATTGTTTTATTTTCCTGCGCTTTGGCGTTATGTCCTTATGCCGGCGGGCCTTTAGCAGTGAATAACCCATCTTATCCAGTTCTTGACGCAACTGGGCAACACTATCAACATCGTCATATGTGCCGATGAGTTTCTCCCCGTTTATATCTTTTGCCGTATAATCATATACCGTCATCATACCACCTTAATATCCACGATTCGCATCATTTCTTCCATTGTCGTAACACCATTCAAAACTTCATCAGCCGCGTTTTCACAAAGGATTTTCATGCCCTCTTTCATTGCCTGCTCCTTAATAACCTGATCGCTGCTTCCATTCATGATCATCCCCCTTATTTCCCGAGAAATACGCAATATCTCATAAATGCTTTTTCGCCCCTGATAACCGGTGTGGAAGCAATTTTCGCATCCTTTGGAGTGGTACAGCTCAATATTCTTATCAATATCAGGCTTATTTCCGAGTAAACGCTTTAGTTCTTCTTGAGATGGTTTATAGGACTCTCGGCACTTTAAACAGGACGTCCTTATAAGTCTTTGGGCTGCTGTTCCCAGAAGGGCAGAGGATACGAGAAATGGCGGTATTCCGAGGTCAATTAAACGCGAAATCGCACCTGCAGCATCATTTGTATGTAAAGTACTTAATACCAAATGGCCCGTCAGAGCTGCGCTGACGGCTATTTCGGCGGTTTCAGCATCACGAATCTCACCTATCAGGATGATGTCTGGGTCCTGTCGGAGGATACTACGCAAAGCCAGGGCAAAAGTCCTGCCTGCTACCGGTCTGGCCTGAACCTGGGTAATACCCCTGAGACGGTATTCTACCGGATCTTCTACAGTAACGATATTTTTTTCGGGTGTATTGAGTAATTGAAGCATTGAATAAAGAGTAGTAGTCTTACCCGAACCGGTTGGGCCGGTCAGCAAAAGCATTCCATAAGGATTGTCAATTAATGTTCTTAATTTCTGATTATCGTCTGCTGAAGTAACGACTTCATCAATTGACCACTTATCTACGTCCTTATCGAGAATCCTGATTACTATCTTTTCTCCTCCAATTGCCGGTAGCGATGAGACTCTAAGATCATAATCCTTGCCGCTGCGGGAGGTAGTCATATGGCCGTCTTGAGGAACTCTTCGTTCAGAAATGTCCATATCCGACATAATCTTTATGTGTGAGATCATCTCCTGCTGTACTGACAAAGGCATGTTGACCGTTGGACGTAAGATTCCGTCGATACGGTACCTCACCCTTAGATCGGAGTCCTGCGGCTCTATATGTATATCGCTTGCCCCGGCGTCGATGGCTCCATCTACTATCGAAGAAACCAGTTTTGCAAGAGGAGAACTGTCGGCTTTTATTGTTTCGTGCTCGAACTCACCATCTTGTGTGCGCTGCGCAGGTTCTTCCTCCATTCGCATCGAGACAATGGCCTGCTTTGTTACACTTGTTACGTCAAAATGATAATGTATCGCACGTTTTATGGCACTCGGAGTGGCGGCAACCGGAATAATCTTGTAGCCGGTCTTCATCTCGATTTGGTCCCGGACTGAAAGATTCAAAGGAGAACTCATTGCCACACGCAGGTGATCACCTTCTCGTTTTATCGGAATAACATTATAACGACTGGCTACCTCATAGGGCACCAGGTGGGCCACCATCGGTTCAACCATATCAGGTGAAAGATTTATAAACTCGGTTTGATTCGTACCCGCAACAACCTTCGCTAATTGGTCTTCATCGAGAAGTTTTTCCTTTTTCAGTATGTTTATCAGACCTTGACCTGTCTTTTCGTGTTCATCTACCACGGTCTGAAGGATTTTCTCATCGAGAATCCCCTCTTCCATAATGAATGAAATTAATGGGTATTTCTTGTCCATAATCATTCGTTTTAATTAGACCGCGAAAGAGACTCACTTGTATTTATTCAGTATCGGCACTGTCTCATAACGACTTAAAGACAAACACCCCCAAAAGCAGTCTTAACTCGCATAACATGAAGCTGCAGGGCTGAATGACCGACTGACCACATTTATGAAAACTTCCCGTATTATTTCATTATTGATGCTGAGAATCACTATTGCGAGCGCTTCACAGCCTTGTTTCGACTCTGATAACGTTTAAGTAAATTTTGCATGTTCTTGCTGCATTCCCGCTCATTTGAAGATATATATTTCTCCATTTCAATGATGTAGCCATTATTATTTGACGATGATTGATATTATTTTGTCTCCTTCTCTAATGTCAAAACAGGAGATACGTTCTTAAAGCTAAGATTATGGACGATACACGGTATAAAATTTTATTGATTGAAGACGACAGGTTTGACCAGATGGCTTTCGAGCGGTTTCTAAAGGATGAAAAGCCTCTGTATGAATGCAAAATAGCATCATCCGTTTCACAAGCCCATAACATATTGGCGTGCGAAGATTTTGACGCCATAGTTTCTGATTATTCGCTGGGAGACGGTACAGCACTTAATATACTGGATTTTACTAAGGATATCCCAATTATAATTGTTACCGGGGTGGGTGATGAAGAAGTTGCCACGCAAGCCTGGCGGAGGGGTGCTTATGATTATATTACAAAAGATATCAAACGAAATTATCTTAAAGCTATTCCGAAAACAATCAAAAATGCTGTCGAACACAAAAAAATGGAGGAAGCTCTTGAAAGGAAGAAAAGGAATCTTGAGGCAATATTTGATGCGGCACCAGGTTCTATGCTGTTAATCGATGAGAATATGATTGTTACTCGAGCCAATGATACTATCAAGCAACTGGTTCAAAAAGAATATCATCATATTATTAATCATAAACTCGGCAATGTTCTGGGATGTATTAACAGCACCTGCAATGAGAATGCGTGCCGAAACAGTCAACTTTGTCAGGAATGTCCGTTATATAAAACGTTGAAAAGTGTGTTGGATTCGGGGAAACCCGTTCACGATGTTGAAGCCCATATTACGCTTAAAATCAATGAGAAAAAAATTACACTATGGCTGCGTGTTAGTGCAAAACCGGTAATTATGGATGGCTGCAAGCATGTGGTTGTTGTGATTGACGACATAACCGAACATAAAAAGATGGAGAGCGAGCACCGATTAGCGGAAGAGAAGTACAGGTTGATTTTCGAAAATTCGGCGGTTGCTATCACGATGGCGGATGAGCAGAATAAACTCATATCCTGGAACAAGTTTGCTGAGGATCTGCTGGGTATGGACAGGGAAGACCTGTTTCTCAGGCAGGTAAGCTCACTTTACCCTCCGGATGCGTGGGGGAAAATAAAAGCTTGTAATGTTAAGCAAAAAGGATTGCAGCACCATTTAATAGAAACAACGATGATTCGAAAAGACGGCAGCATAATCGATGTCGATGTTTCGCTCAGTGTTTTTAAAAATCCTGAAGATGAACGCATAAATTCGATAGCCATCATCAGGGACATGACCGAGCGCAGGAAAGCAGAAGAAAAGCTCAAAGAGACAATGGAGATAAAATCGCAGTTTATATCTACAGTTTCTCACGAGCTGCGGACGCCGCTCGCTGCTATTAAAGAAGGTATCGCTATTGTCCTGGATGAAGTAGTCGGTAGGATTAATGAAAAACAAAAGAAATTCCTGAATATTGCAAAAAGGAATGTCGACAGGCTTGGGAATATGATTAATAATATTTTGGATTTTCAGAAGCTTGAAGCAGAAAATATAGGACTGCATATACAGAATAACGATATAAAACAGATTGCACTGGAAGTGCATGAAACAATGGTTCTCTACGCAGAGAAAAATGGCATTGAGTTGATGTATGAGTTTGCTGAGGACATACCCCAGGCAAAATTTGACCGTGAAAGAATTGTTCAGGTTTTAATAAATCTGATTGGTAACGCGATTAAATTCTCACCTAAAGGGGGACAGGCTTGTCTTAATGTCCGACATCGAAACGAAGAATTGGTTATAAGCGTCAGCGATACAGGCTTCGGAATACCTAAATATGAGCTTCCAAAGATATTTGAGCGTTTTTACCGTGCAAAACATCAACGTGAGGAGGTGCAGGGGACAGGTTTAGGCCTTTCTATTGTTCACAAAATTGTGACCAGGCACGGCGGCAGAATTGAAGTCGAAAGTGAGGTAGGCCGGGGCAGTACTTTTACTGTCTTTTTACCTCTGGATCCTAAGACTTCACAAAATCTCTTACCGGTAACTGCAGATCATATTTTGTGAAATTCAATTCCTAATTGGTCTTAAATAATTGATTGAAATTATTGTTGTTAATTCGTTCTCACGTCCACCCGGGACCGGAACATCGAAACTTTGAAAAAGGGGAAATATGTTAGTTGGTTTCGTAGTGATGTCCATGGGACGTCTTTCTCTTATGTCCCTCGTCAGGGAAACAAGGGACAGCCGACCATGAAATTTGGTGCCGGCTTTCATAAATGTCTATCAAAACGAATGTTACCTCGTTTCTAAACACTCACAAAAGATGGCTTTCCAATATTTTTTGCTAAAATTTTTGCATGTAGCGGTCTCTGAGTCGCAAGTATAAAAGGAATGACAGTTTCTCCTAAATATGCAAATCAGCAAAAAAATTAAATAATTCTTAAATTAACAATCAACATTTTCTATTTCAGATTCGCCTTAATGATAGTATATGTGTTTTCGTAGGTATAAACCACTGGAAAATAGTAAGTTATAATGGTTTATAATGACATATTATCAAAAGTCGTGCTCGGTTATGTTACTGAGTAGTCGTAAATAGGAATTTCTATGGGTATAGCAAATTCCGGGTCATCTTCTTTCATGAGATTAGCGGAGAGGTTGAAACGTTCAGCTTTCAACTAACAAGATAAATCTCGTTGTGAAAGAAGGCATTTCGAAAGGAGAAATCAATCATGAAAAAGAAACATTTGTACGCAACAGTCATTCTTTTGTCATTCCTGGCCGCTGGAATACAACCAGCTATCGCAATTGACATCCCTACAAACAACTCAGTCGGCTCGTGGGATCCTGATGCCCGGATATACACCTTGACCCAAGATGTGGCCGAAGGCCTAAATATTGTGGAGGGTAGCCTGACTCTCGATGGAGCCGGGTACACAGTGACTCCAGGGTTGGATGAAGGAGTTGATATTGATCAAGGGAGTGGTATCATTGTCAAGAATCTGAGAGTTTTTGAAGGTGGCGTTGGAATTTCACTTCGATTTTGCGACAATTGCACTATATCGAACAACACTCTAGATAAATGCCAATATGGAATATGGCTCGCCGGCTCCAACGATAATTTAGTAACAGGCAACACAGCCGACCAGAGCTTAAACGCTGGAATCTGGCTCCAGCAGAATGCCGGCTACAATAATATTATAGGCAACACTACCAGGAATAGTACGAACGGATATGGAATCTACGCCCAGGATTGCACAAACAATAACGACCTTACAAACAACACAATTACCGATAATGAGGTTGGAATAGGACTCTTTAACTGTAGTAATTTTTCCGGATCCATAGCAGGTAATACTATTTCTTCTAATATTCAGACCAACGATGCGTATGCAATACTCCTTTCTAATTCTGATAACAACAATCTGAGGAATAATACCCTCTCTGGCAATTACAGAGGACTCCGCATTAAAGTCGGATCTGATAACAATCTTATCTACAATAATAACTTCATCAATACCGTGGGATTACATGCCTCTGTGACTGATAGCACTGGCAACGTGTTTAACCTTGGTGAACCTATAGGCGGTAACTACTGGGACGATTACGGTGGAACCGGCGTATATAAGAACGACTATGGCGTACTGGATGAATACCCATGGGCTGATCAAGATGGCTGGGTAACTAACGAACCTCCTGCTGCCCACGCCGGCCCTGATCAAATAGTTGAATGTGCAACCAAACACCAGAGGGTACACAAGTCACATTGGATGGTACAGGCTCATCCGACCCGGATAGTGATCCATTAACCTCTTATACATGGACAGGGCTATTTGTCGAAGGCGGAGGCACTGTAACTGGTGCAACTCCGACCGTAACACTAATCGGTTGTCAGCCTGCTTATGTGATAACCTTGGTTGTCAATGACGGGCAGGTGGATTCTGAGCCTGACACCGTGACAATTTCGGTGGTGGACACTACTCCGCCTGAAATTAGCTGTCCTGGAGACACTACGATTGTGGGTCCAGATGGGGTGCCAGTTGACGACGAGAGAATCCAGACCTTCCTGGACGGCGCCTCGGCAACTGACAATTGCGATCCGGATCCGACCATTACCCACAACGCTCCGGATGTATTCCCGCCCGGTGATACGGTAGTAACTTTCACGGCTACGGATGCATCCGGTAATTCATCGACTTGCCAGTCCACTGTGAGGATCGTGGACACAGAAGGGAACCTTTGCATAATCCCTTCAATAATCAACCGTGAAGGCAGGCTGCAACAAATATTAGCAGTGATTCGTTTCCCTGAAGGCACAACCGTAGAAGACATCGATATTGACCAGCCGCTTATACTGTATCCCGGTGATAGTCCACACGGCATTGAGGCAATCAGTCAACGGATTGTTACATGGTACAGCTTCGGAATTTTACGCGTCAGCGTCTTTGCATGCTTTTCCAAGGACGAAGTAACGGCCGATGTAACGGATGGCCCGGTGGAAATAATGGTTATCGGTCGGTTTGATGATAGTGCGGACGGTGAATACTTCTACGGCTTTGATAATGTCTGGATAATTAGCTGGAATTGGTGATGTTGGTGGCCCGGCAATAGTTAACAAGATTCTGCTGTGAGCTTAGCAAAGCGCAGAAAAAAGAGCTGTAAGTTTTTTGCTTACAGCTCTTTTCCTATAGTATAATTACGTCAATTTCAAAAAAAGGCCATAGCCGTCTGTCTTTTTGCCCAATTCATTCAAGGTTTTTATTTCTTAACGATTTACGTCGTTGGTGCTCCGCTGCCTATTACGCTTTTCAGGGCCTCTATTTTTTCTCGGGCGAGTTGGGTATTTTCCTGCTGTAGTTTTTCATTGGTGATGGTTAATTCGTCGTTCTTTTGCCGTAGTTTTATATTGTTTACTGATAATCCGGTGATCTGAATTGTAAGATCATGTTCAGAACATCTGTACTTTGAAAACACCCAGAACAAAAGTATGATCGCTGTAATTAGAGCAATCATCGCCAATACAGTGAACAATCCTTCGACTTTGGTGTGAGAAGCAAACGAACCGGCGGCTCTCCACTTCTCAGTGGATGTTAACGACAAGGAAATAACGTAAAGCTCTTGTAAGATTATGTTTTCTGTCATCATATTATATCCTCCAGTTTTTCTTTGTTATCGGCTCTATAAGTAGGGTACTTTGTTTTTTTTTGATGTGTTATAAGATTTATTTTGGTACTCCATTAAAGCATAAGAGACGCATTACAAAACGCCCCTCAGCTTAATAATGCTGAGCGAATACATATAGATTTCTTGGTCCGAAAAGACATTGTGTTTCACAATAACAACAGCTACAAACAGGGAAAAGAGAAGGAATTCTTAGTAGATTGGATATTGGACAGCAGAAAAATACCGCATAATCACGTTTTTACGCTGATTTTGTCCAATACCGTCCGAATAATTTTATTTATTTGCTTTTTGCTGATCGGTTTGGCAATAAACTCTTTTATTCCTATTCTCTTAACCTCCTCAAGACAGACATCCTCAGGAAATACTGAGCATAGAATTATTGAAATATCCGGCCTGATTGAAATGAGTTTTTCGGACAACTGTGTTCCGGTCATATTTGGCATGACCTGGTCGGTGATTACAAGATCGAATTTATCAGGTTCCTCTTGAAATATTTCCAAAGCATCGATACTGCTCGTCTTGGTAATAACATCAAAGCCGAGGCGTTCCAATATTTGACGTGTAGCATTAATTATCATCTCTTCAGCGTCCACCAGGAGTATTAGCTCCTTGTCCTTGGTTGTCAACTGCGACGATTGGGATTCCTGAAACTTATCGCTTTCAATCCGGGGAATGAAAATATCAAAGGTTGTGCCTTTTCCAGGCGTACTTCTAACAGTTATAGCTCCATTATGGCTTTTGATGATTCCGTGAACTACCGAAAGTCCTAACCCTGTCCCCTCATTCGCCTTCTTTGTGGTGAAGAAAGGTTCAAAGATTCGGCCCATAACTTCTTTCTCGATTCCATAGCCTGAATCACTTACACTCAGCTTCACGTAGTGACCCGGCTTCAGATGCTCATCCCCGATTCTGGTCTCCGACTCAAGAACGATATTGTCAAGGCTGACTTCCAACAGACCGCCATTCTTGCCCATTGCATGTGAGGCATTTGTACACAGATTTACGAGCACTTGATGGATTTGTGTTGAATCGGCAAGAACCATACTGGAGTCCGCTTGAATCTTCCGGCTGATTTTTATTGTTGCTGGTAACGATGAACGAAGCATGCCAAGAACTTCCTTGACGATAGAGCTAATCTGTAACGGTTCTTTTTCCTGTTCCTGTTGGTCTTTTCGGCTAAACGTTAATATTTGCTTCACCAGTTTTGCTGCGCGGTTAACGCAGCACATTATTTGCTCGAGATGATCACGAACGGAATTGTCCTCCGGAAGATCATCGAGCGATAATTCCAGGTAACCCTGCATTGCACCCAGAATATTGTTGAAATCGTGCGCAATACCTCCGGCCAACGTACCAACAGCTTCCATCTTCTGTTTTTGGCTGAGCTGAAGTTCAAGTTCCATCTTTTCCTTTTCAGACTTTTTAAGCTTGGTAATGTCGAGGCCGTAGGCGTTTACATAACCTGATCCGACTATAGGCTGCAAAGTTATGAAAAACGTAAGACTATCATTGCAATCCTGCTCATATGTCACACTGCTTCCAGACTCGTAAGCATCCTTTATCCTCTTGCGCCATAGCTCGGGAAGAAGATTATCTTCTTGAATCTGCCATGTCTTGAGCAAAGGTGAGCCGGCATCATTAGCGTACAGAATTTTACAATCTTCTGATATTCTAAGGACAGGATTAGGATCTTCGCTCGGGAATTTAGCTAAATTTTTGATTTCTTCGATTGCTCTTTTGCTATCGGTTATATCTCTTATTATTCCCTGTAAAATCTTCTTCCTGTCAACCTCCATTGTTGAAACAGCAATAGTTACCGTTCTTTTATCGCCGTTTACTGTCAGGATTTCTGCTTCAATATTGCTTTTTGGGTCGTTGCCGGATTGAACTAATAAACTATGATAATGTTCAGCTTTGTCCTCAGGGTAGAGTGAGGTATGATGTTGCCCTACGAGCTGCTTTCTTCCTCTTTCGAATAGTTCCTCGGCTGCCTTGTTGCAGTTTGTGATAACACCGCTGCCGACATCTATCCACACAATAGCATCCTGTGCATTGGCAAATGCCAGCCTGAACTTGTTTTCGCTGTCTTGTAACGCTCTGCTTGCTTTCCTTTCCTCAGTGATATCAGATATGATATGAACAGCTCCAACAAGATTCTCATCGCTGTCTATTAAAGGATCTACCTTTATATTTAGCCATTTGTCACCTATTTCAAATTCTTTTGTCTCACTGCGGCCGGATTCATACATGCGAGTCAATGGGCACCTGTTTACTGGTTCTGACGAATTGTGAAGGAGTTCACAGCAGCTTCGGCCAATAATATCATTATACGGCCTCTTCAGGAAACGCGTCATAGCGCTGTTGCATTGAAGTATTTTGTCTTCATCCTTATCAATGATACAAACGCCATCGGTAATGGCGTTAAAAGTTTTGTGCCATTCATGAGCAAAAACATTAAACTCTTCTTTTGCTTTTGATTTTTTATTATGATGATTTTTTCGCTTTTTGTATAAAACAAGCCAGGCAAGGACGATTACCAGAAAAATGATGTTTCCCGCTGTAAAAGCTCCCAGAAACTTTCGCTGATGACTGTTACGCCGATCTATTAAAACACTGTGTGCATTTATGAAGAATTCTTTCATTCCACGATTATACGCCTGCTTTTGTTCTTCATACTCCGGACTTTGGAGTAAAGCGGCGGCATCGTTATATTTTCTCTGACTCACTAATTCAAGGGCCTTATTCTCCATTGAGTCAAGTTTGTCATCTACAAAAATCCTAAGACCTTCCTCGGCATCTTTAGCATCCACAGTATTTGTATTAAAAACATGTCGAATTTCCTTAACAACAGCTTTTAATCGTGGATCGAATTCCCTGTATCGAGTTTCCCAATCATAAATTTCGGTGACCGCGGCCATAATAGCTGACATACTAAGCATCTCGTCATGGCCCATAGTAGAACTCTCTAAACCTCTAATCTGCGCGAGTTGAATTTCTGTCGTTCTGATATGCTTATATGATTGCCGGGTTTGCCATGAAAGAAGCGATAATATTATTGCCGCAGCCAGCAGCAGCAACACACATCTTTTAGTCGTGAATAAGGCGGCTTTTCGGTCATTATCATCGGATGTAAGGTCTGCTTCTTTGTATAATTGTCTTCGACCGCTCATTTCTTAATCCTTCGTTTCTACTGTAGCTAATAATCCTTTTTTCAAAATGCGATTAAACCATTAGCTGAACGACCAAAATAAGACGTATCAATATCAAACTACACGTTTTCGATTGAGGTCTCTTTAGATGCCCTATTAAGTTTATTCATAAAAGCAGCTTTTTCCTGCCAATAGAATTACACTGATGAATATATCGTGTAAAATGAGGTTATAAGACCGCCAAACAATGCCGGAACTGTCAAAATCTTTTCTTAAAACTAAATGGGGCTCTATAGCAGGACAGGCGCTCTATCTTATAGGGCGTACTTGGGAGTATTTCAGAATATACACTATCTATCGGACCAAGTTCTCTCTCGGCTAATGCGCCAGGCTGAGCTAAGGATCAATTATCTTATTAAAAAAATTGGATAATCAAAATAATCAATCGTCATTAATATTGTCATCCTCGCATGTTCTTAGCGGGGACCCAATCCCAATAGTCAATAGTCAATAGTCAATAGACAATAGACAATAGTCAATCGTAAGTGGCTTGCCCCACCGTTAACAGGATTGTGACAGCCACCTATTTCCCCTAAAGAAAATTGGATTGTGTTAAATTAGATCGTGTAGGGGGCGCGCATCGCGCGGGATCGCATCCGGTTAGCTTCAGGATCACCGACAAACTCAGCCTTGTGCAGATCGAACTTCAGGTTCCGCTTCAATTGCTCACAGATGTCTGCAGCCAGGCAGATGTTCATGGCCCGATACATAACGTCAGGATTAGCCACCGTAGGTCGGCGTGACCGGATGCAGTCGAAGAAATCCCGCACGTGATTCATCTTCCGTTGTGTCCGGCCCGTGTATTCGGTCAGCACTTTCTTGTATTTGCGCAAAAATGCCGGAGATGAAACATCTGGCTTCGAATAACCGTCGGCGGCTGCGACCCATCCTTCTGGACCATCGAACCGCTCACCACAAGCACCGTACCAATACTGGCATGGTTCCCATACTGAGCCACTGACTCGGAATAGAACCAACTTCACACCGTTGGATAAGCGTGTCACCATCGTCTCATTAGGATTTTCATACTCGAACTCGATGAAGAAAACCTCTGTCATGTCGAGTCCAGCTAAGGTTTGGGCAACCGTGTGCGCGCCCCACATCGCCACATTGGTTGCAAAATCATAAAAGTGATACCACCCTCCTTTCACATAACTGCCGTTGTAAGGACGCCAGGGACATGAACCGAGCCAGAGATCCCAGTCCAGTTCATCCTTGGGTGGTTCCGGTTCCGCTGGCAACCAGTCGTGACGCCACCCATCGCGCCAGCGAATGTCGGCGTAAGCAGTATGAATCTGGCCCAAACGGCCGGATCGGGCCATTTCTATGGCAAACACGTGATTCCCCTCGCTGAGCCGTTGGGCGCCGGTTTGATAGATCCTGCAATACCGGCGCGCGGTCTCCACGACCATTTTCCCCTGCGCCATCGTGAGGCAAGCCGGCTTCTCACAATAGACATCCTTGCCGGCCCGCATGGCCATGATCGAAGCCAGCGCGTGCCAGCGGTCGCCGGTGGCAATCAACACGGCATCCACATCCGTCCGCTCGGCCAGGAACTGACGGATATCGCCATACACGGCACAATCCTTATTGCCATATTTACTGTCCACAATGTTCTTGGCCGCTTGACGCCGGCTTTTTAGGACATCACAGACGGCAACCCAATGAACATCCGGCTCGTTCAACATCCAACCCAAATCATAAGAACCGCGGCCGCCCATTCCAATTCCGCCCATCACGATTCGTTCGCTTGGCGAAATAGTTCCACCACGCCCCAGCACCGAGGCCGGGACATAATAAGGCAGCGCAATCGCACTTGCTGCCATTACTCCTCGCCTCAGAAACCGACGTCGCGTGAGTTTCGTACTTTTGTCAATGCTCATAGGATTTCTCTCTTTCTATTCAATCTTATGGATCTCAGTGAATCACCGGAACTTCATAACTGGTAGAAAATTTAATTTCCACCGAGTAGGACTGATCAGATAATATGAGGATTTATTATCAACTGGGATTTCCCATTTACACTTCACAGAAACTCTCCTGAAAACTTGAAATACTATATTATAGAAATCTCAGTGAAATAGCAACAATTTATGGCAGTTTCAACAAACCATGTCGGCCATTTTCTATCACCAAAATAATCATTTGAAAGGCCTTGCCATTATTGCTGTAGGGGCGGTTCGTGAACCGCCCTCAAGACGTTTCTGTACAATTGCATTATTCAATGTAGGGGCAATCCCGCGTGGTTGCCCTTATTTTCTCCAATTAACAAATCTCTAATTAACTAAATTCCCCCCCATGTCATCCCGACCGAGGCACAGCCGAGTGGAGGGATCTGGTACACGCGCTGATTCATTCATACATATATACAAATGAAAGCCAACGATTCTGAAATCTAAAATCCTCTCTAAAAACTAAAAACTCAACACTCAAAATTAAACTACGGGCGGCAATCTCCAATCTCCAATTAACAAATTCTCTAAATTTCCTTTTGCATTTTTACTTTCTTTATGTTATTTTACCTCTATAAGGCGTGAAGCAACAGGGAGCGGAAACAACACGAAATACGATTCACAAAATACGAGATATGAAATTTTTGTCGGGAATTGCGGGTTTGTGGTTTGATAATGAAATGTAGAATAGAAAAAATGGGTGATTTTTCAATATTTTCTTCTGAATTGTATGAATAGTAGTTCAATTTGAGCGAGATTATGGATAAAGAACAACCCGAACCAAAGTATATTGATATTAGCCCACAAGGTAAAGATTTATTTGCTGGCAAATCTCAAGAAAAGATTGCGGAAAGCATTGCCGAGTTAATAACAAACAACAGTATTCAAGGAAAACTTATTGGGCTTGATGGAGTTTGGGGTTCTGGTAAATCAAACTTGATAAAAATATTAGAGGGATTATTAAAAAAAACACATCATGTATTTACATACGATGCATGGAGTTATCAGGAAGACTTACAAAGAAGATCTTTTCTGGAAGGTCTGACCGAAAACCTTTCTAAAAACAAGATTATAAAATCGAGCGACTGGAATTCAAAATTAAAAACCTTATTGGCAAGAAAAAGAGAAACAAACACTAGGACCATACCTCGTTTAAGCTGGGCTGTTATTACCTTGGCCTTGGTTACGTTTTTAACACCCATATTCAAACAAATTTCTGATGCTTTTGATAATCCTGCTGCTATCACTTCTGGTGAGACTACTAGCAATTCTATTGTTTTTGTAAAGATTCTTTTTACTTCACTCCCATTATTATTAGCCATAGCCATTTGGGTTATAGTTTTGTTGAACAAGAAAAAACAGTTAAAGATAACCGACTTGTTATATTTATACAAAGGGAAGGAAATAGAAGAGACAACTCATGTAATGATTTCAGAAAAGGAGCCTTCTATTCGTGAATTTCAAACATGGATGAATGACTTGTCTGAAGATTTAGAAAAAGACTTGATTGTCGTTTTCGATAACATGGATAGATTGCCGCCTGAGAAAGTAAAGCGACTATGGTCATCTATTCATACATTTTTTTCTGAAAATCAGTTTAAAAAAATATGGGCCGTAGTTACTTTTGACAGAGAACATTTAAAAGCAGCTTTTAGCGAAAACGGCGAAGTCTCCAACCAATTTATCAATAAGACTTTTTCAGTAATATTCACAGTTCCTCCTCCAGTCCTGACCGATTGGCAACGGTTTTTCGATATAAAATTCAAAGAAGCATTTTCAGATTTAAACTCTGAAAGAGAAGTCGTGAAAAGAATTTTTGATTCTCACCATGACCATATTACACCAAGAGATATCATAGCATTTATAAACGAGTTGGTTTCAATCAAGAGCATCGTAAAAGATGAAATCAAATTAAGATATATAGCTGTATTTGTATCAACGAAAAAAGAGATACTTGAAAATCCTGTTGGTAAAATTATTAATATGAGTTTTTTGAAAACAGACAAAGCATTATTTAGCTCAGATAAATATCTGCAAGATAGTATAGCGGCATTAGTTTATAATGTTCCGTTAACTTCTGCAAGTCAGGTAACACTGACCAGAGAAATAGAGATATCAATAAGAAATCAAGATGGTGAAAAACTCAACGAGTTAACTCAACATATTCATTTCTTAGACATTTTGGAGCAAGTACTGCGCAGAGGTACTGCTGACATTGAGAATGCCGCAATAATATTAGATCAGCTTGACAAGGATTTTTCAGAAGAGGATTCAGTGAAAAATAGGCTGGCTTCACTTTGGAACATTTTAGGTGAGCATTGTAAGCAGATCCCCATCGGAGAACAGGAATTAAATATTACTCATCAAGCACTGATAAAAAACCTGTCTGGAGAATCCTTAGATTTATTTCTAACCTATTGGATAGATGGGATTTGCAACTTTGACAAATTTGATGGGGGAAAATATTATGAAGCGATAGACTCTTTAAGTGAGTATCTGAAAGAAAACAGCATAAATTTCGATGTATTTTCTAAACTTCATAGAAAAAGAATTTCCCCTGAAGTATTCTTGGAGTATCTCCGAAAAGCGCAAAGAAATTATAAAAAATATAAATTGGTATGTGAAGAATCAGAACTAAATGATTTTATAGCTGAAAAATTACCAGATAAATTAGTTGATTACGATTACAGTAATTTGGCTTTTACTAAGAAAGAGTACGAATTTTCTTCTGTGATAGATAAAATAGAAAACGTAATACCATCTATTACAAATGTCAATTGCTCGAATGTGTATGCGTTGTACAAGGCTATTGCTACTGAAAAGCCCATTAAACCAATACCTAATGACAATCTAATTCACACACTACTACAAACGGCAGAAAAAGACACTGAAGGATACTATGATCTAATAGCAATGAGAATGGCGAAAGGTCATTCTTGGGGTGATAGAGGAGGTATTTCACAGGCGATTATAAATCAGACTGATAATCAATTGGTTAAAAATATTTCTAAGAGAATCGAGTATTTTGTTAACTATGGAGACATCCTTCTAGAAGCTAAAGACTGGAACAGTAGCTTATTAAGAAACGTAGCTAAAGAGCTTACTATAAATCCATCTGAGACATCACTAATGGACATTGTAAAAGTTCTGCCTTGCTTTAAAGATATTTACGAGGCTATTGCGGTTGATCCTGAAGAACTGATTAAAGTATTGGATGGTTGGAGGAATAGTGCAAAAGAAAGAATAAATTCAGATAATATAACGAACATAATCCAAGATATCGAGTTTTTCGAACACGCTATAGAAGTGAATTGCGAACTATCTAATTTGATAATTAATATTTTTATTGAGCATATGGAATCAGTGACCAAAGATGAATGGATTAGTATGCTTAAAGATGAGAATTCGTATTTATTTAATTCAACTTACTGGCTGTTAAAAGGAAATAAAATTAAAAAACTACCAGGAAGCACTATTTATGCATATAAAAGCAATTTGAAGGACATTGCTAATACCAAGACTGGTGTGCCGTCTCAAAAGAATAATGTTATTTACGAAAAAATAAATAAAAACAGTTTAAAATCTACTCTAAAAGACATAAGGGATATATTTATAATTAATGTAGATATTTCACCTGAGTTATTTGTTTTCTTTTTTCATAAATTATTAGATTATGGGCAGTTAACAAAAAGGGCAGATGATGTGACCCGAAGGATCCTAACACCTGTAATCGATGACAAGGATTGTCTCGACTTGATTCTGAAAGATGGCGAGCGAATAGCAGAGATAATTAAAAAATCTGGTGATGATTCTGTCGATTTAAAAGATAAAATTAGACAAAAGACAGAACTGTCTGAGGATAAAGCCTTATTGGAGTTTGCTGAAAAAATTGGTACTAAGACACCGAGAAATTAGTCAAAGTGGTGCGAAAAACCGTACAATTTTCGTCAAAAAACGCTAAAAACCAAAGAAAAACGCTCACCCCCCCCAAATCCCTGTTAATCTCTAATTTTCTAATGTTAGAAATCTATTAAATTAGATGCCCGAAGGGCTTCCTCAATTTTGCTTTTTACATTTGGTTTTTAATTTTCGTTTCAAAACGCTCACTCTTAAAAACAAAAATCTAATTTTCAAAATTTTTTATCTCCCTTTTCCACAACGACTTACGAACATAATGTATACAGTTATGAGTCAAGTAGATTTAAAACCGTTTTCCTTTGATTTTTCGCAAAAAATATGTTATAATACACTCTGTTGGCTAAAAAGCCAACGGAGGGTAGTTTATCCTCGATGGTAGCTCACCTGCTTCCCTGTCGGGGTCATATATTAGCCAGATGGCTAACTCAAATCGCCAGCAGGCGAAGTTACAGGCCAGAAAGCCAAGCCTTGTCCCGTTAGAGGGCCTTAAACTCTAATGGGATCAAAATCGTCCATCTTTAATTTGGAATACTCTAAATGGCCAGCGAAGCCCAAAATACGCAATACGCGATACACAATACGCTTCACGAGATAAATTCTACGAATTCTTACGTACGAATTTATAAGCAAATTATGCAAAACAAACCCAATTTCAGAAATGGCAAAATGAACATAAATATAGACATGACAAGCATATACATGATTTTTTCCGCTGGCTCAGGCCAAAAAACAAACCCAATTCAAAGCCAATTCAAACCCAATTTAACCCAAAACAAAGCCAATTTAAGCCAAAACAAACCCAATTCAAACCCAATTTCATGTGAGTTTATCCCAGAGAGCCGCTACCTTGGCCTGCAACAGGGGACCTATTTACCACCATTCAGGGTGCTAAAACAGAATCCCTTTTGGCGACCTGATTTTCTTATCCCACCAGCGCCCGGCCCTGGTATCGATCCGGGCGATAATCTTAGAGGTCATCTGTTTTCCTTTGGCCTTTACTCCTTTAATAAGAACTTGCTCCGGCTTGAATTCCTGTTGATGGATCCGCAGCCCTTTAACGGGTTTATATTTAACATAAATCGCCTCCGGCGTGCTGATTTGACAAAGTTGAAGTTGGGCCTTTTTAGGAATATAGTCATAGTCACGATTCATTATGACCCCCCCAATCTCAAAACGCTTGATATAAGTAACGCCCCAGTCGGTATATACGGCAGTAAAGGCCAGCTCACGCTTATAGATGCCGCACCAGACAAGGATATCGTTAATGTAATACGTTTCCGGCGGCGGCATCACAACAAACGTACCGTCCTTTTTGACGATAAGCAGTTTATCGAGCGAAGAGCACTTCAGCAGCTCTTCACCTTTAACGGAGTGCCCGAGGAAGCCCTTCTCGGAATCGATGTTGATACTCAACTCATTGGACGTGAGCTTACGCACGTCAAGAGCTTTGAACGTGTCGATCTTTGTATAGCGCGGGTATGCATTTTTATATGTCTTTATGAGTGTTTTGAGGTAATCAACGGCATAAGACTTGAGATTTTTGAGGTTCTTTTCAACCTCAGCCAACTCTTTGAGAATAGCTTCAATGTCTTTGCGGTTCTTCTCGATATCAAAGCGAGAGATGCGTTTTATGCGTACACCCAGCAGCATTTCGACATCTTCTCTCGTAACGTTACGCTTGAGTTTGGACCGGAAGGGTTTGAGACCTTCGAATACGGCCTTGATAACCGCTTCGTATGTTTTGCACTCTTCGATTTGTTTATAGATTCGGTTTTCAACAAAGATTTGAATCAGGGTTTTGTTGTGAAAGGCCGCAAGGAGGTTGTGCTTTTTAAGTGCCAGCTCTCGCTGAAGGATGTCCAGGAGCTGGCTCACATTCATGCGGAGCACCTGTTCGGTGTTCATCTCCACCGGGCGCTTGTTACAGATGACAATGATACGGCTGGAGACAGATGTCTCACACTTTGTAAAGGCATAGAGTGCCTTGATGGCTTTGTCCTGGTTGGCGCCCACCGAAAGGGCGATTTCAATTTCTACCTTCTCTGCAGTGAAATCACTAATCGAACGTACCGGTACCTTCTTCTTTTTTACGGCCTCTTCAATGGAGCTAATGACCGCTTCCGTGGTCTGCATGCAGGGAAGCTCCTTGATGAGCAGTTTGTTGGAGCCTTGTTTTTCGATGCGTGCACGGACCTTGATCTTTCCGAATCCTTTGTCGTATTCGCTCACATCCATTACCCCGCCGGTCTGGAAATCGGGCATTACATTGATCTCTACAGGGGCCTTCTTCCTTTCCTGGATTATCTGAATCTCGGCTTCCAGCAACTCGATAAAATTGTGGGGCAAAATGTGCGTGGACAGGCCTACGGCAATGCCTTCTGCACCGAGCATCAAGAGTAGCGGGAGTTTGGACGGCAGGGTAACCGGCTCTTGGTTACGTCCGTCATAGCTGGGGATAAAATTGGTAAGGTCTTTGTTGAACAGCTCATCGCGCGCAAGTTGATTCAGGCGGCACTCAATATATCTGGAGGCTGCGGCCTGGTCGCCTGTGAATATGTTACCAAAGTTGCCCTGGCCTTCAATGAGATATCGCTTGTTGGTCAGTGTAACAAGAGCGTCCCCGATGGAGGCGTCGCCATGAGGGTGATACTGCATGGTGTGGCCCACTACATTGGCCACTTTGATGAAGCGTCCGTCGTCTTTTTCTTTCAGTGCATGCAGGATGCGACGTTGGACAGGTTTGAGACCGTCGGCCACATTGGGAATGGCCCGTTCACATATGACATAGGAGGCATATTGAAGGAAGTTAAAGTCAATCAGGTCGGTTAGTGGACCGTGCCGTTCATGGACAGGAAGATGGTCGTTCGGAGTCGTGGGGGCATTGCTATCACCGCCGCCGGAGGCCTCTGCTTCAGGTAGGGCAGGTGTTTCATCAAATAAAAATGTCTGCTGTTCTTTACTCATACTGGAATTTCTTCGTCGATTACAAGATTGTCCATTATGTAGTTGCGGCGTTCCTGTGTGTTCTTTCCCATATAAAATGCGAGCGTTTCACCAATAGAGTGCTCTCCTGAAATCGTAACCGGCTTTAACCGCATGTTATGTCCGACAAAACCCTTGAACTCTGATGGAGATATCTCTCCAAGCCCTTTGAATCGGGTCACTTCATGCGCACGCCCCAGCTTCTTCATGGCCGCGTCACGCTCCTGTTCGGAATAACAGTAGAGGGTCTCTTTCTTATTACGCACGCGGAAGAGAGGCGTTTCCAGAATCTTGAGGTGACCGCGTTCTACTAACGACTGAAAGAAACGCAGAAAGAAAGTGATCAGCAGGTTACGGATATGAAGACCGTCCACATCGGCGTCCGTGGCTAAAATCACATGGTTATATCGCAGATTATTTATGTTTTCCTCTACATCCAGGCTCTTCATTAGGTTGAAGATTTCCTCGTTTTTGTAGAGTGCATCCTTTTTGAGGTCGCACACGTTGAGAGGCTTGCCTTTGAGCGTATAAATCGCCTGGGTTTTAACATCACGGCAGCTCACTATAGAACCGGCTGCGGACTGACCCTCTGTGATGAAGATCATAGTGTCTGTGTGCAGACATTTCACATGGTTGTAGTGCTTTTTGCAGTCGCGCAACTGAGGTACCCTGATAGAGATGGCCTTGGATCGCTCACGCGCCAGCTTTTTGACCGCATTAAGTTCCTTACGGAACTTTTGCGTTTCGAGGATTTTATTGATCAGCTTGTCTGCCTGTGTCTTATTGCTGTGCAGTAATTTCAGTACGGCCTCTTGCACGCGACCTACAATTTCAGAGCGGATTTCCGCATTGCCCAGCTTGCTTTTGGTCTGACTCTCAAATATCGGGGCTTTCAGACGGATCGAAATTGCACCGAGCAGGCCTTCACGTACATCATCGCCGCTGAACTTCTTCTTGGCAAAATCGTTCACCCCGCGCAGGATGCCTTCGCGGAATCCGCTCAGGTGCGTACCCCCATCGTTGGTATATTGACCGTTTACAAATGAATAGTAGTCCTCATTGAACCGGTTGGTGTGAGTGAAGGCAAATTCCAGGGTGGCATCGCGGTAATGCAATGGTTTATAGATCTTCTCAAAGGATGTCTCATCTTCAATCAGGTCCATGATACCGCCGGTTGACACAAAACGTCGGTCATTATAATTGATGCGCAGTCCCGTATTAAGATAGGTATAAAAGCGAAGTCTCCGCTCAATATGCTCTTCACAGAATTGGTACTTAGGGAAAATATCGGGATCCGGTACAAAGTTGACAAATGTACCATTTGGCTCATCGGTCCTGCCCTTTTTCTGTTTGATTAACTTGCCGAACTCAAATCCGGCTTGTGTGTATTTGCCCTCGCGATAACTGAACACCATGAAATCGGATGAGAGGGCATTGACTGCTTTGGTGCCGATTCCGTTGAGACCGACGCTGAACTGGAAGACATCGTCATTATATTTTGCACCTGTATTGATCTTTGACACACACTCCACGACCTTGCCAAGTGGAATGCCACGGCCATAATCACGTACGGATACCCTGTTTTCCTTGATGGTGATATCGATTTTTTTACCATGGCCCATAATGAACTCATCGATTGCATTGTCGATGACCTCTTTGAGCAGGATATAAATTCCGTCATCATAGTGTGTTCCACTGCCTGTACGGCCGATATACATCCCGGTACGCAGGCGGATATGCTCCAGCGACGAAAGGGTTTTAATCTTATCATCCGTATATTCGTGCTTATTTTTAGCCATAGGCAATTATCTGTTGTTCATCCATCATAACTTGTTATCCCACACTCCAAATCAGGTTTTGAAGGGGCTTGTAGAAGTGCATAACTTAGCAATAATCCCGAATTCCTGCAAGGAGAGAACAAAAAAAAGGCGATTTTTTGTTCTTCAAAGGACTATAGAAGAAATAATTGGGGATGAGGCTGGGGGGCGTAACCGAGCGAAGCTACAGAAACCTCTGCAATCTCAGACATCCTCACAGGCCCAAAGAAAAGCTTGCAGTCCTCCTCAAAAAGTAGGATGATTATATGTAACTTAGTATCAAAAAACTCTAACGCTCTACAGTGATATCGTCATAATCTCAAGGAGATTTACTGCTATGGCCAAAATGATTGCTTACTCAGGAACCGTCCTTCTACTTGTGATTCACATCCTCTGCCCGGCAGCCGTCGCCGAGAGGATCGATCCTTCAGCCGAGAAAGTGGATGCACTTTCGTGGTATGACACTCATCATCTTGATGTGGAGGGGAAGGGCTGGGCAGATGTGAATAGCTTCTATGACCGTCTGCCCGCAAAGGCCGAAGCTATTGTGCGTGAGCCTGTCTGGAACTTGAGTCGCCATTCGGCTGGAATGTGCGTACGTTTCGTAACTGACGCCAACGAAATCCAGGCACGATGGGAACTCCGATCGAAGAATCTTGCGATGCCGCACATGCCGGCTACCGGCGTCAGTGGCCTGGATATCTACGTGAAGGGTACGGATGGGAAATGGAAATGGCTTGCCGTGGGAAGACCCACGCAGTTCCCCATTAATTCGGTGACTCTCGTAAAGGATATTCCGGAAGGTACATGGGAATACCTTCTCTATCTTCCACTTTATAACGGTGTCTTATCGGTTGAAATTGGCGTTCCAAAAGGCTCGGTGCTTCGAAAGGCGGCTACATATCCCGAAGACCGCAAGCCAATTGTCTTCTATGGTACCTCCATCACCCAGGGCGGATGTGCTTCGCGCACCGGCATGGTTCACACTGCTATCCTTGGGCGACGGTTCCAATATCCTGTCATCAATCTTGGTTTCTCCGGAAACGGTCGCATGGAGCCTGAGATGGCGGACCTTCTTGCCGAACTCGACCCGTCGGTTTACGTCCTTGACTGCCTGCCGAATATGAATGGACAGACAGTCGCCGAGCGAGTGGCTCCATTTGTTAAGAAACTCAGGGATGTGCATCCAGAGACGCCGATACTTCTGGTCGAAGACAGGACCTATTCCGACGCCTTCTTTATCCCATCTCGCCGAGAGCGAAATGTTGAGAACCGTAGAGAATTGCACCGGATATACTCTCGCCTCAAGTCAGAAGGCGTCAAGCACCTTTACTACCTGCCCGGAAGCCGGCTTTTAGGGGACGATCGTGACAACCTGGCGACGGTTGACGGATCCCATCCCACTGATCTCGGTTTTATGCGTCAGGCTGATGCGTTCTACGAGGTGCTCAAGCCAATCCTGCTCGGCAACAATGAACTCGGCAGCCTCTTAGAGTAATAAATGCGTACTATAGTCCATATTGTCGTCTGAATCAGAAACTGCAAAATTGTGACTATGTCAATATGTGCCTTACCCTGCACCTGAGTGTTGTGATACCGGTGCCGGATGAATTCGGCAAGTTACTGTATCCGCGGGATAAAAACAGCTTCTGAACATTTTTAACAGCTCAGATTGAAGAAGATTCACGGAAAAATGTTGAAATCCCAATAGGATTCCGGTATTATAAATGTAATGTGTTCAGGAGTTTTCAAAACAAGGCAAATCGGGAATGCCCTTTCTATAAGAGCCATATTTTGTTGCGATAACTCGATTATAAGAAGCGTATCATATGTGAGGTGCCATCGTTTATGGCGGTATTTTATATGAGTATTGCTGCGTACACGTTTATTAAAGTTTATTACCCGCCAAAAACATGACTATGATATATAAAATTAAATGAATATTTTTAGAGGAGGTGTATTGTGTGTAAGAAAGCGTTCTGTTTAATCTCGTTCATACTTGTGATACTATTAACCGGAATCGCTCCAGCCGCGACGTATCTGTGGGACAATGGCGGTGAGGGGCTCTTGTGGAATGTCCCGGAGAACTGGGATCCAGATGTTGTACCCGGTGTTGCAGATACCGCTCGAATTAATCTGTCCGACCCACCTGATGCGAATTGTGTTATTGATTCCTCTGTAGTTGCTGATTGCGAGACTGTGTACGTTGACAGTAACAGTGTTTTAAATATGACCGGAGGTACCCTTACTACTGGGGGGCATATTCGCATAGGAGAGCCGTCCGGTAGTAACGCCTTTTTTATTATGGATGCCGGCACTGCAACTTCACTAAATGGAAGACTGTGGGTCGGGATGAACGGGAAGGGCACTTTCATTATGAACGGTGGTGAGCTGAACATTTATGAAAAAATCGAAATCGGGAAAAATGCGAGCGGTAACGGTTCGGTATATATGTACGGCGGAACGATGAACTTCCAGGGCAGTTCAACCGACCTGGAAATTGCATCGCGTGGGACAGGTTTTTTCTATATATACGGTGGTGAAATCAACATTCAAGATCAAATCAAATTGGCACAGGGTAGTGCCGAGCAAACTACCGGCGACGCTCGCTTGTATCTTTATGGCGGCACTATTAACGCCGGCGGACTGCGTAGTCCGGCCGAAGTTTTTGGAAACCGCCAGATAGATGTCACAGAAGGTACCCTCATATTAGCCGGCGATGATACATCGGTAGTAAGCGAATATATAAATCGTGGCTGGATGGTCGGCTATGGCGGACTGGGTATATTGAATGTTACATATACCTCAGATCCGAATCAGACTATGGTGACGGCAAGGATGCTTGATCCGGAGCTGGCCTGGAATCCGAGTCCTCGACATTTGGATACGGTTGAGCGGACGCTCGATGGACCTGCTCTCAGTTGGGTGCCCGGAGTATATGCCGACTCCCATGATGTTTACTTCGGTACAGATCCCAATGCTGTCAATGATGCCAACAATTTTCCCGGGATGTGGTCTCAGTTCAAAGGTAACCAGGACCCCTGCAGTTATTATCCGGAACCTCTTGAATTAGATAAGACCTATTACTGGAGGATTGATGAAGTCAATGAATTGGACCCGAATAGTCCATGGAAAGGCATTGTCTGGGAGTTTACTATAGCTGACTATGTTGCAGTGGACGATTTCGAGAGCTACAATGACATCCCGGATGGGGAGCAGGGCAGCAACTTGGTATATAATATATGGCTGGACGGCTTCGGGAATCCGTCCGTTAACGGATCCGCCATAGGTTATGTTACAGGTTTTTCTCTTGAAACAGAGAAAGTTCATAGTGGTGCGCAGTCCGTACCATTAGCGTACAACAACGCTAATGCCACTTATTCAGAGGCCACTATAGATATTGCGGACCTGGCTATTGGCACTGATTGGACTTTAGACGATTTTAAGATGTTATCATTGTGGTTTTATGGAGGCCCGTTTAATTCCAGTACAGAACAAATGTACCTTAAGCTTAATGACGTTAAGGTGATATATGATGGTGAACCGGATTATTTGCAGCAAGCCGCCTGGCAGGAGTGGAATATTGATCTTGCTGCTTTTGGAATTGATCTTGGCCATGTTACGACGCTTAGTATTGGCTTTGAAAGGATTGGCGCTGCCGGCGGTTTCGGCACTGTATTGTTTGATGATATCCGGCTGTATATATCAGCGGACCAGGAGTAAATGCAGTAAACTGATAAACAACTATAAGGGACTGAATTATTAACCTCAGGAAATGAGGTACTGCTGGGTCTGTTTTAACAGGAAATAAAGGGCATTATGAAAATCAACAAAGTTGGTTTTACTTTGATTGAATTGCTTGTAGTAATTGCGATTATTGCTCTTTTGATGGGAATTCTGCTGCCGGCAATGCACAGGGTCCGGGAAGCTGCCAAGCGGGTTGTCTGTTCCAGCCAGGTGAAACAGATAGGCTTAGCCGTGACGGCTTACGCATCGGACAATGAGAATTACATGCCTTCATATAACTCCAATAACACAAATTCTAATCCGTATTTGTTGATTCATTCCTATGCTTTGTATCGGAGCGAAAGTCTCTTTGTTGATTCCGCCGGGAAGCCCCTTCCTATGAAACTGGCTCTTTTATATGAAGGAAATTACATAGCGGATCCGAAGGTGTTTTATTGTCCCTCGAATAAAAATCTGCTCTACAGGTTTGAGTCTTACAACAGCCCTAAACCATGGGGCAGACTCCCCCAGAATTTCAATACCTTAGACGGACAAGGACATAATCAATGGGTGCGTATGGGATATACATATCTTCCTATAGACCCGAAAACTCCCAAGAACAGCAGTACTAGCATGCCAGATGAAACAGCGAAAAGAATCGATTTGCTCGATCCTTACGTTCCCTATATGACCGACTTAATCCGTCACAAACAACAGATAAGCCATATGAGACAGAAGAATCATGCGGTCAATGCTCTTTTTAAGGACGGCCATGTTACATTATGTAATGACCAAAGGATTTTCGATAATGATGTATGGGATAGGATGGAAAACGGTTTGGTTCCTGAATTAACGGCCAACTATATAGTTTTCCAGTTGATAGGTAGTAAGGGACTTTGATCTGCTTTCCAATATTAGGTCCGGTCTTTATGAAAGGAGAACCAATGAAAACATTACTCAGTGCAATCTTACTTTTGAATGTTATTGTGACAGGGCAGTCTCTCTTTGGACAACAATTTCCGGCGGTTTCAGAGAATCAACGTATCGAAATGCTAAAGCATCCGAATAACCGACCTGTCCGTATGGTGTTTGATACAGACACCTATAATGAAATTGATGATCAGTTTGCTCTGGTTTATACTTTAATTTCACCTGAGCTGGATGTGAAAGCCGTCTATGCCGCTCCTTTCAAAAACAACAGATCAAAAGGGCCAAGAGACGGCATGGAAAAAAGTTATGAAGAAATATTAAGAATCCTGCGGAAATTAGGCAGATCTTCAGAGGGCTTTGCTTTCAGGGGCAGCACGAGTTACCTGAACGACATAAGAAATCCGGAAAGAAGTCCGGCTGCAATGGATTTGGTTGAAAGGGCTAAGAAAAGCAGTCCTGAAGATCCTCTCTATGTTGTGGCCGTGGGGGCAATTACAAATGTCAGCAATGCGATTCTAATCGATCCGGCCATAATTAACAATATTGTAGTTGTATGGCTGGGAGGTAACGGCCATAATTGGCCACATCAAAGGGAATTCAATTTCAGACAGGATTTAAATGCTTCCAGAATTATTTTTGACAGTGGTGTACCTTTTGTGCAATTACCTTGTACTCCTGTTGTTACCCATTTTACAACCACGGTACCTGAAATGGAGCGATATGTAGGCGGCCGGGGTGAAATCGGCGATTACTTACTCAAGATTTTCAAGGATTATAGAAAAGACCATTTTGCGTGGTCCAAGGTATTATGGGATATGACAGCAGTTGCCTGGGTTATCAACGACAAATGGCTGCCCTCCGACCTTGTGCACAGTCCGATAGTAACCGACAACTATACTTTGAGTTTTGATAAATCCAGGCATCTGATTAGATCCGTAAACTTTGTTAATAGAGACCCGATATTCAGAGATTTCTTCACAAAATTGGATAAAAGGTCGAAAAAGTAGTCTTATTATAGGTAATTATATTTTGTTTAACTTATTTGAATACGCCCGAGAGGATTCGAACCTCTGACCTTCGGTTTAGGAAACCGATGCTCTATCCTACTGAGCTACGGGCGCTTGAA
>JACKQG010000801.1_pt1 | contig 44608 bp, 36 predicted proteins | sample 8237621 | NCBI WGS metagenome assembly JACKQG01 (sample SAMN15677084, study PRJNA649215) | marine metagenome | biome: marine; feature: Black Sea; material: saline water; isolation source: suspended particulate matter (SPM) from the Black Sea western gyre | collected 2013-06-09/2013-06-10 | depth... | reverse complement strand
CCAAGGAAAAAGTCAGAGAAATACATAAATCTTATAGCGCCATACTTGATTCCAGCGACCTCGTTGTCTTTAACCAAGAGATTGAAGGCGTATTAATAGATTTGCAGAAAATTGAAATTGCTGGTGACCGTTACAGCCTCGATATCAAACGGTACTCTATTGGTATTGTCATCGTCATGATCATCCTTACTGGAAGTATCTTTCTCTTTCTGCTTATGATTATCACACGACCCCTGACCCGTCTACTCTCGGCGACTGAGCAGTTAAAGGGTGGAGATTTTGATTTTCAAATTAAAGAGAGTGCTTACTCACCATTAAATGGTCTTATCATTGCCTTCAACAACATGGTTTTTGAACTCAATCAAAGTAAAGAACGCTTGATTGAGGCTGAGAAGCAGACGATCTGGCAAGAGATGGCTCGTGCCATGGCCCATGAGATTAAAAATCCATTGACACCTATTCGTCTGGCTGCTCAACGCCTTGAAATGAAGTACCATGAAAAAGCCGAGGACTTGCCTGAGATATTGGAAAAATCGCTGAGGATCGTCAATGAAGAAGTAGACAATCTCCAATCTTTGGTAACTGCCTTCTCTGGATTTGCAAAGATGCCTGAAGCCCAATTTGACAACTATGATCTGAACCAACAATTACGTGATATCTCAGACCAATACTCAGACGAGGCCAAAATCGATTTGAATCTGGATGAATCTCTAAAAGAAATTTTTGCAGATACCATGCAAATGAAGCAAGTGTTAGTGAACTTAATCCAGAATGCCATACAAGCCTGTGAAACAGAGCCCCATATTGAGGTCTCCACCAGTGTTCAGAACCAATCTTGTACCATTGATATCAAGGACCATGGCAAGGGGATTTCTGAGGCTGACCTGGTAAAGATTTTCGAGCCTTATTTTACCACCAAGAAAAAGGGAACAGGTCTGGGATTGGCGATTACCAGACGCATCATCAGACAACATGGTGGAGATATCAAAGCCACCAGTGTCCTCGGTAAGGGCACCACATTTATTATTAGTTTCCCATGTAATAGGGAAAACGAGCAACAATTAACCAAGTAGAATGGATAGCAAAATGGCTGATCACAAAATCAAAATTTTAATCATTGATGACGAAAAAAATATTCGATTAACCCTCAGGGATATTTTAGAAGATGAAGGCCATCATGTGCTGGAAGCCGGGACTGGTGAAGACGGGTTGGCACTCCTGAAGAATGAAAGTGTTGATCTGGTTCTGCTGGATGTCCGTTTACCAGGTATTGATGGTATCGAAGTCCTGAAAGGGATTCGTGAGATAGATGAATCCCTCGATGTTATTATGATCTCTGGTCATGCCACCGTTGGGACCGCTGTTGATGCTTTGAGAATTGGTGCCTATGATTTCCTTGAAAAACCACTCTCATTAGCCCGGGTTAAATTGGCTATTCGAAATCTATCGGAAAAACAAACGCTGACCAAAAGATCAGCCCTCGTTCAACAGAACCAGCAGGACAAATATCGGCTTGTTGGAAGCTCACCACAAATTCAACAGGTCTTGGAAACGGCTCGTCGTGTGGGACCTACTTCGGCCAAAGTTCTTATTCGTGGAGAAAGCGGCACGGGTAAGGAACTGGTTGCTCACGCCATCCATGCCGCTAGTCCCAGGGCGGAGGATGCCTTTGTAAAATTCAACGCTGCTGCTATTCCCTCAGAGCTGGTTGAAAGTGAACTGTTTGGACATGAAAAGGGTGCCTTTACTGGAGCCGTCGGCCAGAAAAAAGGTAAAATCGAGATGGCCCATAGTGGGACACTATTTCTTGATGAAATCGGAGACATGAGTCTTTCTGCCCAGGCTAAAATCCTTCGTGTTCTTGAAGATGGAAAATTTGAACGTGTTGGTGGAACTCAGACCCAGTCAGTTGACATTCGACTCTTAGCGGCTACCAATAAACCCCTTGAGGAAATGGTCTCTGAAGGAAAATTCAGAGAGGATCTATTTTATCGCCTCAATGTGGTCCCCATTAATCTACCTCCACTCCGTGAAAGAGAAGGCGATATAAAAACTCTTCTCAATCACTTCCTGTCACACTATGCCGCTGAATTAAGTCTGTTCCCTAAGCAGTTTTCCCGGGATGCCATGAACATGTTGGTTGGTTATCCTTTTCCTGGAAACATCCGCGAGTTGAGAAACCTCATCGAGCGTCTATATATTCTGAGTCCCAATGAAGAGGTCGATCTACCTGAGGTAAAACCTCATTTGAATCAGGTCGTCTCTGCAGAAGGAGATGCTGCAATCTTTACTGAAACACGCCCCTTTGCTGAGGCAAAACGGATGTTCGAGGAACGCTTTCTGGAGTCACAGCTCCGTCAGCATGCTGGTAACATCAGTCGGACTGCCAACAGTTTAGGCATGCAGCAATCCAATCTCTCACGGAAGTTAAAAGAATTGGGGTTGGGTAAATCCTGACATACCTCGATCGATAAAGAAAAGAGCAACAATATGAGCTGTACTAAAGCCCTTATCCTGGGGGTATTATTTATAATATCTACTTCCATCGCAGAAGAGAGAAAAACCATCACTGTAGCAAGGACATTAGCTGCTCCAGTCATTGATGGCAGGATCGACGAAGCGGACTGGTATAGTGTAGAACCAGCAACTAATTTTAATCGATTTGATCCCGAAAGCGGGGGACCTGCCCCAGTTAAAACTGAGATTCGCGTTCTCTATGATGATGTTGCACTATATATAGCCGCGAAAATGTACGATCCTGATCCTGCTAATATTCCCTCACAACTCGGTAAACGTGATGACTGGGATGTTGTCGCTGACTGGATTGGTTTATGGATCAACCCTTTTGATGATGGTGCCAATGAACTCACCTTTGTGGTTACATCTGCTGGCGTTCAAGTTGACTTGAAATTCAGCCCAAATGGCAATGATTCAAATTGGGATCCTGTCTGGGAGAACGCAGTAAAATTTGACGCGGAGGGCTGGAATGCTGAGATAGCAATTCCATTTAGCCAGATGCGTTTTCCAGCCATAGATATTCAGAACTGGGGCTTCAATATTGGACGGTATAGCGCCACAAGACGAGAAATGTATACATGGACCCTGTTGGATAAGGAAACGGGTAATTATGCTCAACAGACAGGGTTGCTAAAAGGTATTGAGAACATCGAATCACCTCTCCGTCTTTCCTTTACTCCCTATGCCTCAGCTTCATCAGATCGTTATCCTGTAGATGATGGTATGGCTTCAGCAACATCCTATAGAGGAGGCATGGATCTCCAGTATGGTATTAATGAAAGTTTTACTCTGGATATGACCCTGATTCCAGATTTTGGTCAGGTTCAATCCGATAACATTGAGCTTAATCTCTCTCCCTTCGAGATTCGGCATAATGAACATCGCCCCTTTTTTACTGAAGGAACTCAACTTCTGCAAAAAGCTGGTCTATTCTATTCCCGGCGGGTTGGTTCCAAACCAGTGAGGTATTGGCAGGTGGCTGATGAAGAGGTGCTGGATGAAGGGGAGTCCATCAAGTCCAACCCAGATATTACCCAATTGATTAATGCAACCAAAATCACAGGTCAGACTGTGAATGGGCTGGGTCTGGGATTTTTCAATGCCATCACTGCTCCTGTCCATGCAGTCATTGAAGATTCATTTGGGGTTGAGCGAGAATATCTCACCAATCCCACAACCAACTACAATTTGATCGTCGTCAGCAAAAATTTGCAAAATGGATCCGAGTTTAGTGTAACAAACTCCAATGTAGCACGATTTTCAGGAGATGACTCAACCAAGGATTTTAATAATGCCAATGTCACGGGCTATGAGACAAGGCTTTTCACCAGCGATTCAAAGTGGCGCCTTCAATCTTCAGGAGCCTATAGTCATCTGAGCTACCCTGACAGCAATTCCACAGGACATCACTATTTCGTGAGATTGTCTGAAGTACAAGGTATTGCCAAATATGGTATAGGCTATGGCGTGGAGAGTGAATTTTACAATCCCAACGATTTGGGATTTCTACGACAGGGCAATGAGGTAGAGCAATTTGCCTGGTTAGAACTTCAAACCATCAATCCAGTGTGGAAAGTGAATCATGCCCGCATAGAAATTAGTGGTTTCTACGCACAGCTCTTCAATCCCCGCGTCTATACCCATCTTGGGATTCGGGCCGACTACAATGTGACCTTCAAGAACTACTACTCCATGGGGGGAGGGGCAGCATTGAACCCACGAGAAGGACATGATTATAACGAAACACGTGTAGATGATCGCTACTTTACGACGCCCAAAGGTTTTGACACCCATTTATGGGTAGCATCAAACTACTCCAAACCCTTTTCCATGAGTGGTTGGGCAGGAATTTCAGCTGTCACACGCCGAGGAAGCCAGTGGCGGGGCAGTGGTCTAAATCCCAAATGGCGAGTCAACAACCAGTTCATGATCCAGTATGAGTTAGATCGACATGTCCGTTCAAAAAATCATGGATTTGCTGATTTTGATGCCAACGATGATCCAATTTTTGGGAAACGTGACCACATCACCACCACCAACACCATTTATACTCAATACATCGTTAGCAGAAACCTTGAATCTGATATCCGCTTTCGGCACTACCGCTCCACTGTAGAATACTTGGAATTTTTCGATCTCATGGATGATGGAAACCTATCTCCCAGTAGTTTTAACGAAGACCTCAATACAGTCTTTAATGCACTGACCATTGATGCCGTCATGACCTGGCGTTTTGCACCTGGGAGTGAATTGACCCTGGCCTGGAAGAATGCAATCTATTCAGATGGTGACACTGAGGATCTGGAGAAAAATTACTTTGAGGATCTTCAGGATGTATGGAACCAAGACCAGAGCAATAGCATCTCTTTAAAACTATTGTACTATGTTGACTCTTGGGCGTTGAGACACCGACTTAAATAATTTTACCATATCCGTTATTTCCACAACAGGCACACAATTATTGTGTGCCTGTTTTATTTCTACAAACCCTGCAATAGATACACTCCCAAACTGAAAATCATCTCCTGATAATACGTAATATGGCACAAGACTTGCCTTAAGCATGAATTGAAAACAGGAGTGAAAAATGTATAAAATTATTAAGGCTGAGTTCATTGCACCCAATGTGAAAAGTTTCATCCTCGAAGCACCGCACATCGCCAAAAAGCGTCAGGCTGGTCAATTCATTATTTTACGTGTTCATGATAAAGGTGAACGCATCCCCATTACTATAGCAGATTCAAATACTGAAGAGGGTTGGATTAACATCATTGTCCAGGGCTTGGGGAAAACCAGTGCTCATTTAAATACACTTGAAACAGGGGACTATTTGCAGGATCTGGTGGGTCCCTTGGGCCTACCTACCCATATTGAGAATTGGGGTACCCTGGTTTGCATGAGTGGTGGTGTCGGTACAGCCGAAGCACTTCCTATTGCAGCTGCCGGAAAAGCGGCGGGCAATAGAGTGATTTCAATTATTGGTGCCCGCAATAAAGACTTGATCATCGCTGAAGACCAGATGGCTGAAGTCGTTGATGAGGTGCGGATTTCTACAGATGATGGCTCTGCCGGACGTCACGGTTTAGTCACCGACGTATTACAGGATCTCATGGATGAAGGTATCACACCTGATATGATTGTTGCCATTGGACCACTCCCCATGATGGCAGCAGTCTCCAACCAGACCAAAGAAATTGGCATCCCCACCATGGTCAGCTTAAATGCTATCATGGTTGATGGAACCGGTATGTGCGGCGCCTGTCGCGCAACTGTTGGTGGCAAAACTGTCTTTGTCTGCGTTGATGGACCTGAATTTGATGGGCATCAAGTCGATTTTAAAGAATTGGGTAGCCGTCAGAGAATGTATAAAAAACAGGAAGAAGAGTCTCATAAGTGCTTTCTGGAGCGACAGATGAAAAAGATGAAAGCTGAGCAGATGAAAGTGGAGGTCACGTCATGAAACGCGAACGTCCCGAATCATTTAACACCGTTCCCATGAAGGAACGCATGATCATCCCTCGTCAGGATATGCCTGAACAAGATGCCCTTCTCAGAAGCACAAATTTTCTTGAGGTAAATCTTGGCCTGACCCCTGAGCAGGCTGTTTTTGAAGCTCAACGTTGTATAGAATGTAAAAGCCCTACCTGTATGGATGGCTGCCCTGTGAGCATCAAGATTCCAGATTTCATTCAACTGATCTGTAATGAAGATTTTGTCGGCGCTGCAAAAAAAATTAAAGAAGACAATTCACTCCCGGCTATTTGTGGTCGCGTGTGTCCACAGGAAACCCAGTGTGAAGAAGTCTGTGTCATGGGGAAACGCTTTGAACCTGTGGCCATTGGTCGTCTTGAGAGATTTGTTGCGGATTATGCCATGCAGCATGGCAACGGCTCCATGGAGACCTTTGATAAACCCACCTCATCGGGACAAAAAGTTGCCATTGTTGGATCAGGACCTGCCGGTTTAGCCGTCGCCAGTGATCTTATCAAGGAAGGTCATGAAATCACCGTCTTTGAGGCATTACATGAGTTTGGTGGTGTGCTGGTATATGGTATACCAGAATTTCGCCTCCCTAAATCTATTCTACGCAAAGAAGTTGCTTCCCTGGAAGACATGGGTGTGAAATTTGTGAAGAATTTTATCGTCGGTCGCACCATGACCATACAAGAACTCATGGCAGATGAAGGCTATGATGCCGTCTTCCTGGGCTTAGGCGCAGGCCTGCCACGATTTATGAATATCCCTGGTGAAAACCTGAATGGAGTGTATTCAGCCAATGAATTTCTGACCCGCTCCAATCTCATGCGTGGTTATGAATTCCCTGAATGGGATACACCCCTTTATCGTGCGAAACATGCCATTATTGTTGGTGGTGGGAATACAGCCATGGATGCCGTCAGAACTGCCAAGCGTCTTGGTGCTGATGAAGCTTCCATTGTATATCGTCGTTCTGAAGAGGAAATGCCTGCCAGAAATGAAGAGATTCATCACGCCAAGGAAGAAGGCGTTGAATTTATGAATCTGGTAAATCCAATAGAGTTTATCAGTGATGATCAGGGGAGTGTGGTTGCTGCCAAATGTCTCCGCATGGAGCTGGGAGAGCCCGATGAATCAGGTCGTCGCCGTCCAGTACCCATGGAAGGTTCCGAATTCGTCATGGATGTGGATATGGTGGTTATTGCCGTGGGTAATGGATCGAACCCATTGATCTCACAGACCACACCAGAAATAGAAACCAACAAATGGGGCAATATTGTTGCCGATGAAGATGGCAGAACCTCCATGGATGGCGTTTTTGCTGGTGGTGATATTGTAAGCGGTGGCGCCACAGTTATTTTAGCCATGGGTGCAGGCCGGAAATCAGCCATTGCCATTAATGAATATTTGAAAGCCAAGGTAGGGAGTTTAGCATGAGCCTGAAAGACCAAATCAGTTCAATGGATATGGATGATATTGTTGAAATGTGCATTAATCAGGAACAGCAGGCCATTGATCTATATACCCTTGCCAGAGATCAGGCTAAAGATGAGAGCGCACGCCAGAAATTTCAAGAGCTGGTTGACATGGAGACAGTCCATAAAGTCTCACTGAAAAATTTTGAGATCGAGAATTATATTGAACTTCCACCTGCTGATCTCAAAGTCACCAATTATTTGATGGAACCTGTGCTGCAGGACAACATGACGACTCAGGAGATCATTATCCTAGCCGCCAAGCGTGAAGACAAAACAGCTCGGATGTATCAGGATTTAGCAGATCATTTCCACTTTGATAAAAAGTTGAATACCTTTTTTCAGATGATGGCTGACGAAGAACTACGTCACAAACATGATCTTGAAACAGAATACGAAAACGAGTTTCTTCAAGAAGGATAACCCAGTTTTCCAATTTTTTGAATAGGGTTTGAATCGTTGGTATCTCCAGGCCGGGATTCGAATCCCGGCCTGGAGATACCGCAATATCACATCTGCTCTGGCGCAGAAATTCCCAATATACGCAGACCATTTCTCAAGGTAATTTGAACTGCCTCGAGCAGGGCCAATCTGGCTTTGGACAACTCAGGTGCATCAAGATCGATCACCTTATACTCTGTATAAAATTTATGTAGAGCTGTGGCCAATTCGAATAGGTAGCTCGGTAAATGGTGCACTTCAAGAGCGCGTCGACAATGATCAATGACTTCAGGAAATTCAAGGGTCTTATTGATCAGCGCTACCGTAAACTCCTCATCTAGCAGGGATAAATCAGCGTTCTCGGTATCTGAAGCCAAACCCCGTTCCAGGCCGCGTCTAAAAATGCTGGAAATTCTGGCGTGGGCGTATTGGAGATAGAAAACCGGATTCTCATCAGTCTGGCGTTTGGCCAGATCAAGATCAAAGTTGAGATGGCTGGAAGCGCTGCGCATGATATAGAAATAGCGGACCACATCAGCACCGACTTCATCAATTAGCTCGTCCAGAGTCACAAAATTTGCTTTTCTGGTGGACATTTTTACAACTTCGCCGGAACGCAGCAACGTTACAAATTGATGAATCACCACTTCGATATGCTCATGCTTTAAATCCATCACTTTCAAAGCGGAGAGTACATCAGGATAAGCATCGATATGATCGGCGCCAAAAATGTCCACAACCAGATCAAATCCCCGCGCGACTTTTTCGCGATGATAAGCAATATCCGGCAAACGATAGGTGGGCTCGCCACTGGACTTCACCAGCACACGATCCTGTTCTATACCCAATTCACTGGTTTTAAACCAGGTCGCCCCATCCTTGTCGTAGAGTAAGCCCTTCTCGCGCAGAATGTCTAATACTTCATCAATTTTACCAGTCTCATAAAGTGAACGTTCATTGTAGAATACATCGTGGACGACACCGATTCGTTCCAAGCTGGATTTTATAATGGCGAAAATCGATTCTTCCGCATAGGTCTTAAAAATATCAATCTCATCGTCAGCAGTCAGGTCAGGTTTCTCTGATAGGAGGCTATTGGCTACATCAAGGAGGTACATTCCTTCATAGCCACCATCCGGTAGAGTGATAGACTCACCCTTCAACTCCATGTAGCGTGCTTTTAGGGATTCACCAAGAAGGCGCATTTGACGACCTGCATTGTTAAAATAATATTCCCGGGTGACATCGTATCCTGACCAGCTTAGAATATTGGCCAGAGTATCGCCGAGGACGGTTTGTCGTCCATGTCCGACAGTGAGGGGACCCGTAGGGTTGGCACTGACAAACTCAACCTGGGCAGTTTTGCCCTTACCAAAAGCACCCTTTCCATACTCATCTTTTTCTTTGAGGATGTGACGAACCTGAGCGGTGAGATAATCTGCTGATTGGAAAAAATTTATAAAGCCGGGATTTAAAATTTCAAATTTTTCAACAATGCCTGAATCCAGAGTAAAGCCATCCATGAGCTCTTCAGCAATCTGCATGGGTGAGCGTTTCAAATCACGCGCCAGAGCCATGGCTATATTACTGGCCCAATCTCCATTTTCAGCTTTTTTGGGTCGTGATAACTGGAGCCGGTCTGTTGGCCACCCCAATTGCTCCAGTCTAGCAGTGAGCTGCGTTGTTAGGTATTCAAACATATTTGGATTCAATCAATTCTTATAGATTATCGAACAGAGGAGTTTCTGCACTGGGGGCATTCTCATCCTCGCTGAGCTCGGTGATCTCAGCATCGATCCAGAGACGTTCCAGGTCATAAAAATCTCGACTGGCTTCATGGAATACATGGACGACAACATTGATGTAATCAAGGAGGATCCATTCACGTGTATCATAGCCTTCCTTGTTAAAGGGTCGCTCCACTTCTGCAATCTCATCCACTACATGATCTATGATTGCCTTGACCTGAACATCTGAGCCACCGGAGCAAATCACAAAAAAATCGGTCATTGAAGTGATTTTATGTACATCCAGTATTTTCACACGATTTGCTTTTTTCTGAAGGGCAAGTTCACCAATCTTAAAAGCGAGTTCTTTTGAATCTGAGTAGTTATCAGGCATAGATCATTTCAATTTTTTGATTAATGAGGGCTGGGCTAAGGAGCACAAGGGCAATACTTACGACTTTTTCTCTTTATAGGCTGGAACCGACTTATAGTCGTGACCAATTATCATGGTGATATCTACAGAGAGACTGGCATCGGTTTCGAGGCTGACATGTTCACGACTGATACCCAATTCTTCGGCGAGTTTGAAGGCTGCATCGATATTGTCGGTTCTGGCAATGATGAGTGTATTTTCATAGTGAAAATGAGCGGCATTTTCTGTATTCAAAACATCAAAGGTTTTTGCATGTACGATGTCTTTATACAGGGCTGCCACACCACCGATACCACATCCATTGAGGATTTCTACACTAACCTTGGTATATTTTTGCTTAGCGATCAAAGTCTCAGGGGTGGCTTCTTCAGGGATCTCAGCATAATAGCGCATCTCTTCAGCGACATTTCGGTTATTTGTGTGCCGATTCCAAAATGACCAGATAAAGGTCAGTACCAGCACTGAAAGTGCCAGCATCAGCACATTTACCAGCATATCTGCTGATTGGGCTGGTCGTTTTTTGCGATTTTTTTTGGTTGCTCGTCTGGACTGTTTGGAAGATTTGCTGTTAAGGACTTTTGCCATGAAAAATTAATATCCCAATCGTCTGTAAGGGTAGGGTGAATAATATCGATTATAGGTGTTTACCGGCATTCTGCTAAACCCAATTTGGAATGACATATTTTCCTTGGGTTTATACGTGACTTCGCCACTATAGAAAATGTTATCTGGACTAAAACCATTCAGAAATGAAGACTGCTCATTCATTGGTGTAATGGTTGAAAAGGGCGAGTGCATAAGACCAACTGATCCTTGAAAACTGACCTGTGGATTAATGCTATACTCAAAACTTGTTTTGAGGAGACCCATGGTCACAGCATCACTGCCAAATGAGTTTACCTGCATTGAGTAACTGTGCTGAAAATTGATTTTAGCTAGATCGATTCCAAAAAAGGAAGGAGAACCACTTGGGGTTCGAGTATTCAGACCGGGAATGTTTGGAATTTCGGCTTTGAATTGAGCTTGAACCAATAGGGGGAATATCAGAAATATGATAAATAGGGCAGTAATAAGTGGTCTTCTAACAACGTTCATGGGTCACTCCTGCGAGGCTAAAATCTTCGCTTCCACTGTTTTTAATTCGTCTACAGTGTTGATACCCTGAATTTCAGCAAAAGTTTCACAGATTTCAACCCCTACCTTTGCACCTGCTTTTTGAAGCAGGGGGAGTACATCAGGGAGATAATATTCGCCCTGGGCGTTGCTATTCCCCACTTTGTTTAATTCAGCAAAGAGGTTTTGCCCATCAAAAACATAGATGCCCGAATTAATTTCAGCGATGCTAAGTTGTTTTTCAGTGGCATCCTTGTGTTCCACGACCTGATCGAAGTAATCATCTGAGGTGCGAACAACCCGTCCATATCCAGTGGGATTTTCTGCAATAGCAGTCAGTACAGTTGCCGCAAAATTGCCAGAATGATGTTTAGCCAATAAGGCGCGGAGTGTGCTCTCTCTCAACAGCGGGACATCTCCAGATAAAACGATGACATCGCCGTCAAAATCAGCCAGAAGTTCAGCAGTTTGCAGGACGGCATGACCAGTCCCTAACTGTTGGAGCTGTTCAGCAAAAAGGACTGGCTCTGCTTTAAGTGCTTCTCGCACAACTTCCTGCTTATGTCCAACGATGCAGATAATTTTGGTGGCAGATAAACTCTTGGCCTGATCAACAACATACTGGATCAACGGTTTTCCCAAGATGAGATTGCATACCTTCGGGATATCATCACGTTTCATACGGGTACCTTTCCCCGCCGCCATGATCACTACTGCTAATTCTTGAGACATATTCATATCCATCCAAGTTTATCTTGTTTCAATTTAAGAGACATACACTGAAGTGGTACGGATTTCAATATCTAAACTGAATTTATGATACCACCGCCAACCACCGCTTCACCATGGAAAAAGACAGCGGATTGCCCTGGAGTAATGGCATTTTCCGGAGTCTCAAAGATGACCTGTACCTCATCATCTGATAATCGTGAAATCCTGGCAGGCTTGGCTGCATGATTGTAACGAATCTGGACATCAAGCTTTTGGTCAAAAATGAATGTTTCAGGGATGAGCCAATTGCATGAATTCACAGTAAAGTTGGTTGCTTCAGCATCTGCTTTACTTCCCACATGAACGGTGTTGGATTCAACATCAATCTTGTTTACAAAAATACGCTCGCCAGTGGCCAGGCCTAAACCTTTGCGCTGACCTACTGTGTAATTGTGAATCCCCTGATGTTCACCAATCACCTCACCATCGGAGTTGACAAATTCCCCCTTAGGGGCTGCCTCGATCACTTCTGGATACTGCTCAGAAAGGAATCGTCGATAGTCATTATCTGGCACAAAACAAATTTCCATGCTTTCTGGAGTATCGGCGGTTCTCATGTCAGCTTTGGCAGCCTGCTCACGAACTTCCTGTTTGGAGAGATCACCCAGAGGGAAAAGGGTTCGATCAAGCTCTTCAGGGCGAATACCCCACAACACATATGATTGATCTTTAACTTGATCCTTGCCTCTACCGACTACCCATTTTCCTGAGGCTTCGTGCTTTACTTTTCTGGCATAGTGTCCCGTGGCCAGATATTGAACCCCCAGATCATCAAGCTTGTTAAGCAGGGCATGCCACTTGATTTCAGTGTTGCATATGATACATGGATTGGGTGTTCGGCCGGCCTTGTATTCAGATACAAAATTCTGAATCACAATCTCCTTGAATTCAGCCGACATATCCAGCGTATAGTGGGGGATACCCAAAGATGCACACTCAGCTTTGGCATTGTTGATATCATCAAGAGAACAACAGTTGCTATCGTGGGTAGGTCTTCCACCAGTGTCGATATATCCCCAAAGCTTCATGGTGACACCCATAACATCATAACCCTGATCCACCAGCAATCTGGCTGCCAGAGAACTATCCACACCACCACTCATGGCGATGACCACTTTTTTATCTTTTGATTCCATTATTTTGCTTCTCTATATATTGAAGTGACGATCTGCTTGAGCTCTCTGCAGAAGTCATCTATTTCATGTCTGGTTGTTTCTATTCCCATGGAAATGCGCAAGCTTGCCTGGGCCAGATTTTCATCCAACCCCAGGGCAGTCAGCACATGTGATGGTGCCTGTGAGCCAGAGCTGCAAGCAGCACCATTTGATACAGCAATATTTTGCATATCCAGTCTTATAAAAAGCGCTTCACCGTCAATATGTCTAAAGGAGCAACTCAATATGTTGGGTGTGTATTGCTTCCCGAATCGATTGATCTGGATTCCTGGCAATACTTTCAACTGCTTTTCAATATGTATTGATAGCTCGTCATACTTTTTAGCGTTTACATCCAGATGACCAGCGTGGTATTTGATGGCTGTGGCCAGAGCTACTCCGCCCATGTGATTCTGTGTGCCTGCTCGCACATTTTGTTCCTGACTTCCACCAAAACTGGTTCTGGAGATGGCCTGCCCTTTTCGCAGATAGAGGACACCTATACCTGCCGGGGCTCCCAGCTTATGACCTGAAAGCGCCAGGGAGTCTATTTCTGAGTTTTGCATCTGTATGGGGATATGCCCAAATGCCTGTACGGCATCACAATGAAATCTGATCCCCCGCTTCTGGGCTATTTGAGCAAGTTCTTCTACTGGATGCATAAGTCCAGTCTCGTTGTTTACCCACATAAAGCTGGCTAGAATTGTGTCATCGGTAATACTGGCTCGGAATTCCTCTGGGTCAACATCGCCGTTTTTATCGACGTTGAGATAAGTGACTTGAAACCCATTTTTCTCAAGTGCTTTGTAGCTTTCCAAAACGGAGGGATGTTCAGTTGCGCAGGTGATGATATGAAGACCTTTATTCCTCAAGGCTTCCGCAGTTCCCAGAATGGCCAGGTTGTTGGCTTCAGTTGCTCCAGATGTAAACAGAATTTCACTTGAATTGCATCCCAGAATCTCTGCTATACTCGTACGAGCCTCGTCCAGAGTTGCAGCCGAACGACGACCATCCTGATGTATACTGGAGGGATTTGTCATACCCGAATCAAGCCAATCCGAAATGCGGTCTTTAACATCGGGGAGCAGATTGGTCCCCGAGGCATGATCCAGATATATGGTGCTACTTCTTTTCATCGTCTGAACATAGTTGAAAGGGGGGCCTGAGGGAATAAAGAATGAAGGGATTGTGAGCCAGAGAAAAATGGATCAATCAGAAGTGGCAAGAATTCATCAATCCCTGTTTTCCTCGTTTTCATGCTTCTTTAAACTTCAATCCCGCTTAATTTCCTGGCACTGATATGAAAGATCTACACCTACATATTGACACTGTAAGACGCCTGCTTCGACGCCATGCCAAGAGCAATCTTGAGAATATGCTGGCCAAGATGCATGCCGCAGAATTGGCACTAATCTTTCGTCACATCAGCCCAGAAGAGCGTAATGAGGCTTTTTTAACCATATCTGATGTAGATCACGCAGCAGCGGTGATGTCTGAGATGGACGAGCACCTCATCGAGGAGCTGATTACAGAGATTCCCATCGAAAAAACCATGCTCCTCATGAAGGCCATGTCCCCAGATGATGAAGCCGATATACTGCAATTACTCCCGGAGGAACTAGCTGAAGACATCCTGAATCGTCTAAAATCCAGTGAGTCAGAAGAGATGGAAACGCTTATGGCGTATCCTGAGAATTCGGCCGGTGGATTGATGATTCCAGATGTGTTTGCCCTCCACGAAGATATTACCGTAGGGGAGGCCATTGCTTCTATTCAGAATCAGGATGAACAAGAGATGGTTTTTTACCTCTATGTGGTAGATGATCGTCAGCATCTTGTAGGCGTTATATCCTTACGTGATTTGATTACTTCTAAGCCAACAAAAAAGCTGAGCGAGATGATGATCACTCGGGTCCATTCAGTGAATCCATTGACGGATCAAGAAGAAGTAGCTCAGATCGTCTCTCGTTACAATATCCTGGCTGTTCCAGTGGTGGATGATGGGAACAAACTTATGGGTATCATTACTGTGGATGATGTCATCGATGTCATTCGTGAAGAAGCCACAGAAGACTTCCTGCAAATGGCTGGAGCCGGTCGTGACCGTGATATTCTGATGAAAAGTGCCTTATCAAATGCCAAGACACGTGTGCCATGGCTGTTTGCCAGTTGGATGGGTGGTATGCTGGTTGCCAGCATTATTACTACCTATGAGGAAACTCTGGGACAGGTGCTTGCTCTCATGGCATTTTTACCCATAATTATCGGTATGGCCGGTAACGTTGGAACTCAAACAGCAACGATTATAGTGCGTGGAATTGCCACAGGACGTGTTTCCACCACGAATGCCCTGAAGCTGGTGTTTAAAGAATTGCAGGTGGGTTTTCTCCTGGGTGGACTTTATGGATTACTCCTGGGCGGCGCAGGTTATTTGCTAAGTTATATTGGCTATATGGATGTTGGTGTGATGACATCAGTCGAATTAGGTGTGACCGTCGGTCTGGGCATCATTCTATCCATGGCAACGGCAGCCTTTGTGGGTGCCCTGGTTCCTGTTCTGCTTCATCGGATTAATCTGGATCCAGCCGTCGCAACAGGTCCCTTTGTTACAACCAGCGTTGATATCCTTGGTGTTGTGGTTTACTTCATCGTTGCCGGATTTTTTATACTCTAAAATCAATGCTCCCCTTTATAGGATTTCTGCTGATTCTCGGGGCTGTTCCCTATTTCACATTTGTGGTAATCATGATTCTGGGTCTTCGGAAAGCCAGGCCAACCCCCCCATCAAATAAATTACCCAGGGTTGCTGTCATCGTAGCAGCCCGGGATGAAGCACACAATCTTCCAGATCTCCTCGATGATCTCCTTGCTCAAAATTATGCTGGCGATCATTCCTTCATTATCGCCGATGATCGTTCCATCGATGATACCTGGAGTCTTATCCACAAGTTTAGTAAAGCACATCCTCAATTCATTGCCGTTCGTATTGTAGAAGCGTCTTCAGAGATGACAGGCAAGAAAAATGCACTCACCCAATGCATTAAAAACACAACAGCATCCATACTCATTGAGACAGATGCGGACTGTCGTATGGGTCCTGAATGGTTAAGCTCCATAGTGTCAGAGTTTGAGGAGGACACAGGAATCGTCGTTGGTTTTTCCAGCGTCAGAAATAGATCGGTTTTTGCCATTTATCAGGCTCTGGACTTTTTAGGGATCATGATGACCAACGCGGGCATGATGCAGCATGGCAAAGCCTGGAGTGGGTCAGGACAGAACCTGGCCTTTAAAAGGGTTCATTTTACCTCAATTGGTGGATTTACCGGAGATCCAAACCAGAGCATTGGCGATGACTTTTACCTCGTGCAAAAGATCGGCAAGCTCAAGGGAGTTAAGGCAAAATTCTCCTGGAATCCCAATAGCTTTGTAACGACAGCTCCAGCAGATTCCTTCGGTGCTTTTTATCGACAGAGAAAACGTTGGGCCTCTGATTCGCGGGGACTCCACCGCAAGGATCCTCTCTTCTTCTTGTTCCTTGCCTCAGCTTTTGTTTTAAATACAGCCATTCTACTACAAATATTGAGTCTGCAGTTTTCTACTCTGTTCTTCTTGATTGTGGGGCTAAAATTTTGTCTCGAAATCACCATTCTCATAATTGGGCTTCAAAAAATGAATCGATTGGCTGATATTGGGGTGTTTCTGTTATGGTTTATGATCCAGCCCCTCTACATCCCCGTCATGGGTATCTCAGGCTTAATTGGTAAGGTGCCCTGGAAATGAGAGGCATCGAGCGTGTGAATCCTTTCTCGCGATTTCTCATGACTATCCTGCTCATCACAGGTCTCAATGGACAAGGTCTGGCAGGTGATAAGACAGTCATCCCTTATGAGGCTTCTTATCTGGGTGTTGCTCTGCTGAACATGACCTTGACCTGGGAAGACCTGGATAGTACGGTTCAAATCACCTATGACAATCAACTCAAACCCTTTATTGCCTACTTTCATCCCATCCACAATATTTACCGTGTTCGTTTTAATAAAGAGAGTTATGAACCCTTGTCCTGGTCAAAAAAGGTCTCAGAGGGTTCCATGAGTTTTCTGCTAGAAGCAAATCGGTCGGCTGATGGTCTGAATGTGAATTATTCAAACGGAGAACTCAGATCCTTTCCATCTGATGCGCTTACCGTATTTTCGGCAACGCATTTCCTGGCATCCAAGGCCAATACCCCAAGCTTCTTCCCAAGAGATCTAAAGGTCTTTATTGATGGTGAAATATGGAATGCCACTGCCAGCCGTTATTCTGCAACTCAACCACACCCTGAAATAAAACTGGCACCCCAGCAGATATTGATCCAGACCGATCTTCACTATGTAGCCGGGGACAGGGTTATGGTTGAAAATGATATCCTCATGGATGTCATTGCCAGCGAAGGAACACAGTTCATGCTCTGGGTGGAGCGCGATGGCAGCTATAGCAAGGCTCAATTTGGCAAATTCCCCAAGGCAGTGGTCTTAAAACGCCTAAAGAAATAGCACCCCCGATCCAGAGAAAACAAACATCTTAGATAACAGCCTTAAAGTGAAAGATTGTCAATCTTTCGTGATCTCAAATATTTTGACTTCACAACAGGTCAGGTTATCTTGCAGTTCTAAAATGGAACCATACTTAGGAGCTACGAATGTTAAATAGATTATTAATTATTATCTCATTACTTGTGACAGGCAATCTTTTGGCCTCAACCACGTTGACTGCCATCGAAGAGGCTTTTAAACGCGGTGAATTGACTCAGGATGAGAGAATATTGAATAAAGTTTATGCCATGTTGCAACCTGATCTCCTTGATGTTCGCTTCCAGGATATTGAGACGGGGCCAATTAAATGTGGAACCCCCATTTTAATTGAGTATGAAGCTTTGCAACCTGAGCTGGCCCAATCCACCATCGATATTATTGAAGACCTTCTTCTGCCCAGCGTTGATGGTCTGCGGGAGACCTTTATCAGCCCGGGAGGCCACTTTTCTTTTAACTACGCCACCACGGGAACAAACGCAGTTCCAGCGACTGATTCTGATGTGAGCGGTGTTCCTGATTTTGTTGAATGGGCAGCCACATATCTGGATTATACCTGGGCTCAAGAAGTCGATAGCGCCGGATTTGCTGGGCCAAATCATGTTGGCGGTGATGGCTTTTATAACGTTTCCTTCGAAAACATGGGTCCCTATGGATACTGTACCACCAGTTCAGTTGACGGTTCAGAGCTTACACGCCTGGTTTTACATAACTCATATATAGGCTTTGGGGCAAATCAGGATCCGGAAGGTAATGTCAAAGGCGCCATGAAGGTCACCTGTGCCCACGAATTCAAGCACGCAAGTCAGCGCTCGGAGTCCAGTTGGTCAGAAGGTGGCTGGGTGGAACTGGATGCTACCTGGGCCGAAGAGTTTGTCTACGATTATGTCAATGACTCCATGCTCAACTTCATGGGTTCTGGCGATCCTTATTCACATCCACATTGGGGTCTTGATCATGGCGGTACAGGTTCATATGAAGATTATGCCTGGGAGGATTTTATGCATCAGAGGTTTGATGATAATTCGTATAACCTGGCACCCATCCTGGAATATTTCTGGAACTGGCGTCAGACCCATACAACCCAGAATGTTATGGAGAGCTATGGACAGGCATTAACCCAATATGGCAGCTCACTCCAAGAGGCTTTTGGTGAATATGTTGTCTGGAATTTTTTCACAGGTTCTCGTGCCGTCATGGCTGACGGAATCAGTCAATTTGGCTATGATGAAGCTGGAATCACTGGGTATCCAACAGCCACCCTGGCCTTTACACACAATAGCTATCCTGTAACCTCAAGTGTGACAGGGATCGAAAATTTAGGATCAAAAATGATCCGCTTAAATACCTCTAATCAACTTGGTCTGGAGATCGATTTTGACGGCCAGGATGGTGTACAAATGTCCGCAATGTGGGCCATTCGACAAGATGATAATACAGTTGATTGGGGCTCCATTGATTTGGATGGCAGTAACAATGGTTCAATTGTATTGGATGTGAGGGATGCCACTATGGCTGCCTTGATTCCTGTCGTCACTCAAATAACAGGGAATACTTACGGAGCCAGTTATACAATTGAGCGAAATTCACTGGCTGAATGTGATCCAGGTGATATCAATGATGATAGTAGTCTTGATGTATCTGATCTGGTCCGTCTTGTTGCAATTATTCTCGGAAACGGTCTTCCACCCAACGATGTGGAACTGTGTGCCGCTGATGTAAATGAAGATGGTCAATCAAATATTCAGGATGTAATCACTCTGGTAGACAATATCATCCAGTAGAATAACTGAGCGACTATTACGAGGTCATTATGAAAGAGAAGGCAAATATTTCCTATCCATTATTTGATAGCTTTAAAGACAAATTGAAGCCAAAAAGAAGCCAGGCTCAAATGGCACTTTCTCAAGTCAATGTGTTCAGTCGCTTATCGTGGCAGGAAATAAAAATTGTCGAGAATGCAGTGCATATTCGCAATTATGCCCCAGGGGAACCTGTTTTTAAGCAGGGCGATCCCGGAAGTGGTATGTATGTAATCATAGAAGGTTGTGTTGGCATTTTTTTGGATATCCCACAACAAGCTCCTAAGCAACTTTCAAAACTGGGCGATGGCGATTTCTTTGGTGAGATAGCCCTACTCGATGAATCTCCCAGAACTGCTGCGGCAACTGCTATTGAAAACAGTACAATTATTGGATTTTACCGACCTGATCTCATGGATATTCTAAAGACAAAACCAGCCCTGGGAGGGAAGATACTATTGGCCCTCTCTGAAGTTTTGGCTGTACGATTACGAAGTACCAATGGCGAGTTGGTCAAAGTGTCCCGGAAACTGGAAGCCGTTTTAGAATCTGGGGCAAATGAGTAACACCGATTCCATCACCATCGCACCCCAGTCGGTACGATTGTTTTTCCAGAGTTTCTTTAAAACCCTGATTTACTTTATTTTTCTTGTTTTGCTTTTGGCAGGTGCTTACAAGGCCTTTCCTCTGGTTGTTGATGCCTTATTTCTAATTATAATCGCAGCTATACTTACAGCTGTATTCAATCCCCTTGTGGATCGGTTGGAATCTTCTGGATTAAGACGTCTCTATGGCACCTTGCTGATGTTCGGTGGAATTTTTGGTATGGTAGCGCTGGGAGTGATTAAAGGAATTCCGACCTTGCTCAATGAGGTCAGTCGAATCAAAGATATTATCCAGGAAAACTCCGCAACAGAATCCCTAAATTCTATGATGGGAGATATAAACTCCCGAATTGCCGAATATATACCGGGCTTTCAATTGGACTTAGAGCTCATCTCCAGTCTTTCAGCCCAATTTTTCAGCCAACTTGGTTCCATCCTCGCCGGAGCCCTGGACACCCTGGCTACCATTATTTTCATCCTGATTATTACCATGTTTTTTCTTGTTGATGGGAAGCGCATGACCAAGCAGCTCATAGGGATGGTACCCAATCGATACTTTGAAATGTCACTGAATATTACCTACAAAACAAAACAACAGTTGACCAATTTTCTACGCGGCCAATTATTGGCTGCATTAGGTGTCGGTATACAGTCCTTCATTGGTCTTAGTTTGTTGAATTGGATTTTTGATACCAATATTTCCGGGGTTCTACTCATTAGTACCATTGCCGGTATGGCCAACATGATTCCCTTTGTGGGACCATTTATGGGTATGGTGCCGGCTATTATCGTAAGTTTGTTTAACAACCTTGGCGATCCAATAGCTGCCTCACATTTCTACTATATCCTGCATATCGTAGGTATGTTTCTTATCGTTCAAATGATTGACAACAACATCATCTCACCCATCGTGGTTTCAGGATCTATGGAAATGCATCCACTCACAGTGATTTTACTTATCCTGGTTGGCTCACAAATTGGGGTGTTGGGGATGTTTCTGGCAGTTCCTGCCTGGGGTATTTCAAAAGTTGTTATTCAAGAAGTGTATCAGGGATTAAAAGGTCACCACCTGATCTAGCTATTTCTTCTGTTTGTCCTGATATTCTATTTTTTCAATACTACCATCTTTTAAATACAACCAGATCTCTTCGACGTCAGATTTTGGATAGACGTATAGCTCGTATTCACCCTCTTTAAACTTCCGTTCTGGTGGACCAATGTAGCGGACGATGAGTGATCCCTTCATACCCAGTTTGGGAATAAAATTTTCAGGATTCAGATTTTCAACATCATCCATCAGATTATCCAGAGCCATACGCTTCATGGGGGCGATCTTCTGCTCATCTGCATATTGAATAGCCCTTTCCAAATCCTTTAAATGTTCATCTACAATATCAGAGAGCACGGGATTCAGGTTTTTGGCGTCCTTCATGGACTCATATACCATTTGACGGTCTTCTTTCAGGATGCCTTCATTGGCGTCATCAAGACGCCCATCTCCAACCTTCTGGCGCAGCTCAGCCGTTACCATCCTATAGCGATCAGTAAGCCCGTCGGCCTGCTTAAGCCAATAAAGACTTCGACCATAGACACCAGACTGATATAATACAGTAGCTCGAATGATGTATGACCTAGCAAGGAGAACCTTGGCAATGGGGTAGGAGGAGGGATCGCTTTTTAGTGCCAGCAGAATGAGATCCTCAGCCAACTCATAGTCCAGCATCTTCAAAGCCTCAGACACACCTTCCAATGCACGATCTGCAATTTCTACTTCCATGTTCTGGACTGCTCTATCAACAGCTTCACTGGGTGGAGTTTCACCTTGTTGAATGAGGGCATGAGCATCTCCAATTTTTCCCTGCGATAGAATGGTGCGGACATCACGATAGTACCTGGTCACCAGCGAATCTTCCACCAGCTGCTTTTGTATGAGAACCGCTTCTCGATTGTGATGATTCGGTGTGAACTGCAAGAGCTCCTGCATTATTTCCAGGGAGCTGGTAAAGTGTTTATCCTTAAATGCTTCGAAGGCTTTCATTGCCGCATTTGGGTATCCGCCAAATATTAGACCAATATGTAGCGAGACCACAGGTTGACTCAGATCGATATATTTAATGGGGATAATTTCATCTGGATTCACGGCAGAAAGATTTGATGCGCTCATATCAATCTCAAAGGCTTGATGCACGTAATCCAGATTGATCCCCAATGATACCCTCGAGCTTCCATCTCCTTTGATGGTATAACCGGCCCCTGAGCCAATATGCCAGGTGAAACCGTTGGCATCGATTAATCTGTCCAAAACCTTATTTTCGTACAAAGTCATTGTGGCAAATCCTGTTCCACCACGAATTCTTGTAAAAATTTTTGGTCCAAATGGATAAATGATTTCGTGATCTAGATAGATATCAAAAACTCTGGGAGAGAAGGTCAAATTATTAAAAGTGGTACTACCATCAGATAAGGAGCGAGCCCATCCTGAGGGGAGTGTTGTAGGAGTGTTCATTTTCCAGAGACGCACACCAACACCACTAAATGCATCAATATTGGCTTGACGAATGAAGTGGAATGGCCAGTTGTATTTAAAGATTTGAAGATCATAGTTTCGGCTAGTGGAAGATGCGAAGGGAATGCTCAATTCGGTCCCAACAGAATCATACTGAATGGAGACACCTGTTGTAAAGGAGAGGAGACCAGCCCCTGCACTCAAGTTGAATAATCCCAATTTGTAGGGGTCACGAAAGGGCGTATAAGCCCCAAAGAACATCTCGCCAAACTCTAAGGTCACATTCAAATCAGGTGTATTAAGTGAAAGTGACTGAATGGGTGAAATTGCTCCGGCTCCACCACCTGGTAATTTTAAGCTTTCTCCTGGTTCAGCCAGATTAAAACCTTCCAATGTGTAGCCCAGGTCAACGCCTATTCGAAATCGTTTTCCCAGACGTCCAAAGAGGGTGGTCTTCCAGCCAATGCCAAAATTGACGTGATAACCATTTGATTCCAGAACACGAATACCCCCAGAGTTTTTGTATAGTCTCAGGTGAGAAAAACCTAAACCAATCTGAGCATGGAGACTCCCTCTCCGGCTATAATCGTAGACAAAATTATTACCCAATGAAAACCCGCTAATCAACATATTCATGGCGAACCCGGATATATCTGTCCCATTCACTTCCAGAGCGGATGGATATCCTGAGGGAAGGTTGATGATGCCAATCTGATTGCGAATGGTATAATGCAAGCTGGAGTAGGCATCAAATTTTGATGCTGGCTGGAAATGATCCCACCAACGATAGCGCAATATTTCTAAATCCATGGAAGCGAGGACACCCCGCAACGTATCTGCGATAGTCCAGCCCCCGGGTACAGAAGTAACATCCATGTTCTGAGTAGGTTTGATTGAGTAGTATGATAGGCCTGTTTTGATACCAGGAAAGGGCAGCAAATGGGGGGGGACGATGGGAATTTCTTGAGCAGAGACCAGCATGGAGACTATAAGCCCTGCTTGTGTAATCCTCCTGAGTAAATCACGAATCATGTCCATGAAATTAGCTTTGATGAACAAATAAAAAAGCCGAATCCTTGGATTCGGCTTTCATTGGATAAGAACCAATTATTTTTTTGCAGGGGCTACTGTCACTTCACGGGTATAAATATAATCCCCGGTTTTTTTCTTGTTCCCGTTGCCAGCATTAAAAGCAAAATAAAAGGATGAGCTTGAAGCCACCTCATCTGGTGCCTGCCACTGGAAGGTCCAGGTCTGTGATTCCCCTTTTTTTGCTCTTTTAATACCCTTCTCAGTGTGAGAAATATAGCGACGGGAGGTGCGCGATTTGGTCTTTGTGTCCGCGATGAGTTGAGTGGGTTGGTGCTTTAATGAAACCAATGTCCCCTTAGCATTTCCATCCTCATCCGCCACAGTAGCAACAAATCCAAATGTTTTAGCACCCTTCTGTTGCAGACTGAGTGTGATATCATAGATCTCATTGGGCTCATAGATCTTGGGCAGACCTTGAATGGAAATTTCAGCTCCACCAGCGTTTAAATCATTTCCAGCATGACATTTACTGGTATGACAGGTTCTGTCCCCAGGAGCACCAGAAGTCATAGGAGGAGCCCCTTTTTTCTTAGCACTAAGTGAGACAGCAAGGAGCAGGGATAAAGCAAATATTAATAGATGACGCATAATTGAATCCTTTCATTTGAAATTGAAATATTGCTGGAAAAATAAGGTGTGTCAGTGGAGATGAAACAAAAAAAACCCCGCTTTTCCAGGGGTTTTTGATGGATGAGCGGACCGATTTAGCCTTCACACGTGTAGATCGCAGATCATTGACTGCATACTTTAGAAATAAAAAAACCCCGCTTCTCGCGGGGTTTTAATACATCTGTGAAAGCGGGAATTATTTGAGACTTTTCTCAATTTTATCCATGGTTTTGAACTTCTCTGACTTGTCACCATAGTTGCGGTAATAAGTCATTCTCAATTCATGAACAACATCCAGACTTTCAGGTGTAAGTTCGTAAGCCAGTTCAAGATACTTCTCAGCTTCTTTATAGTTTTCCAAACGACCAAAGGCGAGGCCGGCATTGAATAATGCATCAGCTTCTGTAGGGGAAATTTCAGTCACTTTGATGAACTCACTTGCTGCATCTTCCCATTTTTCCTGCTGGAAATAAAGAACACCAAGGTTGTAGTGGAGGTCAGTACTATTTGGATCCATTTCAATGGCGTTAATGTAAGCAGCTGCCGCAGTTTCTTTTTCACCCTTGGCGTCATAAACAAATGCGATTTGTTTGATGGCATTCAGGTTAGTAGGATCCACCTCAAGAGCACGTTTCATGTAAACGAGAGCATCATCATAACTTTTTTCGCGGAAGTAGACCAGACCCAAGTTAACCAGAGAAGTTATGTCTTTAGGATTCTTATCGACGGAAAGAACCATATACTCTTTGCCCTTTTCAAACTCTTCCTTGAAGAGATAGACTTGAGCAAGAGTGCTGTATGCTTCAGGTTTTTCAGGATTTAATGAGATACAATCTAGAAAAGCTTTTTCTGTAGAAACATAAAGTTCAGCTTCATCTTTAGCCTCACCTTTGATGAGGGCATTGTAGCCTTTGGCACCAAAGTTAAAATTGTCAACCCAGTATTTTTCACGGGCAAGTTTGATCTTATCTGCAAATTTGGCATCAATTGAAGCAGACTTGGTCAGGAACTCTGAAACTTTGTCCCAACTTTTTGTGCGGGAGTATATCTCCGTTGCAAGTAGGAAAGAGGGTTCTGAATTCATTGGCTCTTTGTCAGTGGCAGCCAGCAGCATTTCTTCTGCTTTTTCATAGTTTTTTTGTTGTAGGTAAACTTTAGCTGAGGTCATATCTGTGGAATCACATCCCAGAATAGTCAGCAGCAAGAGCCCCACAACCCAGATCATTAGGTTTCTCGATTGTTTCATTGAATCTCCTTGTATAGATAAAGTGCTTATTTTGGATGTCGGTTTCATGCAGGCGCAAATATATTCGCCCGTCCCTTCGAAGGCAACTATTTCAAAAGACCAAATTTGCAAACTTGATATATATCCGCCCCCTTTAAAAGCAGTTGGATTTTGCTACCCCCTGAGAGATATTTGTCCATCGATATTAAGGAGCCAGCACGTACTATAAATATTATCATGCACGAGTCGGGGGTCTGATTCATGTCTCATAGCGGCGGCAAAGCAACTTGCTTTGCTATTTTGACGGATATTCATGGAAATATTCATGCCCTGGATGAAGCAGTTCGTCTTATTGAGCAGCACGCTGACGTTGATAAAATTATTTGTCTAGGTGATAATTTTTCACTTGGCTCCGCACCTACAGAAGTACTCAAAAAACTCCAATCTCTACCAGACCCGATCTTTATTCGCGGTAATCATGATCGCTATCTTCTGGAACGAATCTGGGAATACGATCGACCTACCATTGAGGGAATGGATCCAGATGATCCGGTATGCATTGATATTGTGGCGAATGAAAAATGGACAGCTGACCAGCTGGGATCAGAGGGAATTGATTTTATTCGCACTATGAAAATGTCCCACTTTGTGAACATAAATCAGGTATATGCAGAATTCACCCATGCCTGGTTTGGTCGCGATGATTTGCCACCCAGTCTGGAGGAGGCAAGGAAATGGCGCGATCATGAGCAATTCAAACACACTGAGGCTGAGACCTTCGTGTTTACCCACGGGCACACTCATATCCCTCGTCATGATCACTTCGGTAACTTGAGAGTATTTTGTCCAGGTTCAACTGGCTTGCCTTTCGATGAGGACAAACGGGGTGTTGTGGCATTTCTAAAACTGGAAAACGGAGAGGCTCATTGGGAAGTCAAACGCTTCGACTATGACTTTGAGGCTGCCCTTGAACATATGAGGAAGGTGCAACCACCTTTTTACAAGAATCTTCACTCAACATTGATGTATGCCAGTATCAGAAACGATCTGGTAGAAAATTAACCTGCTAAATCAGGAGTTATTGCTCTTCAGGATGTAAGATTTCCTGAATGATTTGTTGTTTCTCAAAATAGAGCGTAGCAGTTTCCAGATTGTTCCGCTTTTTTGCCCCAGCAGCGACCACCCCGCACTTTAACTCAAGTTCTTTCAGCAAGGTCTTCTTCCATATCGGATCCATATCGCTATCCATATGTTTTTCCATTGAAGCAATCCGGAATCTGTCCATACCCCAATATTTACGACTTAACTGGTCCTCGTGACCCCCATAACGTGTCACTAATTTTTCATCCAGGAGTCCTATCTCAAAATGTGGAGCAATTCTAAGCCAGAGATCATAGTCTTCACATGCAGGAAGGTTGATATCAAATAATCCCACCTTTTTAAAGATGCTTTGATGTATGATCACGGCGCTGGGACTAACTATACAAAGGGGAAGACAGGCCTCGAATATCCAACCGCCTCGCTTGGCATGCTTATCCATGGGATTGACCCTCACACCATTCCGAATCCAAATTTCATCACATTGACTGATCATCTCGTCGGGATGAACCTCATGATATTGTTTCTGCTTTTCCAGTTTACGCGGATCCCATTGATCGTCCGAGTCCAGAAATGCAATCCACTCACCCCTGGCAATCTGAATACCCACATTTCTGGAGAATGAAACACCCCGATTACTGCTGTTGGTGATGATGTTTATCTTCTCCGAATACTTTTCCAGAATAGCTGCTGTGTTGTCTGTAGAGGCATCATCAACGACAATGATTTCTTGCGCTTGAAAAGTTTGGTCTAAAACTGATTGAAGTGCCCGCTTAAGAGTCGCTTCTCTGTTGAAGGTTGGTATGATGACGGTGATGTTCAAGAGCTTTATGGCAATCGTGTCAGGATTTTTTTTAGAAGGAACTTCTGCAGCGTCTGAGTAGCCTGGAAGTAATTCTGTTTAAAATCTTCTGGCGTGGAAGCACCAGCACGATCTGAGATACATCGTATAGCCAGCAGGGGGAGATCCCTTGCTAAACAAAATCGGGCCACAGAGTAAGACTCCATGTCAACAGCTTCTGCACCACCAGCTCTAGTTGATTCTCTTGCATTTTCATCAGTAATGGCCTTGAGGCTGGAATAGAAAACTGCCTGCGGAATACTCATATCTCCAAATATTTCAGGAGGAGCTATTTCAAGATCAGGCTTACCAGCGCAGGAAAATGTTGTGCCCTGGATGATTTCCAAGAGGGGTATATCTTCGGACAAAGATCCACTAACACCAAAATGAATGATTAAATCGAATTTGTCTGGATCCACATGAGAAAGCATGGCCATTTCGCAGAGTTCTATACCTATCCCCGTCTTAAGTAGATGAAGTTTCTTTTCTAGTTGAATCAGTTCTTGGCCATTCCCTCGAGTCAGAGTCTTTGCCTTGGGGTAGTACTGTCTGATGGTTCCAGCTTCTGATTTCAAAGCGTGGGCTAATAAAATCTGCATGCCCAAATCTAGTTCCAGTCCCTTGAATCCATGTATTAATTCATATCCATATTGTAAATTTATTGGAAAGCGTGTATAGGCAGGGTAAAGGCGTGAATGACCAGATTCATTAAAATCGATTGAAAATTGTGGCAAATCGTATGGAAAAGGGTTTAATTCCGCGCATGGCAACACGTCACTCTGACCTGAGACACGATTCAACTTATACCCTATTATTATATATTTGATTTGAAAGGATGATTTAATCATGACAAAACGCGTTTACACATTCGGAGGTGGAAAAGCCGAAGGAGATGCTTCATACAGAAATCTTCTGGGAGGCAAGGGAGCCAACCTGGCTGAAATGAGTGGCCTGGGCATTCCTGTTCCCGCTGGATTCACCATCACCACAGAAGTTTGTACGGAGTACAATCAAGTTGGTCGCGACCAGACTGTTGAAGTTATTAAGACTGAAGTCGAAGCTGCCGTAAAAGAAGTTGAAGCGGTCATGGGCGCAAAATTTTGTGACGAAGAGAACCCACTACTTCTATCAGTTCGCTCTGGGTCCCGTGTTTCCATGCCTGGAATGATGGATACGGTTCTGAACCTGGGGCTCAATGACACCGCTGTTGAAGCACTGGCTAAAAAATCAGGCAACGAGCGATTTGCCTGGGATTCTTACCGTCGATTCGTACAGATGTATGGTGATGTTGTTCTGGGTATGAAACCTGAATCCAAAGAAGATATCGATCCCTTTGAAGAGATTATGGAAGAGCTGAAAGAGGCCAGGGGATACGAACTTGACACAGAATTCAATGTTGAAGATTTAAAAGCATTGGTATCACAGTTCAAAGCTGCCGTTACTAAAAAGACGGGTCATAGTTTCCCTGACAATCCCTGGGATCAACTTTGGGGCTCAGTTATGGCTGTATTTGATTCATGGGAAACTCCCCGTGCCGTCTACTACCGCATGCTGAACAAAATTCCTGGTGACTGGGGAACTGCTGTTAATGTCCAGGCCATGGTTTTTGGTAACATGGGTGATAATTCTGGTACTGGTGTCGCCTTCACTCGCGATGCTGGAACAGGTGAAGATATGTTCAACGGTGAATACCTCATCAACGCCCAGGGTGAAGATGTGGTGGCTGGTACACGGACTCCACAACAGATCACCAAAATTGGATCTGAACGTTGGGCTGTTCTGGCAGGCGTCTCTGAAGCAGAGCGTGTCAAAGATTATCCTTCACTTGAAGAGCTCATGCCAGAGATCTATACAGAGCTACATGATATTGAGCAAAAACTGGAAGACCATTACAAAGATATGCAGGACATTGAGTTTACCATGCAGGACGGTAAATTGTGGATGCTCCAGACCCGTAGTGGAAAAAGAACAGGTTTTGCCATGGTTCGTATCGCCATGGAACAGCTAGCCGCTGGTGAGATCGATGAGAAAGAAGCTCTCATGCGCGTCGAGCCCAACAAATTGGATGAACTTCTTCACCCAGTATTTGACAAAGAAGCCATGGCAACTGCACGTGTTCTGACCAAAGGGTTGCCTGCATCACCTGGTGCCGCCACTGGACAGCTCGTCTTTCATGCCGACGAAGCCAATAAATATGAAAATTCCATTTTGGCTAGGATTGAGACTTCCCCTGAGGATCTAGAGGGTATGAATATTGCCAATGGTATCCTCACTGCCCGTGGTGGTATGACTTCACACGCTGCAGTTGTTGCCCGCGGAATGGGAAAATGTTGTGTTTCTGGCGCTGGTGCAATAAAAATTGACTATAAAGCGAGAATCTTGACCGTAGACGGAAGCGTGTTTAATCAGGGAGATTGGGTCTCTTTGAATGGCTCCACAGGTGAAATATTTGAAGGTAAGATCAAAACTATCGATCCTGAAGTAAGTGGTGCATTTGGTGAGCTCATGGATCTCACCAATAAGTTTACCAGAATGTATGTTCGTACCAATGCTGATACACCTCGTGAAAGCAAGATTGCCAGAGAATTTGGCGCCAAGGGTATCGGTCTCTGTCGTACTGAACACATGTTCTTCGAAGGTGACAAGATTGTTGCCATGCGCGAAATGATTCTTGCTGAGGACCAGGCCGGTCGCGAAGCTGCTCTGGAAAGACTTCTGCCAATTCAGCAGAAAGATTTTGAAGGTATCTTTGAGGCCATGCAGGATCTCCCTGTGACAGTGCGTCTTCTGGATCCACCATTACATGAGTTTGTTCCACATGATGAAAAAGGTCAGCAGGAAATGGCTGATGTCATGGGCGTCGACTTGAAGGTCATTTCAGAAAAAGTAGATGATCTTGCAGAGTTTAACCCCATGCTGGGACATAGAGGTTGTCGTCTTGGCAACACCTACCCTGAAATAACTGTGATGCAGACCAAAGCCATCATGGGCGCAGCACTTGCCCTCAAAGCCAAGGGAATTGTTGCCAAACCAGAGATTATGATTCCCCTGACTGGTACCCTGGCTGAAATGGAACTTCAGGAAAAGATCGTTCGTGATACCATCAAGGACCTGTTTGCAGAGGTAGGAGATTCAGTGGATCATCTCGTTGGAACCATGATCGAGATTCCTCGTGCTGCCTTGATTGCAGACAAAATTGCTACCAGTGCAGAATTCTTCTCATTTGGTACCAATGATCTGACTCAGATGACTTTCGGTTACTCCCGAGATGATGCTGGTAAATTCTTGCCTGTTTATCTGGAAAAGGGTCTCTTGAAGAATGATCCTTTCGAAGTGCTAGATCAGGAAGGTGTTGGTCAGTTGGTTGAAATGGCCTGTAGATTGGGAAAAGAGACTCGACCTGATATCAAACTCGGTATCTGTGGAGAACATGGTGGTGAGCCAAGTTCAGTTGAATTTTGCCACAGAGCAGGACTTGAATATGTGAGTTGTTCACCTTTTCGCGTGCCTATCGCAAGACTGGCTGCAGCACAAGCGGCTGCTCGCGAATTATAGGCTACAACAACACTTGATTAATAAACTGCCCTCTCAGTTTTTCTGAGGGGGCTTTTTTTTGGGCCAGCAAGTATCCGAACCGTGGAACCAGGATATTAGATTCGCTCAAGACACTATGTATCAAGGGATTTAGCCTGATTCATAGTTTGATATATGGCAATCGGGATTACTTTAGAAGATTGAGTAAATATTAGCTGTACATTTCCTTGGAGTGGACTTAAAATAATTGCTGATCGAGTTTCATCATAATTGAACACATGATTGAAGCTTAAAATAGTTTTAGAAGATCGATGCTTTTGTTGCTGACAATTAGGTAAATAAAGTAGACTATGAATGACTTCTCAAGAGTGCTGGTAGCAATATGAAACAGATTAAAAAGCCCAGCCTGAACTCGCTGAAAAAATGGAAAATATTTGAGCACATTCCAGATAATGAGCTCAAACAAATTCACTCGAAGATTGAGTTTTGTCATTACGACCATGAAGAATCCATTATTCATGAAAATTCTATCGGTGATCATATTTTTATTTTGGCCTCTGGTAAGGTGAGAATTGAGAAGCAAGTCGGGGAAAATCAATCTGAAGTCCTGGGGTTCTACGATGAAGTTGGGGGTCTTTTTGGGGAAATGGCCCTCCTGGAGGACAAGCCACGCAGCGCTGGCATGATTGCAGATAGCGATTGTGAAGTCTTGGCCGTCTCAAAGGAAGATTTCCTTGAACTGGTGCATTCTGTACCTCTTTTTACTCTCTCTGTCGCCAAAAATATTTCTCAGTTCCTGAGAGAAACAGATGAACGGCTCATCAATAAATTAAGAAAAGAAAATGATGAGCTCCGTCATATGAATTACCGTCTCCAGGAAACACAGGAAGAGCTCATCGGCAAAGAGCGACTATCACTGATTGGACGCATGGCCTCAACCATTTTACATGACATGAAAAATCCCATGTCCACCATTGGTGGCTACGCCCAGTTGATTAAGATGAAAAAGCATAGCGGTGAGCAACTGGCGAAGTACGCCGATATCATTGCCAAGCAGGTCATTCAATTCACAACAATGACCCAGGATCTCTTATCCTTTGCCCAGGGTGGCGAGCAGATGCGCCTGAGGTCAGTTCAAATGGCTGGCTATCTCCAGGAATGTTGCGACTCTCTCATCTTAAAATTTGAAGAACGCGGCATTTCCTTTATCAGAGATCTGCAATTTGATGGAGAAGTCCGAATAGACAATGGACGCTTTTTTCGGGTCATGGAGAACATCGCCAACAACGCCCTTGATGTATTAGATGAAGAGGGAACCTTTACGGTACACAGCATGGAAGTAGAAACAGGTATTCGCATCGTGCTGGAAGATGATGGTTTTGGGATGTCTGATGAAGTCAAGGAAAACGCCTTTAAAGAATTCTATACCCATGGAAAACGTAAGGGGACAGGACTGGGATTAGCCATTGTTAAACGCATTATTGATGAACATGATGGACTAATTAATATTGAAACTGAAGACGGTGTCGGCACCAAATTTATTATTGATCTTCCTGCTATAGGATACAATCTCCTACCAAAAACTAAACATCAGATTCCCATACCATTTGAGGGTAACTAAATAAAAAGTTTTGCCTATGCGCATTCTTGAACCACCTCCCATACCGCTTTTACAAGGATTAGAACCCTTCTCAGGAATCACCCCAGAAGAACTGGAGAAAATCAGCAGCCTTATGCAGCGGCAACTGTTTGCTCCCGGGGAAGTACTCATTGAGGAAGGTGCAGTTGCCACCAAGTTCTTTGTCATGATTGAAGGGAAGCTGGAAGTGGTCAAATCCATTGAAGGTGATGACAATGAAGTGCTAAATGTCATCGATAAATCTGGTGAACTCTTTGGTGAAATGGCTTTGGTGGAAGACAAAGTCCGTAGTGCAGGTATTATAGCCAGGGACGAGAGTGAAGTCCTTGTGGTTCAGAAAGAAGGTTTTCTGGAACTGGTCAATCACTTCCCACAATTCACCCTTGAAGTTGCCAGGAGTATCTCTCATTATCTGCGCAAAACTGATTCAACACTCATTGGCACCCTTGAGGTAAAAAATCGTGAACTCAATAGCATCATTGAAGAACTCAATACCACCAGGGAAGCCCTCGTGGAGAATGAGCGCCTCTCCATTGTCGGAAGGATGGCATCAACGATTTTGCATGATCTGAAAAACCCAATGACTACCATCGCCGGGTTTGCTCAGCTTATTGGTTTAAAAGAAATGGCTCACGAGGATGTGGTTAAATATACCAAGATTATTGCACAGCAAGTCAATCAGTTCAACACACTTGCTCAGGAGCTGTTGGCATTTGCGAATGGAAGTTCAACACTCCAGTTGCAGGAAATGAAATTTCCTGTCTGCATCGAAGATTCACTGACAAGTCTTCACCACAATTTGGTACAGCAGAGTATGAATCTTGAGACCGATTTCCAGGGTGAAGCACTGATTCAGATTGATCCCAGTCGTTTCTATCGAGTTTACGAAAATCTAGCCAACAATGCCATAGAAGCCATGAGTGCTGGTGGAACTCTCACCATAACCAGCAAGGTCAGTGATGATCATCTTATTATGACCATTTCTGATACCGGTCATGGGATGGAAGCAGAGGTGCTATCCAAAGTGTTTGATGAATTCTTCACCCACAAAAAACACGGGGGTACAGGATTAGGTCTGGCCATTGTGAAGAGTATCATCACGGATCACAATGGTGAAATATCGGTGGAAAGCGTCCTGGATCAGGGCACAACCTTCACCATCACACTGCCAATATTAAAACCCTGATTTAGCCTTTAATCGGGACGGGGTCGGGTGAATACCCAGTTTGAATCCCCCGAATCATTTCTGGAAAACTGATACTCAGATAAATTGAATGCTTTGAGCTGCTCAGGTTCATTCAGATTGTTCTGAATGACATAGTCTGCCATCATGCCTCTAGCCCACTTGGCAAAAATAGCTATGACCTTCGCCTTACCTTTTTCAACTTCCTTAAATTCAATATTGAAGACAGGTGCCTTGATAGCCTTAAAATCCACAACCCGGGCATATTCTTTAGACGCCAGGTTTACAATTGCGGGGGAGGTGTCTGTTTTTAACTCATTGTTTAATGCTCGGGTGATTCTTTTATCCCAAAACTGATACAAATTATCCCCACGCTTCGTTTTTAAAGGTGTTTTCATCTCCAAACGATAGGCTTGAATTAAATCGAGTGGACGTAAATAACCATAGAGTCCTGATAGAATCCTCAAATGATTCTGGGCAAAATGAAGCTTCTCAGAATCATAGGTGTTCATGCGCATGTGTCGATACACATCGCCAGTAAAGGCGAAGAGTGCCTGCTTGGCATTTTCCAGACTAAAGGGCGGTTTGAATTCTTTATACCTGGGGATATTGAGATCAGCGAGACCCTCGCTGATGGACATGAGTTCCATAAGCTCAGGTTTTTTTATGCGCCTTAACTGTGTAATGAGCTGTTTGCTCTGATTTAACAAATCTGGAGTTGAAAATAGTTCAGTAGGGGCGGGCTCGCTAAAATTGACACTTTTAGCAGGTGAAATGAGAGTAATCATGTTTTTTCCAGTTTATTAAATGTATTTGATATGGATGGTCTATTGTTCACAAAAATGCTGGACTTGCTCAACAGCAGCCGGTGCTGTGGGTGCATATCCATCTGCACCGATACTCTGTGAGAACTCACGACTTACTGGAGCACCACCAATGAGAATTTTTGTATCATTCAGGTCTGGATGATTTCTGAAGGCTTGTACGACTTCCTGCATATTGTTCATGGTCGATGACAATAGTGCTGAAAGACAGACAATGGCTGCCTGATGTTGCAGACATTCATCGATGAAGCGTTGAGCTGGTACATTCACACCTAGGTCTATAACTTCATATCCGGCACCAATGAGCATGATTCTGACAAGGTTTTTGCCAATATCATGCATGTCACCTTTCACAGTGCCAATAATCACAGTTTGTCGTTTGCGGGCTTCAGAATTTCCTGCCAGATGAGGTTTCAGGATATCGATGGCAGTCTGCATGGCCTGGGCTGACATGAGCACCTGGGGTAAAAACATTTCATTGTGTTTAAAACGCTCACCCACAATGGCCATTCCAGGGAGCAGTTGCTCATCTAGAATCATTTGACTGTTGACCCCTTCACTGAGCAATTGGTTTACATCAGCAGAAATTGAGGCCACATTTCCCATAATAATGGCTTGTTGAATGGAATCAGAAGACATTTACTTCAACTCCTTATGGGCGACAGCATACATCGCCTTCAAGTTCTCAGGTTGACAGTATGAGGCCACCACATTGCTGGTACCCAAAATAAACCCGCCCCCACTTCTTGCATCATGGATCAGGTTTCGTGTCGTATTTTTGACTTCGTCCACGTTGCCGTTGGCCAGCAAATCTACATCTATGTTACCCATAAATGCCAGATCTCGACCATATTCACCCTTAAGTGTAGGGATATCCATATTAGCATTGGGATCACAGGATTGTAAAACATCAATACCGCAATCTATGAGATCTGGAATAACATGCTTCAAATCCCCATCAGAATGAAAAAAAACAGGCAGTCCTTGTCTCTTTATTTCAGCCACCATGTTTTTCAGAATGGGGAAATAGTCACTCCTTAAATAGTCTGGATCAACAAAAGTACCTGTGTTGAAAGCCAGATCATCGGCTATAAGTATGGCATCGGCACCTGCTTCTGCACTCATCAATGCCAGCGTTAAATTTGTTTCAATAAGTTTCTCATAATACTGTTTCATGATATGGCGAGCTTGAATTGTCCACATCATAAAGCGCTCAAAACCCAGCAGTTCATAACCCAGGTCAAAACCTGCATTCAAAGTGGCCAGCACAAAAAAATCTGTTGTGTTTTTCCACCTGTTTACCAGGGAGGAGTCAAAATCCCTTACATCTGGGGGTCTCCATGACTCAAGCTCTTCTGGGCTATGAGCAATAGGCTCCACAAGTTGAACCGTAGCATCAGGGGGCTGAGTGTGTGTAGCTCCCCAATAGTCTCTAAATGTTTCAGTGCCCCAATCTTCATGAATTCCCACCATCTCTACCGGGGGTCCAGTGACGCGGGCACCTACAATATCAGCCCCCAGGATTTCACGTATTCTTTGATGATTCAAAAAACTCGCATCTGGTCCCAGATCATATTTATCCCCCAAAACCGCTTGAATTATGACATCCGTGTACCCACCTCCAATTTCACCAATGGGAACCCTTGACGTCTCAATCCTTTTTAACGCAGATAAAACTCTTTCTCTTCCTGTCATGGGAGCAAGCTAATTAAAAAGAATTAGTGGGGATAGTAGATAGTTAACAATAGAATAACCGAGTAGAACACCCATGGGAATATTCAATTTTCCAGATGTTGTGCATCCCCAGAACCAGGAATTAAAACTTTATGTGCCCTGCTTCGATTTAAATGATAGATTTCAATATTGAGCTGATTCGGTGAGCCAAATTTAAAATTATATGAAACCTTTCATTTCATCCGGCATAAAAAGCTTTATCAAATAAATGGAGACCACATGAAAAAACATATGCTACTATTTACACCATTAATCTTTATTGCTCTGTCGCTCCCAGCAGATTTGAATGGATCGGATATCGGCGTGGCAAAAGCCTTAAGTAACGCCTTCGCAGATATTGCTGAAGAAGTCTCTCCTTCGGTTGTGACCATCACCAGTGAGCATATTTATACACATCCCGCCATGGGTCAGTACAAAGGGTTCCAGGAGATGTTTCCCAAACAACTCTGGCCCTTTTTACCTGATGGTGACCGTGAAATGAAAAGTACATCCCTGGGCTCGGGAATAATCATTAGCAAGGATGGCTACATTCTTACCAATAATCATGTCGTTGAAAAAGGTGAAAACATTAAAGTCCAAATCTCGGACAATAAGGAATATGATGCAGAAATAATCGGAGCAGACCCTAAAACTGATGTTGCCCTGATTAAAGTTGATGCAAAAAACCTAAGACCCATAAAAATGGGAGACTCAGACAAAATCAGAGTCGGCGAATGGGTCCTGGCTGTGGGAAGTCCCTTTTCCGGGAGTTTATCGCAGACGGTTACCCAGGGCATAGTCAGCGCTATAGGTCGTTCCTCTGTAGGGCTCAACGACTATGAGAATTTTATTCAAACTGATGCTGCCATCAATCCTGGAAATTCTGGAGGAGCCCTGGTGAACCTGGATGGTGAGCTGGTTGGTATGAATTCAGCCATTGCTTCAAGGAGTGGTGGAAATCAGGGAATCGGTTTCGCAATTCCCATCAATCTTGTGAATCGAATTGTGGAAGATCTACAAGCCAATGGACGAGTGACTCGAGCCTGGTTGGGAGTTTATGTTCAACCTGTGAGTGCCGCCATGGCCAAAACGCTGGGTATGGATATTGCCAAGGGAGCCCTGGTACAACAGGTTGTAGATGGAAGTCCTGCAGATGACGCAAACCTGAAGCAGCTTGATGTAATCATTGAATTTGATGGTCATGAGGTGGAAAATTCTCGCAAATTGCCCATTCTGGTATCCACTCAACGACCCAATGAAAAGAAGAAGCTAAAAGTTTTAAGGGAGGGTAAAATAAAGACCATTACCGTCAAATTGGGTGAATTGCCAGACGAGGTCACAGCAGCCGGACCTCCTGAAATGGAAAAATCTGATATTGGTCTCACCGTGGAAACATCAACTCCTGAGCGCTTACGATTTTACAACTTAGCGCCAGGTAGTGAAGGAGTGCTGGTTACTTCAGTCAATAGAGATAGTGAGGCTTTTGAGAAAAATATTCGCACGGGTTATCTCATCCAAAAGATGGGTCCCAATGTGAAAAATTTATCAAAAGTCACTACTTCTGGTGCCTTTGAGAAAAATCTGCAAGCCTACAAACCTGATGACACAATATTACTGTTGGTAAGACGAGACAACTCCAACACCTTTTTTGTCGCACTAACCATCCCTGATTAAAAAGGATACGCAGGTAGCTATTTCAAGAGTTAGAAAATTTCCTCCACACCCCCGTGACCCCAGATACATCTATTGTTTTCTGGGGTCACTCATGTATCCGACAATTCACCTGCTATCTTGAATTCCCATCCAATTTCAACAAAAAAAATAGACAGAAAGTAGTTCACAGAAATATGGGGATAACATTGACTTGGCGAAAATGCGGCGATTATATTGCGCGGCTAAAAAAGGACTAATGATAGCAGCGAAAGCTATGGGAAATTAAGACGGGAAAAGTACAAACCATGATGAAGGAAGTATCTAGCAAAGTAGATTTTATTGCCCTGGAACATGACATGCTCAAGTTTTGGGAAGATGAAGATATTTTCAACAAACTCAGGACTCAGAACGCTGGCAAACCACGTTGGTCATTTCTTGATGGTCCCATTACTGCTAATAATCCCATGGGTGTTCACCACGCCTGGGGTCGTACATACAAAGATCTATATCAGCGCTATCATGCTATGTTGGGAATGGAGTTGCGTTATCAGAATGGCTTTGATTGTCAGGGCTTATGGGTAGAAGTTGAAGTTGAAAAAGAACTTGGTTTCAAGTCCAAAACTGACATTGAAGAATACGGTATAGAAGCATTTGTAAATAAATGTAAAGAACGTGTCCGTAAATTTTCAGCCATTCAGACCGAACAGTCCAAACGTATGGGCTATTGGATGGATTGGGACAATTCCTATTTCACCATGTCCGATGAGAACAATTACACCATCTGGGCTTTTCTAAAAAAATGTTTTGACCGCGGATTTATATACAAAGGCTATGATGTCATGCCCTGGTGTACCCGCTGTGGTTCCGCCCTTTCCGAGCATGAAATAGCAACTGAAGGTTATAAAGAGCTTACCCACACATCAATATATTTAAAATTCCCCCTCAAAGACCGTGACAATGAGTCATTGCTGGTATGGACAACCACGCCCTGGACACTTTCATCCAACATTATGGCGGCAGTTCACCCAGATCTCGACTATGTCAAGGTCAAGCAGGGTGATGATATCTATTACCTCGTGCAGGGTCGTCTCTCCATTTTGCAAGGAGACTATGAAATCCTTGAAACTCTCAAGGGCAAGGACATGCTGGGCTGGGAATATCATGGACCTTATGATGAATTGCCCATACAGAAAGATATCCATCATGCCATTATCTTTTGGGATGAGATTTCTGAAAATGATGGTACTGGAATTGTCCATATCGCCCCTGGTTGTGGTAAAGAAGATAATGCCCTAGCTAAGGAACTCGGTTTCCAGGTTATCAAGCCCATTGACGAATTTGGTGCCTACTTAGAGGGATTTGGCCAGTGGACCGGAAAAAATGTTATGGAGATTGGTGACGCTGTCATTGATGATCTATCCCAAAAAGGATTGCGATACAAACGTGAGCCCATCACTCATAGATATCCCTGTTGCTGGCGCCATGGTACCGAGCTGGTTTTTCGCCCAGTTGATGAGTGGTTTATCCGCATGGATGAACTCAGGGGGGAGATTTCTGAAATAACAAAGAAAGTGGATTGGATTCCATCCTACGGTAAAGAACGTGAGCTGGATTGGCTCAAGAATATGCACGACTGGATGATTTCCAAGAAACGCTATTGGGGTCTCGCCTTGCCTATTTGGACCTTTGAAGATGGTTCTTTTTATGTAGTTGGTTCGGAAACTGAATTAAAAGAGTTGGCTGTGGAGGGTTGGGAAGATTTTGAAGGTCAGAGTCCTCATAGACCCTGGATTGATCATGTGAAAATAAAGCACCCCGAAACTGGTCTCATTGGAACCAGGGTGCCTGATGTAGGTAACCCCTGGCTTGATGCTGGAATCGTGCCTTATTCGACTTTAGAATATCGGAATGATCCAGATTATTGGGAAAAATGGTTCCCGGCGGATTTCATTGTAGAATCACTCCCAGGACAATTTCGCAACTGGTTCTATGCCATTCTTGCCATGAGCACAGTGATGGAAAACAAGCCCCCCATTAAAACCATTATGGGGCATGCTCTCGTCAAGGACGAAAAAGGGGATGACATGCACAAATCGGCTGGCAATGCCATCTGGTTTGAAGATGCTGCCGAGAAAATGGGTGTGGATGTCATGCGCTGGATGTATGCCTCCCAGGTACCAGTCAATAATTTAAATTTTGGTTACCCTGCTGCAGATGAAGTACGTCGCAAGGTACTTACATTGTGGAATACCTATTCCTTCTTCGTGACCTATGCACGTCTTGATAAATTTGATCCCATGTCAGCTTTGGATGAATCAAATCTGACGGAGTTAGATAGATGGATTTTGGCGAGACTGAACCAACTTGTGGGACAAGCTCGTAAAGATTATGATGGCTATCAGGCTGACAAGCTTATGCTCAAGATTAATCGTTTTGTGGATGAACTCTCCAATTGGTATGTGCGACGTTCCAGACGTCGTTTCTGGAAAAGTGAAAATGATTCAGATAAATGGGCGGCTTACCATACTCTTTATCAAGCGCTGGTTACACTTTCAAAATTAATTGCCCCAGTCTCACCCTTCTTCACTGAAGCACTCTATCAAAATCTGGTTGTTGCTCTGGATCCTCAGGCACCACAAAGTATCCATCTTTGCAGTTTTCCTGAAGTGGACGAACGATGGTTAGATGATGACTTGCTGAGACGTGTGGATGTGGTTATCAAAACTGTTGAGTTGGGAAGGGCTGCCAGAAATAAAGCCAATCTGAAGGTTCGCCAACCCCTGGCCAATATCTCAGTATACTTTCCAGGTGAGCAGGACAGGGCTTTTGCCAGTGATCTTCAAGATCAGATTCTGGAAGAATTGAATATCAAGACATTGACCGTTGTTGAGAATGCTGAATCCCTAATCCAGTATGTTGTCAAACCAAACCTTGGTTTACTTGGACCAAAATATGGTAAAGACATGGGATGGATAAGAAACAAGATCAATACTACCGACCCCCAAGATCTACTCAAATTATCAAAAGCGGGTGACAGTATTCACCTTGAGGATGGACAGAAAACAATTGAGATTCTTCCTGAAGAACTACTTATTTCTACCATCGAACCTGAGGGACAAGCTGTGGTTGAAGCGGCTGGTGTTGTAGTTGCAGTGGAAACAGAACTCTCTGAGGCTTTGATCAGCGAGGGTATGGCAAGGGATTTTATTCGTAACGTCCAAAATATGCGTAAAGATGCCGAGTTTGATGTTTCTGACAGAATTAGCATTTTTGTTGAGGTAGATGAATCACTCAAAACCATGATTCTGGAACATCAAGAATACATCGCCAATGAAACCCTGGCTGAGGAAATCAATTTTGCTGAAAAAAAAGGCACTTTCCAGGCTGAATTCAAAATTGGAAAAATCACCTTTACTGTAGGAATCAAGCGCCATTAAACAAATGTTGAAATTTCTGAGTATTAGTGCTGTCCTCGTTATACTGGATCATGCCACAAAATATTGGGCTATTGTTGCCTTAAAGGGTAAACACTACTGGCCGGCAAATGGTGAGATCTTTCGCCTGGACTATGCCGAAAACTATAATATGATTTTTAGTCTGACCTTTATCCCCATGCCCCTGGTAAATGTCATGGCTATTGGTGCGATCTGTCTGCTTTTTTATCTCCTCTATCAGTACAAAGACCAACACGTCTTACCCAGTGTGGGTCTTGCATTTATCCTGGGAGGTGCTTTTGGTAATATACCTGAGCGCTTGATTCGCGGATATGTCGTTGATTTTATCAGTTTTGACTGGCCAGACTGGCTCTTTTTTACCCGCTGGCCCACTTTTAATATCGCTGACACTGCAGTTAATGTGGGTATGATACTCTATCTGTGCTATGTCTTTTTTATCGAAGGAAAAGAAGAGAACCTCGACTCTGCTGTTAAGACCATTGAGACAGAAGAATCGTCGGCTTCCTAAGCTAAAATTCAATTAAAAGTATTCGTTCAATAATCTTTCTATTCTGAAGCCTTCGCGCTATATTTGCCTTAGCGATTTCTAAGTGCAAATATTGAAAATAGCCATCTCCATAATACCCACTCAATCTCAAAACTAGTTAGGAATGAGTAAAGCTGATTAATCAGACTGATCAACGCAGTTCGACCAATGAGACTTTTGAGGTAACCATAGACAACTTCCAAAGGCCTGTCCGTATTGATAAATTTTTGTCAGGTCGCTTACCTACGCACATCACTCGGAATCAGGTTCAGAAATTACTTAAATCCGGTAAGATTCGAACTGATGGGAGGCCGGTGAAGGCCAGCCATCTCGTTGAACCTGGTGAGCACATAACCGTTGAGTATGAGATGCAATATTCTCCAACTCTATACGCTGAAAACATCGCTTTAGATATTGTATATGAGGATGATTATCTAATTGTAGTAAACAAACAGCCCGGTCTCATTGTCCATCCAGGTGCAGGGAACTCAACTGGCACTCTGGTGAATGCCCTGATTTATCATTGCGAACACCTCTCCAATGACAATGGATTACTACGTCCCGGAATCGTTCATCGGTTGGATAAGGACACTTCAGGTCTGCTTATCTCGGCCAAAGACAATAGCATCCATGGCAACCTCCGTTCTCAGTTTTCAAAACGCACCATCGAAAAATATTACTATGCACTGGTGTGGGGAAGATTTGATGAGGATAAGGGTGAAATCAATGCTCCCATTGGGCGTTCTCCAAAGAATCGAAAAAAATTCACTGTGATTGATACAGGTAAACCTTCTCTATCGCTATATGAGGTGGTTGAGCGATTTGAATTCCTCACTCTTGTGAGAGTTAAGCTTGAAACTGGTCGTACCCATCAAATCAGAGTGCACATGACACATGTTAATCACCCAATTTTTGGTGATCCTTACTATGGGGGACGTAATTCAAAAATTATTACCCTGAATATGCGCAATAGACAATTGGCAGCCACACTCCTGGGAATGCTCAATCGCCAGGCTTTGCACGCCCGCCGTTTAATTTTCAAGCATCCAATATCAAATGAGGTCATGGATTTACGAGCTCCCATGCATGATGACTTTAATCAAGTATTAGATGTTCTACGAGAAGAAAGTCAGTACGTATGACTTCAGTTTTGACTACTCAAATCGACCATTTCTTAGCATGGATTGAGGTGGAGAAACGATATTCCCCAGAAACGTTGAGGGGATATCAGATTGATCTCACACAATTTTGTCAATTCCTGTCCGATTATGATGTGGAATGCCTGAACAAACCGAATCAGATAAATCGAGGGGTCATTCGTAGTTTTTTGGGCTATTTATCTGGAGAATTGAATCAGCAACCCAGATCAGTGGCGAGAAAGCTGGCTGCTCTCAAATCATTTTTCAAGTTTATGCATCGCGAAGGTGTTGTGACATTGAACATTGCAGCTTATGTGCATACGCCCAAACTTCCAGGAGTTATTCCAAGCTATTTGTCAGAGAATCAAATTGTGGCTGTTTTAGACAGATTGGGAGCCTCAGATAGTTGGATGGGGAAGCGAGATCTGGCCATCGTTGAGTTGTTTTATTCAACGGGAATGCGTATTTCCGAGTTGGCCGGACTCAAAACAAGTGACTTGAATCTTCAGAAAAGCACTGTAACTGTGCTTGGGAAAGGCTCAAAGCAACGAGTCATCCCCGTTGGGCAATATGCCTGGGAGGCAATTAAAAATTATCAATATGCCACCAAACACAAATTTGGAGTCAGGGAGAGAGACGAAGCTCTGTTTTTGGGAAAGAATGGAACGCCTCTAGGTAACGACGGAATACGTCGGCGGGTAAAAAAAGCCATTCAAGCAATTGCTGAGTTAAAAAAGATGAGTCCACACGTCTTACGCCATACTTTTGCGACCCATCTTTTAAATGCAGGAGCCGACTTAATGGCTCTTAAAGATTTATTAGGTCATGCGAACTTGTCAACGACTCAAGTGTATACTCATGTGCAAGTTGACAAAATGAAGAAAGCTTTCCAAATGGCCCATCCACGGGCAGGAAAAAAGTAGTATGTTAACAACACACCATAAAGTAGGAGGAGCCAATGAAGGTAACCATCGTCGCCCGACATTTTGACATTTCGGAGAAAACACGGGACTATATTCAGGCTGAGATAGACCACCGACTGGAACCCGTCTATGATCGAACTGTTAATTGCAAGATGATCGTTGACAAGGTGAAAAATGATTATATTGCTGAGGTGATTTTGAATGTACCAGGTGAAACGTTAACGGCCAAAGAAACCTCAGATGATCTTTCAAAATCTGTGGATTATGTGGTAAAAAAGATGAGAAAACAACTTACGAAACATAAAAATAAATGGAAACGTCCAATTGACCCGAATAAACAGTTTGTAGAATCCTTGGACGAAGAGTAAATGAGACCAGAAAGTAATTAATAAAATGAGACCTGAGGAAAAAAGACAAGAAGTAATTGTTGGTGTTGTCGTTCTGATAATCCTGGTGGCTACAGTCATGGGAATTATGTGGGGAAATAAGGCCGACATCTTTTCCTCAAGAAGTTATTATACGGTACGGGTCGCTCGAGCCAGTGGACTGGAAGAGGGCGACCCGG
>JACKQG010000288.1_pt1 | contig 44686 bp, 44 predicted proteins | sample 8237621 | NCBI WGS metagenome assembly JACKQG01 (sample SAMN15677084, study PRJNA649215) | marine metagenome | biome: marine; feature: Black Sea; material: saline water; isolation source: suspended particulate matter (SPM) from the Black Sea western gyre | collected 2013-06-09/2013-06-10 | depth... | reverse complement strand
AAGTATCAGCAAACCCGTTTAAGGGCTGCCAGTCAGATCGGCTTTGCAGTATGGTTGCTGGGACTGGGTACCATCTTTTCCTATAGCCTGTGGAGCGACTCGGGTTTTACTATGACCCTGTATTTCGGTGACGAAGCCTACCGCATTATCAACCAGGCCGGATTCCATGATGCGGTGATTTTTTTATCCAGCCATATCCTGCAACCGCTGGTGGCTCTTTTTGTGTCGCTATTTGTGGGCTGGGTGATTCCGCGCAGTGTCAGCTATGAGGCTCTTGGCCTGAAAAATCGTAAACTGTATGAAGTGTGGAATTTTGGGATTCGTTATATCACTCCCGTGCTGGTGTTTGTGGTGATGCTTTCGATGCTGGGCGTGGTCGGTCACTGATGCCCACGATCAATAGAACAGCATTAATGCCCTATAGTGCGAGTCAGATGTTTTGTATTGTCAACGATGTGGAAAGCTATCCAAAGTTTCTGCCCTGGTGCGCCAGCAGTCAGATCCTGCAAAAGTCAGAGGACACGATGCAGGCTTCGATACTGATGAAAAAGGGTAAGTTGAATCATAGCTTTACCACGCGTAACAGTTTCATTGAGGATCAGATCATTCATATCGATCTGGTCGATGGCCCGTTTAAGAAGCTGACCGGGCACTGGCAGTTTACCCAGGTTTCGGATCAGGGCAGTAAGATCGAGCTGAATCTGGAGTTTGAGTTTTCCAACCGTCTGGTCAGTCTGCTGATTGGTCCGGTGTTTACCCAGATTGCCAGCTCTCTGGTCGATGCCTTCTGCCAGCGCGCGCATCAGCTGTATAGAAAATAACGGGATAGTGACTAACTGGATAGTGAATATGGACACCAATACGCTACACATTGAAATTGCTTATGCGACACCGGAGCAGCAGATCATACTCGAGCAGCAGGTGGCGGAGGGAACCAGTCCGCGGGATGTGGTACTGGCATCGGATATCGAACAGTATTTCCCCGAGATAGATAAGCAGAGCTGTGATATTGGCATCTTCGGCAAAGCCATTCGCCCGGATCAGCAGCTGGAAAATGGTGATCGTATCGAAATCTACCGGCCGTTACTGGCGGATCCGAAAGAAGTGCGTAAGCGCCGGGCAGCCGAAGGTCTGCGCATGAAAAAAGGGGGTGGCAAGGTAGACGCTGCAGAAGAGGCTGAGACTGATGCAGCTGGTTAAGCGCTTAATTCAGGCTCATGCAGCTTTAGGGTCGATTAAAGCTCGCCCTTGATATCGATCAGAATATCGTTTTCATAGGTCAGAATCATGCTTTTAACCGTGGAAGTTTGCACCTTCCCTTCATACTTATAATAAACGTAATGCGCCTGATTCGCATGATGGCGGTCATTGATAGCAGCGCTGCCGAGTAAAAATTCGACCTGGCTGCGGGTCATGCCCGTTTTAAGCTGTGCTAATTTCTCCGGGTTGATCTGATTGCCCTGAGGTATGTCCATTCGGTAAACGCAGCCCTGTAATGCTACAATGGCGAAAATGGTGCATAGTAAACGGCTTATCTGCATGGTACTCATTCAAAAAAGGGTTAAATAACTGGTCGCAGATCATACTTGGCATTGCCAGAAACAGCAACGATAGTCCTAACAATAGAGATAAATATGGAATCTTCGGATATTAAAAAAGCAGGCCTTAAGGTCACCCTACCTAGAATGATGATTCTTAATTTACTGGAAAATAACAGTGAACGGCATTTAAAGGCGGAAGATATCTACAAGCTATTACTCGACGCCGGTGAAGACATTGCGCTGGCCACGGTATACCGCGTGCTAACGCAGTTTGAAACGGCTGGACTGGTGACGCGTCATCATTTTGAAGGCGGCCATGCGATCTTTGAATTAAACGATGGTGATCATCATGATCATCTGGTGGACATCAAAACAGGCCGGGTGGTTGAGTTTTATGATGAAATCATTGAAAAGCGGCAAAAGGAAGTCGCTAAGAAACACGGCTTTACGATTACCGAACATACCATGGTGCTTTACGGCGAGTTTGACGATTAAGCCAATTACTCACTAATTCAGCGGTCTAAACGTTAGCGATCATTTCCCGTGCATGTGCGCGGGTCTGTTCGGTGATGGTCATACCTCCCAGCATACGTGCAATTTCTTCCAGTCGCTGGGTTTCATCCAGTAGCACCACATCGGTTTTGGTCTGATTTTCGGTTTTAGTTTTATTCACCTGCAAATGCTGATGCGCCTGCGAAGCGACCTGCGGCAGGTGAGTCACACAGAAGACCTGACGATCGGCGGCAATCCCGCGTAGCTTACGCCCGACAATCTCGGCGATACCGCCACCAATACCACTATCCACTTCATCGAATATCAAGGTCGGTATCTGGCTGGAGCTGCTGAGTATGACCTGTATGGCCAGGCTGATACGGGATAACTCGCCACCGGAAGCGACCTTGCTCAGGGGCTTCAGCGCCTGTCCCGGGTTAGCGCTGACCAGAAACTGGATCTGATCGATGCCGTTAACCGTAAACGGTGTAGAGGCTGGCAGGCTGAGCACTTCAATTTCAAACTGACCACCCTGCATTCCCAGCGTGTGCATCTGCTGGGTAATCTGTGCGGATAGTGTTGTTGCTCTGGACTGCCGTAGTCGGGTGAGTTCGGTAGCCTTGAGTAGATAGACTTCGCTGGCCTGGTGCAGCTTCTTTTCCAGTTTCCCTGAGTCGGCTTCGTCGAGCAGTAACAGATCCAGTTCCTGCTGCAGGTTCTGACTGTAATCGGTTAAATCTTCCAGCGTAATATGATGCTTTCTGGCCAGGCTCTGAACCTGACTCAGGCGACTGTTGAGCCAGTCCAGTCGGGCCGGGTCAACATCCATATCATCCTGATAGCTGCGTAATTCAGAGGCGGCTTCTTCTACCTGGATCAATGCATTTTTGACCAACTCTACGGTGTTACTCAACGAGGGGTCGATTTTAAGCAGTTGCTCAAGATCATGCTGACAGGCCGATAACAGTTGCTGGACATTGGCTTCCTCGTTGTCATACAGGCGCGAGATAACCGCCGCCGAGGTTTCGATAATCTGTCCGGCATGTGAAAGTCGGCTGCTTTCTTCCTGCAAGCTGGTGATTTCATGGTCACCGAGGGCCAGATGTTCGAATTCGCTACAATACATTTTTAACAGATCGATGCGCTGCTGTTTTTGCAGGGATTGCTGTTTCGACTGGCGCAGTTGGTCGGCCAGGGCTTTCCACTCGCGATAGGCGTTACGGACTTCTTTGAGTAACGACTGGTCGTCCATCGAGGCATCCAGTAGCTCGCGCTGTATGGTTGCTTTCTGCAGAGACTGGTGTTCATGCTGGCCATGCAGGTCGACCAGCATTTCGCCCAGTGTTTTTAGCTGGGTCAGGGTGGCTGGCGAGCCATTGATAAAAGCCTTGCTGCGACCATTCGCAAAAACCATCCGCCGCAGCAGGCATTCGCCGCCATCATCCAGCGCATTTTGCTGCAGCCAGTGACGTGCGTCTTCAAGTTGTGTGATATTGAAACTGACCGCGATATCAGCCTTTTCACTGCCACTGCTGACACAGTCACTGTCGGCACGATCGCCCAGTACCAGCTGGATGGCATCCAGCAGGATCGATTTTCCGGCGCCGGTTTCACCGGTCAGGGCAGTCATGCCCGGATTAAATTCGAGTTGTATACGATCAATAATGGTGAAGTTATTGATCACGATTGATTCTAGCATCAGGGCTGGTTACTCCATTTGAGCTTGGCTCTTAAGATATTAAAGTAATCATAATCGGCCGGATGTAACAGGGTGATTTCTTTCGCATAGCGACTGATTTTAACCCGGTCGCCATATTTAATAATGGCCCGGGTGATGCCATCGAAACTGATCTGGGCAACCATATCCGGCTGGCTCAGGCGAATCTCAATCTGCTGACTGGCATGCAGAACGATCGGGCGATTACTCAGCGTATGCGGACAGATCGGAACCAGTGCAACGGTATCCAGCGTCGGGTGCATGATTGGGCCGCCGCCGGATAGCGCATACGCGGTGGAGCCGGTGGGGGTCGACACAATCAGCCCGTCTGCACGCTGTTTGTTGATCAGTTGATCGTCGGTGAACACTTCAAACTCGATCATACTGATGGACTGATGACTGTGCAGAATGATGTCATTCAGGGCAATATAGCTGACCGGTTCGGCATCCTGCATGTGAATCTGGCCCTCCAGCAGGAAGCGTTTTTCAACATTGTAGATGCCTTCAAAGATTTCACCCAGCTGCCGATCCAGACCGGCCATGGTAACATCGGCCAGAAAGCCCAGGCGTCCCAGATTGATGCCAACCAGCGGGGTGGCATAATCAACCAGCCGGCGTGCAGCGGTGAGCAGGGTACCATCGCCGCCCACCGATACCGCGAGATCGGCCTGTTCGCCAATCTGATTGATCGTGACCACCGGATGATTCGCGCAGTCCACTTGTTCGCCCATGAAGTGGATCAGCAGTTTGCCATAGGCCGACAGCGACTGGCAGATCGTGCTGATCTCTGCCTGGTGCTCGAAACTGTCCTGACGGATGATCAAACCGATGGTTTTAAATGAAGTCTTTAGCATGGCTCTTTGACAGAAGGGATATAGGGTTTACACTTTACGCTTAAAAAATATGAATTCATTATCCTTTAATTACTCGATTAAATCACCGATGCCCGAAAATTACGACCTGGATGAACGCACGCAGACTTTATTCCGCCATCTGATTCATTCCTATATCAAAGATGGACAGCCGGTGGGTTCCAAGAATCTGGCGAAGATTTCCGGCATCGATGTCAGTTCCGCCACGATCCGTAACATCATGGCAAATCTGGAGCATCTGGGGTTGGTTAATTCGCCGCATAAATCGGCCGGGCGCGTACCAACCCAGGCCGGATACCGTTTTTTCATCGATAGTCTATTGGAAGTCAGTGATTTAGGAAAGTCAGTCGAGCAAACATTAACCGACACCTTCAGCGTCGATAAAACCTCCAACGATCTGATTCAGAGCGCTTCCAGCATACTCTCGCAGATGACTCAGTTAACCGGCCTGATCAGCGTCAGTCGCCCGGCCAAAATCGATGTGCGTTACATCGAGTTTATGAAACTGTCTGAGCGTCGCATTCTGGTGATCATGGTGGTCAATTCAGACAAGGTACACAACAAGGTGATACAGGTCGATCGGGAATACACTGCGCTGGAGTTGACCGAAGCCGCTAAATTGCTCAGCCGTTACCTGATCGGTTCCGATTTCAGTTCGGCCAAAGCCAAGCTGCTGCAGGAAATCAAAAAACATAAGGATGATGTGAATACGATCATGGAATCGGTACTGGATGTGATGGGGGCGGTGTGCGGTAGCGATCAGGATGCCCTGATGACCTCCGGTGAGTCGAATCTGCTGCAATTTGCCGAACTCTCCGATATCAACAAGTTAAGGGATATTTTTGCCATCTTCAATCAGAAGCGGGATTTACTACATATCCTGGAAGGTTGTTCCGGTGCCAGCGGGGTACAGATTTTTATCGGTAGCGAATCCGGCTACAGTGTACTGAATGACTGTAGCGTTATCGGTGCCCCTTATAGCATTGGCAATCAGGTAGTGGGTGTACTCGGTGTGATAGGTCCGACCCGTATCGCCTATGAAAAAATCATACCAGCGGTCAGCCTAACCGCAAGATTACTCAGCTCGGCCTTGAATAGTCAGAAATAATCCACACATATTCCCCTGTATTTTTTTAAAGCCCTTTTCACGGAGTAAGCACATGACATCTGACCCTAATAATTCGGCCCAGCAGCCGCAAGACGATATTGATCTTCAGGCTAACGCCAATGCAGACGTCGAAAACGACGAATTTGCCGAAGAATTTGCCGCAGCCGATCAGGATGCTGAGCTGGCTGCAGAACTGGCCAAAGCACAGATTACGATTAAGGATTACTGGGATCAGATCGTACGCCTGAACGCAGAAATGGAAAATTACCGTAAACGCGCGCAACGCGATGTAGAGAATGCGCACAAATATGCGGTTAAAAGTTTTGTCGAATCACTGTTGCCGGTGGCGGATAGTATGGACATGGGGCTGAGTGCGGCAAGTGCCGAGAATGCTAATCTGGACTCAATAAAAGAAGGCATCGGGATGACCCTCAACCTGTTTCAGCAGACGCTGGAAAAAAATGGTGTCAAGCCGGTGGATGCGCAGGACCAGCCCTTCGACCCCGAACAGCATCAGGCCATCAGTATGCAGCCAAGCAATGACGTCGAGCCAAATACGGTACTCACGGTAATGCAGAAAGGCTATCTGCTGAATGATCGACTGGTACGCCCTGCCATGGTCGTTGTATCCAGCGCCAAGACGTCGTGAAAAACCGGCTAAAAGGCTGAAAATATATCGATTCGGGGCTTGAAAGCCGAAAAAAAGCCCCTACTTCTGGTACAAGTTAAATAATTTAGGAATTTGGAGATTTATTATGGGTAGAATTATTGGTATTGATCTGGGTACAACCAACTCGTGCGTAGCCGTGATGGAAGGTGGTAAGCCCAAGATTATCGAAAACAGTGAAGGTGATCGCACCACGCCATCGATCGTAGCATTTACCAACGATGATCAGGTACTGGTCGGCCAGCCTGCCAAGCGTCAGGCGGTAACCAATCCTAGAAACACATTATATGCGGTTAAACGACTGATCGGTCGCCGTTTTGAAGAAAAGGCCGTTCAGAAAGATATCGATCTGGTGCCTTATACCATTCTGAAAGCCGACAACGGCGATGCCTGGGTTGAAGCCAGAGGCAAGAAAATGGCACCGCCTGAAATTTCTGCCCGCGTACTGCAGAAAATGAAAAAAACGGCGGAAGATTATCTCGGTGAAGAAGTCACCGAAGCGGTCATCACGGTACCTGCCTATTTCAATGATTCTCAGCGTCAGGCGACCAAAGATGCGGGTAAAATTGCCGGTCTCGAAGTCAAGCGTATCATCAATGAGCCAACCGCCGCCGCACTGGCGTATGGTATGGACAAGGCATCCGGCGATAAAACCATCGCGGTGTATGACCTCGGTGGCGGTACCTTCGATATTTCCATTATCGAAGTGGCTGAGATCGATGGCGAACATCAGTTTGAAGTGCTTTCTACCAATGGTGATACCTTCCTCGGTGGTGAAGATTTTGACTTCCGTCTGATCGATTATCTTGCTGACGAATTCAAGAAAGAGCAGGGCATGGATCTGCGTGGCGATCCGTTGGCGATGCAACGTCTGAAAGAAGCCGCTGAAAAAGCCAAGATTGAACTGTCATCCAGCTCCCAGACCGATGTTAATTTGCCTTATGTAACGGCTGATGCGAGTGGTCCGAAGCACCTGAACATGAAGATTACCCGTGCCAAGCTGGAATCTCTGGTGGATGACCTGATTGCGCGTACCATCGATCCACTGAAGATGGCATTGAAAGATGCTGGTCTATCGGTATCCGGTATCGATGATGTGATCCTGGTCGGCGGACAGACCCGTATGCCTAAGGTGCAGCAGGTTGTAAAAGACTTCTTTGGTAAAGAGCCACGTAAAGATGTAAACCCGGATGAAGCGGTTGCCGCGGGTGCTGCGATTCAGGGTGGTGTTCTCGGTGGCGACGTGAAAAACGTACTGTTACTGGACGTGACACCGCTGTCTCTGGGTATCGAAACCCTGGGTGGCGTGATGACCAAGCTGATTGATAAGAACACTACGATTCCTACCAAGGCATCGCAGACCTTTTCAACCGCAGAAGACAACCAGACCGCGGTAACCGTGCATGTTCTGCAGGGTGAGCGCGAAGTTGCTTCAGCGAACAAGTCGCTGGGTCGTTTTGACCTGTCAGATATTCCGCCGGCTGCACGCGGTGTACCACAGGTTGAAGTTACCTTCGATATCGATGCCAACGGCATCCTGAATGTGTCGGCCAAAGACAAGGCAACCGGCAAGGAACAGAAGATCGTGATCAAGGCTTCCAGCGGTTTATCCGATTCTGAAGTGGATAAGATGATCAAGGATGCGGAAGCGCATGCCGACGAAGATCGTAAGGTGCGTGAACTGGTCGATACCCGTAATCAGGGCGATGCGATGATCCATGCGACGGAAAAATCGCTGAAAGATCTCGGCGAGCAGGTGGAAGCAGGTGATAAGGAAGCGATTGAAGCGGCGATTACTGAACTTAAAAAGGTAATGACAGGCTCCGATAAGGACGCCATCGAAGCGAAGACCAAGGCTCTGGCTGAGGCTTCCGGTAAACTGGCCGAAAAGGCCTATGCCGCGAGTGCGGGCGATGCAGCCGGTGCTTCCGACGCTGGTGCTGGTCAGTCAGAGTCCAAAGCTAAGGATGATGATGTGGTTGATGCCGAGTTTGAAGAAGTTAAAGACGACAAGAAATAAGCGTCAAAAAACTTTTAATGCAATCGCAGCGGACGAGTATGTAAATACTCGCCCGCTGTATTTATTTAAGCAGTCATAGAAAAGAGCTATGTCACAAAGAGATTATTACGAAGTCCTCGGTGTTAGCAAAACGTCTACAGAGGCTGAGCTGAAAAAAGCCTTCCGCCGGCTGGCGATGAAATACCATCCCGACCGCAACGCCGCGGGTGATGAGGATACCGAGCATAAGTTTAAGGAAGCCAAGGAAGCCTATGAAGTTTTAACCGATGCGAAAAAGCGTGCGGCCTATGATCGCCATGGCCATGCCGGTGTCAACCAGCAGGGTGGCGGCTTCAGTGGTGGCGGTTTTGGTGATGCCTTCAGTGATATCTTTGGTGATATCTTCAGTGGCGGTGGTGGTTCGCGTGTGCGCAAAGGCGCTGACCTGCAATACAATCTGGAGCTAAGCCTGGAAGAAGCGGTTGCCGGAACCACGGTCAAGATCAAGGTGCCAACACACAAGGTGTGTACCGATTGTGCTGGCAGCGGCGCGAAGCAGGGCACGGCTCCGGAAACCTGTACCACCTGTGCCGGTCATGGTCAGGTGCGTATGCAGCAGGGCTTTTTCTCGGTTCAGCAGACCTGTCCGAGCTGCCGTGGCACGGGGCAGATGATTAAAGATCCGTGTAATACCTGTCATGGTGAAGGACGCGTCCAGCATTACAAATCATTGTCGGTGGAAGTCCCGGCCGGGGTAGATAATGGTGATCGAATCCGTCTTAATGGTGAAGGGGAAATGGGCGATCATGGCGCTCCTCCGGGTGATCTCTACGTGCAGATGCGGATTAAACGCCACGCCATCTTCGAGCGGGATAATGCCGATCTTTACTGCGATGTACCCATCAATATCGTCATCGCGTCTCTCGGTGGCGAACTGGAAGTGCCAAGCCTGAATGGCCGCCTGAAACTGAAGATTCCAGCCGGTACCCAGTCACACAAGCTGTTCAGAATTCGCGGCAAGGGTGTCAAGCCGGTACGCGGTGGCCCGGTCGGCGATCTGATCTGTCGGGTGATGCTGGAAACACCGGTCAAGTTGAGTCATGAACAGAAAGAGTTGCTGGAAAAATTCGGCGAATCGATGGGCAAGTCTGCCAAGAAACACAGCCCGAATGAAAACAGCTGGCTGGACGGCGTTAAAAAATTCTTTGAAGATATGAAATCCTGAGTATGAACCGATACATCGCTGGCGGGAGTCGATAATCATGATCAAAATTGCAGTCGCCGGAGCTGGCGGACGGATGGGGCGTACCCTGATAGAAGCCTGTCAGCAGTCACCAGGCTGTGAGCTGAGTGCCGCCACCGAAAGACCCGAAAGTAGCCTGGTGGGTACCGATGCCGGTGAGCTGGCGGGTGTTGGTTCGTTACAGGTAGCGGTCTCTCCATCGCTGCAGGAAACCGCAGAATTCGATGTGTTGATCGACTTTACCCATCCGACCATCACGACTCGACATATCGATTACTGTGTGGCGCATAAACGCAAGATGGTGATTGGAACGACCGGTTGTGATGAAGCTCTGCAGGCCAAGATCAAACAAGCTGCTGAAACGATTGCAATCGTGTATGCCCCGAATATGAGTGTTGGTGTGAATCTATGCCTGAAGCTGTTGCAGATGGCGGCTCAGGTACTGGGCGACGAAGTCGATATCGAAATCATCGAAGCCCATCACCATCACAAAGTGGATGCCCCCTCCGGTACGGCGCTAAAAATGGGGCAGGTCGTGGCTGAAACGCTGGGGCGTGACTTGAAGGAGTGTGCGGTATACGGCAGAGAAGGTCAGACCGGAGCGCGTGACCCTAAAACCATCGGCTTTTCCACTATCCGTGCCGGCGATATCGTCGGCGATCATACCGTGATGTTCGCCGGACTCGGTGAACGGGTCGAGATTACCCATAAATCCTCCAGTCGTATGACCTATGCCAAAGGCTCGTTACGCGCCGCGCAATGGCTATCGGCAAAAAATACCGGCCTGTTCGATATGATGGATGTGCTTGATCTGAAGTAAAACGATTTCTTAGGTTTTATGGTTAAGTCTCTAGTGCCCGTACACGGTAAAGTGTTTTCAAGTATGGTTTGCACAGTTCGCTGCAGCTATCCTGAATAGTCAGGTCTGTAAATTAGCGTTGCCAAAACCTTCAGGGAAACTCCTGTTCAAAGGATCGTTGTGTACTTCCGCAGTCGACCCAGGCTGTGTGAAAACTATTCTCGATAATTTAAAGTGGTAAATACCATCTTCTTTAATCTCGATTTTTAGCATTTAGTGGATAATTACTATCAAAATAGCTCAAACTTTATTTCGGTGATGGGAATAGTTTTCAATAAATTGAAACTACCTGAGTTTTCACACAGCCTGGACCCTTTGGAGGCATTCCTTACAGGCTGTAGGTTGCTTCGGATTTTGGCGAAACCGGGCACTGAATGAAATGCGAGATAATGTGTAATCATAAATCAAAGACCTGGCCACAATAAACCCAGCCAAAAATTACTTAAGAGGCAAAAAATCACCAGAGGCTGGGTCGTAAACCTCGTTATAATTAACGACATTCAGATTACTATCGAACCCGCCTATGAATAAAACAACCCCGTTTTCGATCCTGATCGCAGTATGTTGGAATCGAGTGGAGGCCATACTTTTACTCGAAAGGGTAAAGGTGTTAAGCAACGGATCATAAATTTCCACGCTACCAACAAAAGATCCACCGTCGTAACCTCCGGCGATTAGGACAGTCCCGTCATTAAGTAGTGTTGCCGTATGGCCATACCGGGCGCTAGCCATAGTATTAACAAGCGGTGTAAAACGTTCAGTGGCGGGATCATAAATTTCCACACTATCGAGCGTTAAGTTACCGTCATAACCTCCTGTGACAAGGATAGATCCATCCATCAACAAAGTAGCAGTATGTCCTTTGCGAACAGTCTCCATGATATTGAGAAGAGGAATTATATTACCCGTTGTCCAATCGTATAACTCTGCCGTGTCGAATATCACATCGGGTATGTTAACGTTAAGACTGCGTTCATAACCGCCTATAAATAATACGCTTCCATCGCCAAGCAATGTCGCTGTATGTTCCGAGCGTGGTAACCCTAAAGATTCAACTGACGGAGTGAAGTTGCCATTTTCAGGGCTAAATAGCTCGACAGTATTGAATGTTAAATTTATATCTTCGCCACCTGCAATTATGACAGTCCCATTAGGTAAAGTCGTGGAAGTGTGGCCATAGCGTATGCTTGTCATGTACCCAGGTAAAAACGATAAGCTATTGGTAGAATAATCAAAAATTTCTGCATCATTTAGATATTTATTACCGCTAAAACCACCTGTAGTTAAGACGGTTCCATCATTTAGTCGTGTTGAAGAGTGAGATTCCCTCAAGCTTATCAATGGGAAAAATCGTTCGGTTTTAGGGTCATATATCTCAGCACTATCTGAATATGAAAATACTGCATAACCGCCAATGATGAGCACGGTGCCATCATTTAATAAGGTGGCTGTATGGCCTGTACGTGTTTTGGTTAATGTGGCTGATAGTGATTTCCAGGCTTTTTGTTCCGGATCAAATATTTCTGCACTATCGAGGTATCCTACTGGACTGTTTCCTCCTGTGATGAGGACGAAACCATCGGCCAGTTTAGTCGAAGTGTGACCCATTCGTTGATCCGCCATATTATTCGAAAGAGCGATAAAATTATTGTTCATGGGATCATACAGTTCCGCACTTCGCTCTCTAAAGCCAGGCAAGCCAGGATAGTCTTTTATCCCGCCAGCAATCAATATCCCACCATCATCCAGGCTAGTAGCGGAGTAGTCACCATAGCGCCCGCTATCCATGTTAAATATTGTACTCGTAAAACTGCCGATGTCGGGATCAAATATTTCGGCGCTATACTGGGCGCCATTTGCGTTTCTTCCACCAATTATTAGCACTTTACCGTCTTCCAGCAGAGTCGCTACATGACCTGTTCTAGCGATGTTCATCGTGCCAGGTAATGTTTGAAACGTACCGCTTATCGGATCATAAAGTTCAGCGCTGTTAAGGGGAGTTGAAGAATCAATCATACCTCCGAGTATTAGTACAGTTCCGTCTTTCAATGGTGTCAGCGTGTGACCATGACGTGTTATAGCCATTGAATTATCCAGAAGGAAAAACTGGCCGGATTGAGGGTCGAATATTTCACTACTCTTTAAGTAATCAGTACCGTCATATCCCCCAGTTACAAGTACTGTACAATCGAATAATAATGCTGACGCATGTTCAATTCTTGGTAGGGACAATCGAGAAGCACCGGATTGATTATCGTAAGCATTATGCGAAATGCCGCAACTATTGAGGTTAGCGTCCTGGTTTTTGTTTTGGTTATTGTTTCCGTTCCCACAGCTCAAAACGAAAATAAATAATGTAACCGTTACTAGAGTCCGTGAAATAATCATTTTTAGTTCCATATTTTCATCATCGCGAAATATACATGACAGCTATACCGAGTGAATAAAGTATAAAAACCCTACCCATAAATATCAATTCGAGGAGCCTCGCCCAACATTCAATCATTTTTTCTGACATCAACCCTATAGCCTGGTAACTCCACCTACTATTCCTGTTAATTGCACATCATTTTCAAGCAATAACCTACGAAAGCCAAAATGAAGTATCAGGGTCAAGTCTATTGATAATAATATAAACCCCAATACATGTAGCTCACTGAGGCGACCATCAACGGGCACTTCTCTGCCTTTGCGGAAATGCGGTTCTAGCTTTTAACGTCAAGTCTTTCGCCTGCATTCAATTACTGAGCATTTGTTTTACACACAAAAAGGCTCCTCACTTCGTAGCCGATTATTACAACGTGTGTGAGTTACTTCTTGTATTCCGGGCGTCCTTAACCTAAACCCTTCGGGCCGCACAAAAAAAGTAACTCACACACCTAGAGCAATTAACTACGAAGCAAAGACAGCTTTAGTGTGTGAAAAACTATCCACTAAAATTACTCAGGAATGAGGACTGAATGAAGTCCAGTAACTGGCACCAGGTTGCCTTTTAGCGAGCATCAATTCAATCAAGTCTGCTTCAGAATAGGTCACCGGGCAGGACGCAGAGTTCGAGTCTGCTGAGTCGGATCATTGATCAGCGCTGAAACTATTTTCAGGGATATGCTTTTATCTACAGGTGTAGCTTTAGCGGCAAACAGCAGCCATTGATTTCTGTGCAAAATAAAACAGCTCCGGCTTAAACCGGAGCTATTTATGTGTTATCTGGCAGCCTGATAAAACTTCATCATCTTTGGGATCAGGTTATTCAGTGCTTTTTCACGATTGCCGGGTGCAGGATGGGTGCTCAGAAATTCGAGACCGCCGCTGCCGCTGGCCTGGGCCATTTTCTGCCACAGAGTCACCGCTGCATTCGGGTTGTAACCGGCCTTGGCGGCGATTTCGATACCGATCTCATCGGCTTCTGATTCGGAGGCTCGGCTATTCGGCAGGGTGATCGCGACCTGTGCGGCGGCGGATGCCAGTGAAGTGGTCCCGGTTGCATCGCCAATGGTGGAGTTATAAAGCTTGACCGCCATATCACTGGCCATAGCCACAGACATCCGTTCAGCGGTGTGATTGGCCAGAGCATGCGATATTTCATGTCCCATGACCTGGGCGATTTCATCATCGGTGGCTGACAGTTTATTGATCAGTCCGGTATAGATCGCCATTTTGCCACCGGCCATACACCAGGCATTGATGGTTTCCGGCTCATCGATGACTTTAACGCTCCATTCCCAGTTCTGTGAGGCGGGACGCAGGATCATGGCCTGTTTAATGAGTTTGGCGGTAATCTGATTGACGCGTTTAACCATGGCGGGATCTTTATCCAGCTGGCCTTTTTTATCATAGGCATCCAGCGTGGTGATATACGCCTGTTTTGACGCATCGATAGCACTGTCTTCTGAGACCAGTATGACCTGTCGACGCCCTGCAAGATTGGTCGCACAGGCGGAAATTAGAGTGATTAAAAAAAGAGAAATAAAAATTTTAGGCAGATTTTTCATCATGAATTTATCGCTTACGTTGTGAGTTCAGCGCATACGATAACAGACAATGGGTTTGAACAGAAAACCAAAATACGTGATTATTTAATAGATGGATTATTATCTACCCTGTCTTTCCCAGCATTTTTTATGTTATTGGTTGCTAAAAAAAAATTCACCACGAAGCACACGATGTACACGAAGTGTTAATATTGAATCGGCCCTTTTTGATGGGCATCATTTTTCGGCCGGGATTAAACATGGCTGATAAATCGGTCTTCATGAACTTCATCCTCTGCGTGGAGAGGTTCTATATATTTACTCTGAGTGAATACTCCGAGGATGGGCAGGGTGCAGGGCTTCGACATCGAAAAAGCAACTAGAATCTGGAAAACGGCCTGCCGCATTCCGCGTGGGAAGGTGTCCAGTTATGGTGTGATCGCAGATCTGGCCGGGTTGCCTGGCCGCGCACGACTGGTCGGCAGGGTGTTGCAGCAGGCACCGACTGAGATGGGCGTACCCTGGTACCGGATCATAAAAAGTAACGGCCAGATTGCATTTTCTGCTGGATCTCTTCAGGCACTAACCCAATCTGGGTTATTGCGCGACGACGGTGTTGTGGTGTTGAATAACCGGGTGAATTTGAAGCTGTATTTGTGGAAACCCGATCTGGCTGAACTGCTGGCGATGGAATTTTAAAAATACGCTACGCCGAGTTCCAGCGCGTCTTAAACTACCGGATCTGAATGAGTATGAAACAAACACAGAAGCCATCGATTAAGTCCACAGCCGAGCATTACTTTAACGAGGGCTTCTGCTGTTCTGAAGCGATTGTGCTGGCCACGGTCGATCACTATCAACTGCCGCATTCGGCACAACTGGCTCAGGCTTCGGCCAGCGGTCTGTGTGGTGGTATGGGCGGTCAGCAGGCCAGTTGTGGGGTTTTCACAGGGGGTGCGCTTGCGATCGGTCTGGTGATGGCGAAAGGGGTTAAAAAGGATGCACGCATCAAGGCGCTGTCTGCGCACTATTTTGAGCAACTGGAACAGCACGCTGGCGGGCATCAGTGTCAGCAGTTAAAAAAGCAGATGGGCCTGAAAAACTGGAATGGTTCACGTTGCCGTCAGCTCACCGCAGACGGCGGTGCCATATTGCAGTCGATACTGGAAGCGGAACTGAGTAAAAAATAACGCCTTTCCAGTCTTACTACAGGGCTGCTGGTAACGCCGTCATGCGCTCAGGTTAAGCAGTCGGCGAACCTCGAAAACCCCGACACTCGCCATCGTAAAATCGAGTTTTCTGCTCGCCTGTAGTTCACTGATCAATTGATCGTAGCGGCGTATCGCATAACTGTATTTTTCCATCCACTGCTTCAGCGCCTTGGTGGTGTGTCGTTTATTGCTGACCGATTGCAGGATCAGTTCGGTGAGTTGACGTTGTACCGCATGCAACTCGTTACGCATATTGGCGATGGCCAGTTGATGCCAGTGGTTGCGCACATTGGTTTCGGAAATCTGATCGCGTATCCAGTTCAGCTTGAGTCTTTCCGACAGCGAGAAAAACAGGTGTGCAGTGTTCTCAATATGGGATTTCTGCGCAAGCTTGATCTCAATAATGTCGAAGGAAGAGGCGAGTATGGTGATTTCGGCCAGTCTGATCGCAATCGCCTGTGGAAAGCCCTGCTTCAATAGCTGCCGTTTAGCCGTGGTATAGGTCTTTCTGGCCTGACCGCTGAGTGCGTGCGGAATGACCTTGCGTAGCAGGTTGCTGTCCGCCTGATAGCGCTTGATCAGTTTGTCGACATTTAGCTGAGTACTCTGATTGCGTAATAGCCAGCTGATCGATCGTTCCAGAAACCCGCTAATCATTTTAAATCCGGCATAACGGTTAAGCTCATTCACCTGACTGTCGAGTAGCTGTATGTCCTTCCACAGCACATCGGTCGAAAATACTTTTTTGCAGATTACATAGGCTTTGGCGATGCTAACGATGTTGGCGCCAGTTTCTTCGCGCATTCTGAAACCAAAGCCGGGGCCGATCTGATTGATCACCTGATTGCTGAGCTGGGTTGCCACGATTTCCCGCTTCAGTGGATGGGCCAGGATTTCGGCTTTGAAATCTTTCTGCACCGCAGCCGGAAAGTAATCAAACAGTATCTCGTCCATAAAAGGTGCACTGGTGAGAGTGGAGTGCAGCAGTGCATCTTTATAGGTGAGTTTGCTGTAAGACAGCAGGATACAGAGCTCAGGTGCATACAGCCCCTGATTGTGCGCAATTCGATCCACCACCACATCTTCCGCCGGCAGAAACTCCAGCTTTCGATTGAGAATCTTCTGACTCTCCAGATGACGCAAAAAACGATTATGTTGATGCATTAATTCCGCTGCCTGCAGCTGGATCATATCGATAATCTGAGTCTGGTCGTAGTTATTCTGGATACACAGTTTTGCTACATCGTCGGTCATGCTGGCGAGGAGCTGATTTCTGTCCTGCAGCGTGAGTTTTCCCTGCTGTACGGCCTGGAACAGCATGATCTTCAGGTTTACCTCATGATCGGAGCAATCCACGCCAGCCGAGTTATCGATAGAATCGGTATAGATACGACCGCCTTTTTTGGCGTACTCAATGCGGCCCAGCTGGGTAAATCCTAGATTGCCACCTTCAGCGACTACTTTGGCCCTTAAATCCTTGCCATCGATGCGCAGTGCATCATTGAACTTATCTTTCACCTGTTCGCTGGTTTCAGTGCTGGCCTTAACATAGGTGCCAATGCCACCATTCCACAACAGTTCGACTGACATTTTCAGCAGCAGGGTGATGAGTTCATCCGGTGTAACATAATCCTGATTGCAGCCCACCAGAGTTTTCATCGGCGCCGAGAGAGCAACTTTTTTCAGGGATCGGCTGAAAACGCCACCGCCCTTACTGATCAGTGACGGGTTGTAATCACTCCAGCTGGAGCGGGGTAACTGGAACAGCCTTTGTCGTTCCCGCAAGCTGCTCGCAACATCTGGGGTCGGGTCGATGAAAATACTCTGATGATTGAACGCGGCGATCAGCTGGATGCAGGGAGAAAGCAACATTCCATTGCCGAACACATCACCCGACATATCACCGATCCCGAGCACGGTAAAATTCTGTTGCTGGATATCTTTACTTATACTGCGAAAATGACGCTTGACCGATTCCCAGGCACCGCGCGCGGTGATGCCCATTTTCTTATGGTCGTAGCCAGCCGATCCACCGGAGGCGAAGGCATCGTGCAGCCAGAAATTTTTCTGCGCAGAAATGCTATTTGCGGTATCCGAAAAGGTGGCGGTGCCCTTGTCTGCCGCGACCACCAGATAGGGGTCGTCCTGATCGTGGATTCGGGTAGCGGCTGGATGCTGAATTTTACTGTCGAGCAGATTGTCTGTCAGTTCCAGCAGCGCAGTGATGTAAAGCTGGTAACAGCTTTTGACTTCCTCAAACAGTTCATCTCGCTTCAGGCCGGCAATCTGTTTGGTGATAAAGCCTCCCTTCGAGCCGGCAGGAACGATGACCGCATTTTTCACCATCTGTGCCTTCATCAGACCCAGCACTTCGGTGCGATAATCTTCTTTTCGATCGGACCAGCGTAATCCGCCACGAGCAACCTGGCCGCCGCGCAGGTGAATACCTTCAAAGCGAGAGCTGTAGATAAAAATCTCATACGCCGGATGCGGGAACGGGAGCTTATTGATTTCAGTCGATTTGAACTTGAAACTGATGGGCTGGTTTTGCTCTTCGCTGGTCTGGAAATAATTGGTTCTGACCGTCGCATTGATCAGGTTTAGCAGCTGTTTGAAGATCAGATCCTGATCGAGTGATTCGATGTCATTCAGCAGGGTCAGGTACTGCTGCCGGGTTTCTTCAAATTTTGACTGCAGCTCCTGCTGTGGGTCGAATTTGTATAAAAACAGCTTGATCAGTTTTAGCGTAATCGCCGGATGGGCGGTTAAGGTGCTGATGATCAGGGACCGGCTGTAGGGGAATGTTATCTGATGCAGATAGGCAGTATAAGCGCGTAGAATATTGATATTGCGTGACTTCAGACAGGTCGAAAACAGAAGCTGGTTGAAGGCGTCATTTTCGGTTTCCTTACGCCACACCGAGGTGAATAGTTGCTGGAAGTAGCGCGGTAATTTGTCGTGATCATCGGTGCAGGGTTGATGCTGTCGTTGAAGCGTGAAATAGTGCAGCCATACAGAGCGCTTAACAATTTTCAGTTCATACGGTTTTTCGAGTAATACCTGCAGACCCATAGAGTCGAGTATCGACATCGATTGCGACAAGGTGACGGCCTGATCCAGCGAATAGATTTTTATCGAAAACTGATGGTGCTGAGCATCATCCTGCAGGCTTACCTGCAGACTGTTCTGGCTGAATAACTGCTCGATGCTGGTGAGGTCATCCAGCGCATCCTGAATACTGAAGTCATCTCTATAATTTCTCGGAAACAGCTTCTGAAAACTTTGCGCTTTTACAAAGCCGGCTAATGCAGAGTTCGCAAGCTGTTTCTCCAGTTGCTCGATCCATTGTTTGGTCATGTTTGTACGCCAACTATTGTTAAAAGTGTTCTGCTACAGGCTGTTCAGCCAGTCACCCATGCGTTGCGGTGCGGTAAACAGTCTGTGCAGTTCTGGCGTGTTTTCATCGAGCACCAGATCCGGGTTATCTATCACGCGTTTCAGTAATGCGCTACTCTCAAAATCAACCAGTGCCAGACGCATCAGTAACCCCTGCTGGAGCCCAAAGTCTTTCCCTGGCAGGCCTGCTACACCGGTGTGTTGCAGTAATTGCTCGGCTAGCTGTTTAGCGTTGTCGATGCCTTTGGCGGCCAGCTTTTGCTGAAACGGGGCAAAGTCTGCCAGACAGTAAAACCCGCCATCCGGTGCGACTACCGGTATGTTTTGCTGTTGCAGAAAACGGCTGAAGATTGTGCCAATGCTGTGCATGATTTTGCGGCTGGCATGAATATAATCGAGCAGTGCTGTGGAATCTTCAAACGCGCATATCGAGGCCATCTGTATCGGTGCACTGACCGAAGTGAAGGTTTCACTCGCCAGCACCACCATCAGGTTTAATACGGGTTTTAAACTGGCAGGGAAACTGAAAAAGCCCAGTCGCCAGCCACCGGCTCCAGCCCATTTACTGATGCCGTTACTGATGATCGTACCTTCCGGGTAGTAGCGGGCGATCGAAATATGCTCGCCCTCAAAGTGCAGTTCCGAATAGATTTCATCCGATACGATATAGATCTGATATTTAGCCGCGACTGCAGCCAGTGCCTGTAGCTCCTGTTGGGTAAAGCAGGCGCCACTCGGGTTGTTGGGGCTGTTTAAGATTAATAACTGTTTACGGGTAGTGTGTTGCCGGCAATGCTGCTCCAGGGTTTCAGCGGTTAATTTCCAGCCATGTTCGGCCTGGCAGGGCAGCCAGTGCACCTTTTTACCCAGTAGCCGGGCCTGCGGTTCGTAGGAAACCCAGCTCGGTGACGGTAGCACCAGATCACAGTCGAGTACCATCTGCACCCCGAACAGTAATTCCTTGGTGCCAGGTCCAATGATGATATCTTCTGCCTTGCGCTGTAGCTTCTCGGTGCGATTGACGAAAGAGCTAATCGCTTCACGTAACGGTAGATACCCCTGCACCGCCATATAATCCTTGGCACTGGCATAGGCTTTGAGTGAGTTTACCATAATCTCGGGAACCGGAAAGGGTGACTGGCCGAGTCCCAGGCGGATGATATCTCTGCCTTCTCGTTGAAGCTGGCTACTCTTTTCATTGATCGCGAGGGTGGCCGATTTGGGCACGTTCATCAGGGCGGCAGAGAGAGGGATAGAGTGATCTTTAGTTGCTGAACTATTCATGATTTATTTATCTTTATAAAAGGTTTAAATAAAAGGTCGCTGTGGCGACTGCTTGCTATGAAATATTGCAAAGCATTAGTGCACTGAAAAATACCCAATCAATCTAACCATAAGCCTGATGCAGCTTTATGCAAAACCGTCAGCTGAGTATTTATTTTTAACGGTTGTAGTTAGTATCACCTGATGGGGTCGTTATTACAAAAAATTATAGCGAATAAAATGTTGCTGAGCTTGTGATGAAGGTTTTGGTAATGGCCAATTATTCCGAGCGACTCATCAGCATTTCAGCGAGCGTGCGTGATTTAAATTCGCGTCGATACAGGATCAACATGATCAGTGTACTTAGCCCCATGAATATCCACGGATTGATAAACCAGCCCAGTACCGCCATGCTGAAATAATAGGTACGCAGTCCGGTATTAAAATTGCCTGCAGCGAGTGACATGGTATTCGAAATGCGAAGTGCGTAGGCAGTGCGCGCCTGGTTAACCATCGCATCGGTGGGCAAGGGCGCGCCGCCGATCATCACCGATGCAAAGCCGTACTGACGCAGACTCCAGGTGAACTTGAAAAAGGCAAATATAAATAGTATCACCATCAACAGCAGCTTCAATTCCCATTCCGCGGTGGTTGCCTGGCTGGCGAAAGGAATATCGGAGATGACATCGATTGCTTTTTGGGTGGAACCCACCACGGTGATCAGGCCGGCCAGTATCAGCAACGTGGTGGAGGCAAAAAAAGCGACGCTGCGTTCCAGGTTAGCGATGGTACTGGTATCAGCGATGCGGTTTTCGCGTGTCAACATGCGTTTCATCCATTCAACCCGGTATTGATGCATTTCACTGGCGAGGCAATTGACATGCTGTGCAGCACGGTTGGCGTACAGGCTATAGCCCTTGAAGCAGAGCAGAAACCAGCTCACGGCTAAAATATTTTCCCAGTGGGTGTTGAGGGCAGCAGAAAGCTCAGTCATATCGTTGGGTGTCTGGATGATCGAACTTAATTTAACAGAGTGGTGTGGCAAAGCAAGCGGCGGGAATTATCGGAATTAAACGCCAGCGCCTGGTACGGCTGAGGTGATTGGTAAAAGCTATTCGTGTAGAGGGTTGTCATAGGATTATTCAATTGGGAATTAATTCCCATAAAGATATGATGGCATCATATACTCATAAATCCACAGGACGACAGTCAATGGAAAAAATAATACTTAGTACCGATGAAGATATTACCGAGTTTACCGATGAAGAGCGGATCAAAGTTCAACTGGTTAACCTGGAGTTAAAGCAAAGCAGCTGGCTAAAGCAGGAACAACGCGAATTCATGATTTTTAATAATCGCCAGTGCTACCAGAAGGTACAGTTCAAAAATGCCGGGAAAAAGAAATTCCGGATCAATCTGAGTTATTTGAATACCAGCCCGGAATGCCAGGTTAACTATGCCTACAACTGGTTTATCGGTGCTGCGTTGATGCTGGTGATTGCTGTTGTACTGATCATCAGTGATATACGGGACAACCAGAACTTGCAGATTTTCTCTGTCAGCCTTGCGCTGGTTAACCTTTCAGGCAGCCTCACGGCGCTGCTGATTGGCTGGAAAAAATCCACTCATCGGCTGATATTCTATAGCCATTATGGAAAGGCTCCAATTCTCGAATTTATCCATGCCTCGCCGGATAAAAAAGCCTTTAGAACCTTTATCGAAGTCCTGACGGATAAAATCAGTCTAGCCAATAAACCGCACGACAACGATATGAAAGGCTATCTGTTAAAAGAGCTGGATGAGTTAAGACGTCTGAAGAATGAATCCGTGCTGGGCTCGACAGAATTTAATGCTGCCCTGCAACGTATTGTGCAGCAGCCGGCCTATAAGGCGTAAATTGATTACAGTAATCTCTGGATAGCGTTTAAACTGCGCCGCTAAGGACTTCAGCGTCACCTCGTCACTCCGTTCAACAGCCTTCTTTTTTATAGGAAAAATATTTTTTGCGATCCAGCTACAAAACGGTTGAAAAGCTGAGCCCGAATTTATATATTTTTTGTGGTAAGCGTTAATTTATCTTTAATCTGGAGGATTAATCTCATGAAAATGCTATTAACAGCAGCCGCATCATTATTACTAACAACCTCGGCTCTAGCTTTCTGGGGCGACGACAATAATAGTAGTGGATATGGAACTGGCAGATATTACGGGGACGGTTCTGGATATGGCAATGCCTACGGTAATTACTACGGAGATAGTCGTGGTTCAGGGCGTGGTAAAGGTCGAGGTAGCGGTGATGGAGAAATGGACTTTAATATGAGCTTTAAAGGGCGTGCCAAAGGCGATATGGACGCCAATATGGACGCTGATACCGACTGGTACGGAAATGGTTATGGTAACGGTTACGGTGGTGGTCGTTATTATGGAGACGGTTATGGTAACACTTACTACAACAGCTACGATAATAACGGCTGGGGCTACCGTGGCTACCCTTATGGTGGGAATGGATACGGCAGCAATCCCTTCTGGGGAGGTTACGGTTATCCTGCCGCTCCGGCAACTGCTGCTCCGGCCAAATAGATCCTTTTCAGCTTCTCGGGAACAGGAGGTTTCCGAGAAGCTTTTAACCGTCTGATCAAATATGCTCGGACAAACTCAGATCTCTCATCAGGGTTTATTCCTGCCCAGCAGGCGGTGAGGCACTTTTCTGGTATCCACTTATTGTGTTTATTGTGATCTATACGTAACTCGTTGTTAAGCATCAAACATTTCCCTTTTCTAATGTGCTATTCAGGGAGCTGAAGATAGTTCTAATAACAGTCTGGAAAATTCATGGATTACTGTTTGACTGCAAAAATATTTACCTGGAGACGCCAGTTTCCAGTTCTGCTTCCACTTTTACTGCTTATTTTTTCGAATACTGTTGTGGCGTTTACATCATCGCTAGCGTTAGATTTAGATGATGATGAACGCCAATGGTTAAGTGAACATCCTACGATTCGTCTTGCGGTTGATATCGACTGGTCACCCTTCGAGTACATCGATAAGGATAAAAACTATGTCGGCATGGCGGCCGAATATATCGCGCTGATGAGTCATAAACTCGGTATCCAGTTCGAGGTTGAGAAAAGCAAACCGTGGTGAGCGGTTGTTGAGTCAGTCCAGAGTCGGGAGCTCGATATGTATTCCTGCGTGGTGTCCACCGAACAGCGCCGTGAGTATGTCAATTTTACCGAGCCCTATCTTTCCTTTCCGATGGTTATAGTCACCAGTGATCAGATCTCTAATGTGAATGGAATCAAGGACCTCAAAAATGAAACCGTTGCGGTGGTGCGAGGCTATGCAACCCAGGACTTGCTGTAGAAAAACCATCCAGAACTCAAGCTGTTGCTAGCCGAAAATGTAGCCGATGCTCTGGATGCGCTCTCGCACGGTAAGGTTTATGCCTATATCGGCAATATTGCTACGGTCAACGAAGTTATAAAACGTGAAGGCCTAACCAATATCAAGATTTCCGGTGAAACCCCGTATCGATATGAACTGTCGATGGCGGTCAGAAAGGACTGGCCAGAGTTTATACCGATATTGCAAAAGGCACTCGACTCGATCACCGAGGAAGAGCATGACCAGATCTACCATAACTGGATAAAACTTCGCTATGAACTTGGTTTTGATTATGTACTGATGTGGAAAATCCTTGCCGTAGTATTTCTGATTGTTCTGTTTATTCTAATCTGGAACCGGCGCTTATCGCGTGAAATCGATAAACGTATTGAGGCAGAAAAATTACTCAGTGACACGCATCAACGACTCGAGCAGACCAATCAACAGCTGGTTAACTATGTTGGCATCGTCGATAAATACGTCATCACTTCTTCGACTGACCGTGCTGGCCTTATTCCCTATACCAGCGATGCTTTCTGTGAAGTATCAGGATACAGTCGCGCTGAACTGATTGCTAGCAGTCACCGCATTCTGCGCCATAGCGACATGCCAGATTCCATTTATACCGAGTTGTGGAGCAGTATCTCTCAGGGCAAAACCTGGCACGGAGAAATCAAGAACCGTAAAAAAAATGGCGATTATTACTGGGTACAGGCTTACATCTCGCCAGTGTTTGATGAGCAGGGGAGTATTACCGGCTACACCGCTATCCGCCAGGATATCAGTGATAAAAAACGCGCTGAAGAACTATCCATCACCGATGGCCTGACGTCTTTATATAATCGTCGGCATTTTAACTCGGTGTTTCCGAGTGAACTGGCTCGTGCCGAACGGGCTAATAAAACGATTGCGCTGATGATTATCAATGTTGATTACTTCAAACCCTATAACGATAACTACGGACAACAGCAGGGTGATGTTGCGTTGCAGGCAGTCTCCAGTGCTTTCAAACAGACCGTGCGACGTGCGGATGATTTTGCCTTCCGCATAGGCAGGGGAGGAATTTGCAGTGATTGTGTCAGTCGATAGCAGTGAAGACGCGTTAAAGATTGCCGAAAAGCTACGCAAGGCGGTTGAGGACCTGCAGATAGAGCATGGATTTAACAAGGCTTCTGCTTATCTGACTGTGTCGATCGATATGAAAACACATCAATCGAGTGGTACTCACTCAGCAATAGAGGATGAGATGTATCGTCAGGTGGATGATGCGCTGTATCAGGCCCAGGATAATGGGTGCAATCAGGTAGCGTGCGGCTGACTTAGAGCAGATTTACCAATGTGTTTGAGTTCAGCTTCAATCATCCCCCCACATCAGGTCGCCGCACTGAGCAAAGTCATAGCCACCCAGTCTTAGTGCTGTTTGCTGTCCACTGTCAGATTTAATATTGACAATCAGATTCTGAAATAAATGGCGAAACCAGATATTGCGAGGAATAACGAAATCGAAGGCTTCCCAGCCCAGACTGATAAAATCCAGACCGAATTCGCGTGCGATGGCTCGGGTTCCAGAGGCAATATCGGTTTTTTGCATCACAATAGAGGCGGCGGCTTCACGTTCTGATAGTGAGGTTGTGGTGACATTTAACTGATCGGAATTGAGTCCATACCGGCTTAAGGTTTCCATCAAAAAGCGACGTGAGCCGGAGCCTTCCTGGCGCACTGACCAACGGTATTTCGATTCAAATATTTCCGGTATTTCAGGAGAAGCCTCGAGTAAAGCCGCTTTGTATAGCAGTCCCTGTTCACGCTTGAAGGCACGAATCATGACCCAGTCATGATGCCGGGTATATTGCTGTAACAGGGAAGGGTGACGCCGGAAGCTTTCCTTTTCCGGACCCCAGTGAATGCAGCAGGCATCGATCTTGCCGGCATTCAATAGTTTAAGGCCGGGCCGGGTACCGGTCGACGAATAGCTGATGAGTGCCTTGCTGCCGAGCGTTTCGGTATACCCGAGAATAACCCGATACAGTAGTGGGTCGTCACTGCCGGCGATGATCAGGCGGTCATGCAACAGTCCATTATGGGTGGAATCGAGCATCCATTTATCGATCAGTTCTTTCGGAAACATCCATTTGCCGGTGATTTTGGTCGCTGGTATCTGCCCTTCATTGACCATCGTATAGATCTTTTTTTCATTCAGATGCAGGTAGTTTGAAACCTGTCTGACGCTCATAAAGACATCGATCTGATTATCCAGCAGGCTGCTCATGATCCATCTTTGCCGATTGACGTGTATTCAGTTTTTGCGATGCTGGCAGGCGGACTGGGATCGCATCAAAGTCAATATCCTGGTGGCCGTTATACACCATGAAGTGCTTTCCCTTGGCTCGCGCAATCAGTACCACGCCCATTTTTCTGGCGATATCGAGCCCCATCTGGGTCGCTCCAGATCTGGACAGCAGCACCGGTATGCCCATCAGAGCAACCTTGATCACCATTTCCGAAGTCAGCCGACCGGTGGTGTAAAAAACTTTATCGGCTCCGCTCAGGCGGTTAAGCCACATGTGACCGGCAATGGCATCCACCGCATTATGTCTGCCGACATCCTCAATGAATAGTTCGATATGGGTATTTTGGCACAGCGCACAACCATGCACCGCGCCGGCCCGTTGGTAGATTTCATTGTGAGCGTTAAGGGTGTCCAGCAGCTGGTAGATCATCGACTGTTTGAGTCTGGGACGGGCCAGTCTGATTTTATCCAGTTCCTCCATCAAATTACCGTAAACAGTACCCTGACCACAGCCGGTAGTGACGGTTTTATGGTTAAGCTTGTTGTCCAGATCATCGACTTTGCTGTGGGTGGTGATCGCTACCGATTCGGTCTCCCAGTCTACCTGGATCGATTTCAGCTGGTGGATGTCGCGTACGATGCGCTGGTTATGCAGCCAACCCAGGATTAGCAGTTCAGGGTGATTGCCGAGGGTCATCAGAGTAACGATTTCGCGCTTGTCCAGATAAATGGTTAAAGCCCGTTCTACCGCAATATTGCCGTTAACCTCTTCGTTGAATTCATTCAGTCCGATGACTTCACTGGTGCTATCCAGACCCGCATTGGTCATTACCGGTCGATAGGGTTGCTCAACTCTGGTTGGCTGATCCACGTTTGATCATCCACCGGTCATGTTCATATGGCGTAACAGGATTTCATTCGAGTGGATATTGAAATCATGCCCTTTGGGTTTGATATCGAGTGAGTTGATAATGGCCTGTTTAAGGATTTCCGTATTACCGGGATTTGCCCGAATCACTTTTTTCAGATCGACTGAATGCTCCTGTCCGAGACACAGTAACAGGCGTCCTTCAGCCGTCAGGCGAACCCGGTTACAGGTGTCGCAGAAATTATGACTATGCGGAGATATGAGGCCGACCCGGGTTTGCGGGTGCTGTGGAATTCTAAAATATTTTGCCGGGCCTGCGGTGTGCTCGGTGGTGGGAATCAGTTCGAATTGATGGCGCAGGTCTTGCACGATCTGATCGCTGGAATAATAGCTGCCCTGATGGTTGTGCTCGCCGGTGATGCCAAGCGGCATATTTTCGATGAAACTGACATCGATTCCACGCTCAATGGCAAAGTTGACCAGATCGATGACTTCATGATGGTTTCGATCCTTCAGAATCACGCTGTTAATTTTAATCTTGTTAAAGCCCTGCTGGATCGCTGCATCCAGTCCCTGCAATGTTTTTTCAATCTGACCATTGCGGGTGATAGTGTGAAACAGCTCGGGATTTAATGTGTCCAGACTGATATTGATACGCGTCACACCGGCAGCTTTCAGGTCTGCTGCATATTTCTGTAATTGAGTGCCGTTAGTAGTGATGGTTAAATCCTTTAATCCCTCCAGTTGTCCAAGACGGTTAAATAGCGAGATGATATTTTTTCTAACCAGAGGCTCACCACCGGTGATACGGATTTTAGTGACCCCCAGTTCTACATAGGCGGAAGCAATTTCTTCGATTTCTTCCAGTGTCAGTAACTGTGAGCGGGGTACAAATTGCATGTCTTCTGACATGCAATAGACACAGCGCAAATCACAGCGATCGGTTACCGACAGTCGAATGTAATCGATCTTGCGTCCGTAGCGGTCAATCAACTGGCTGGCTTCATTGGTCGATGTCTTCATTAAATATTCATCAATTTAGATAGTTTTAAACAACATCAAGCGGGTGTGCTCAATACAACTCAAACCTTTGTTAAGCAATAAATATACCCGTTTCTATGTGCGTCTTCATATTACCGTCTTCAGGGGTATTAAATGGAGGATTAACTCCATAAAAGGCTTGCATACCTGCTAACGGGTGGGAACTTATGTCGCAGTCGTTGCAGGGGTGGCGGTACATATTGTGCCAGTACAGGCGCGCTGATTGACCAATACGTTCAGTAGAAGACGCCGATAATTGGCTATGACAATCTGGTACAACATTTGCAGACAGTTAACGCCATACTTCAGCCCAATAAGGTTATAACTGATGGAAACAATCAAACTGACTGACTTCGATCAGAATCTTCCTGAACAGATGCCTGTGTCCGTCATTATGGAAAAAAGGCCTTCCAGTCATCAGTGGGTCGATTTTACCTATAAGGCGATCGGGGTCATTCCTGGCGATAGCCAGCAGGGAAGCTCGGTACGCAAAATTTATGAAGAAAGTGGGGTGCAACATTATCTCTACAGCGGGTTTAAGCTGCAGTTATATGTCGATGAATGTGAAAGTTACTATCACAACCTGATGTCTCCTAATCCCGGCTGTTATGTGGTCGCTTCGAATGAAGATGATCCGAATGACATGCCGGTTCCCTATCTGGTGAGCCTCAGCTTCGATCATGTGCACTCTTATCTGGAGGGCGATCAGCAGGTGTATGCGGTGGAGATCCCGCCGGCGCTGTATAAGTGGTCGGAAGCTTTTATTCTGACGCATTATATTGCGACCAAAAAGTTTAAACGTAAGCTGGATAACTGGAAGCAAGTATCAAAGGATGATTCATCCACTCAAAACCCCCGCACATGAGCGTCAGCAACGAAGAGAATCTGCTGTCGCGCTGGTCGCGTCGTAAGCAGCAAACACAGGAGCAAAGCCGCGAGGAAGATCAGGTAATCTCTGCACAAAGTCGCGAATTTCCCGATGCCGCAGCGCTTTCTGGTGTCGTACCAGAAAGTAGCAACCAGATCGAGTCGGAGGTCGAGGTTTTGACCGATGCGGATATGCCGCCGATCGAATCCCTCAGCGAAGATTCAGATTTTAGTGTTTTCATGTCGGCAGGCGTGAGTGATGAACTGAGAAATCTGGCGTTACGAAAACTGTTTCAGGCTCCTTCATTTAACATACAGGATGGTCTGGACGATTATAACGATGACTATACCTCGTTCGAAAAGCTGGGCGATATCGTTACCTGCGATATGAAACACCAGATCGAAATGGAGGCGAAAAAGAAGCTGGAGCAGGAAGCGGAAAAGTTGATGCAACAGGAAGCTGCAGAAAATTCACCCGCAGATGCGGTGCAGGAAGTACTGCCCGCAGATGCTACCCCGGTACAGGATTCCGCATTAATCCAGACTGACATTACCCCAGAAACGGAAACAATCCATGAATGATTTAACCACGCATGCGCTTGAGCAGGCTTTACAGACCTACCAGCAGTTCCCAGCCGTCCCTACCAGCCTGATCAGTTATCAGTCGAATGGGCGGGTGATTATTGTGGGCGATGACGCGGCTCTGAGTCTGTGCCGGGAGTTTGCGGCCCCGCTCAAACTGACGCTGATTTCGATGCAGGCCAAAGCCGCACCCGGCCAGACCGATGTGATTGCGTTGAATGGCAGAAAAATCGAGTTGCAGGGATATCTGGGAAACTTCGTGATGCGCCTGAGCGATCAACAGGGCAATACTGAAACCCTGCGTGCAGACATGGTTCTCGATCTGAATGCGAAGCCCTTACTGACGCAGCAACTGCTGCCGGCGGGCTATCTGCATGAAGCGGTCACGGAGCAGAATAAACACGAACTGGAAGCGCGCTTGCAGGAGATGACGGGGGAGTTTGAAAAACCACGCTATTTTAATTATGACGCTTCCATCTGCGCCCACGGAGTGAATGGGAAAACCGTTTGCACCAATTGTATCGACGCCTGTCCGGCTGGCGCTATCAGCAGTCTGATCGAAACCATCGAGGTGGATGCTCATCTGTGTCAGGGGGGAGGAAGCTGTGCCACGGTCTGTCCTTCCGGGGCGATTCAATATGCCTATCCGCGGCTAACGGATAGTGGCAACCGTATTCGTAAAATGCTACAGACCTTTCATCAGCAGGGTGGCGAACAGGCCGTCGTGGTGTTTCATGCAGCGCCAGACCCGGCGCTCGATGCACTCGCAAAGAAATGTGCGGTATTGCCGCTTCGCGTTGAAGAAATCGCCAGTGTCGGTATGGATCTGTGCCTGTCTACGCTGGCTTATGGCGCGTCACAGGTGGTACTGCTGGTTAATAGTGAGGCGCCGCAGCTTTCACAGAATCAACTGTCTCAACAGCTGGAGTGGTTGCAGTCAATGCTGAGCGGGCTGACGATCAATCCGCAGCGCATCAGTCTGCAGTATCAGGCTGACCAGATCGAATTGATCGAACAGAAGTGGGGCTATACCCCTGCTGCCTACAGCATGCCGCAAAACAAACGGCATGCGATTTTTCAGGCGCTCGATCATCTGTATCAGCAGATCGAAAGAACCAGAGAGCTGGTCAGTCTACCGCTGGCGGCGCCGTTTGGAACTGCCAGTATCGATGAAACGCGTTGTACCTTATGTATGGCCTGCATCGGTGCCTGTCCGGGAAAGGCCCTGCAGGATGGATCCAATCGTGAAATCCCGGAAATATTTTTTATCGAAAGTCACTGTATCCAGTGCGGTACCTGTACCCAGACCTGTCCTGAGCAGGCGATCAGTATTTCGCCCAGAATTATCTATAACCGGGAGAAAAGGAATCAGTCCAGAGTGTTGCACCAGGATATACCGTTTGCCTGTATCAGCTGCGGTAAGGCCTTTGCGCCGACCTCCATCATCCACAAGATGAGTCATAAGTTAAAGGATCATTACATGTTTAAAACCACGCGTGCGCTGGACCGTCTGAAGATGTGTGATGACTGCCGTGTGGCTGATATTGTCCAGGATCCTGAAGCAATACAGGGTAGTTTTGACCCACTAAGCAATGCTTCGGCTAAAAGATTGAGTTAATACGTTATAAAAGGTGACTATTTATCCGGAAATAATGGAACGTAAGTTGCTATCCATCAATGGTGAGGAAAATATTGAAATGACATTACAAGCCCAGACGCCTGTTTACAGCGAAGATTATTCTGCAGATGCTTCAATTGCTGAAATTCCGGAAAACAACGTTATTGAGCCGGAGCAGCAGCACCGGGCTTCGGCCTACAGTCTGTTGGCCGCATTACTCAGGGCTGCACCCGATCAGGCCATGCTGGAAAGACTGAGCGGTCTGTCGCAGCAGACTCAGACCGATGGAGACGATCTCATGGTTGCCATGTCGATGCTGGGTCTGTCGGCAAAAATGCTGACAGCAAATAGCATCGAAGATGAATACCAGGATCTGTTTATCGGCCTGGGTAAAGGTGAAGTGGTGCCTTATGGTTCCTGGTATCTGACCGGGTTCCTGATGGAAAAGCCACTCAGTGACCTACGTGATGATCTGGTTAGACTGGGCTATCAACGCAATGAATCGGTGAGTGAGCCGGAGGATCATGCGGCTGCTTTATGTGAAGTTATTTCATTAATGATTACTGAAAATGCCGAGCTTTCAGTACAGAGAGATTTTTTCCAGACTCATATGGAGAGCTGGATGGGTCGTTTTTTCAGGGATCTTAGCGACGCCCGTAGCGCAATATTTTATAAAGCGCTGGGTCGTTTTGGATCGGCATTTGTAGCATTTGAACTCAACTATTTAACCATGCCGGTATGAAGCCGTTTGTTTCAGCAGGCATATTGCGATTAACGTATTTATAAACAGATAACAATATCACCCTGCAAAGGGGAGGAGCTTTTGGTGAAAAACATAATCAATGTGTCAGATCAGATAAAACTGGATAGTGAGCGCAGAGCGTTTGTAAAGCTGTCCACGTTTGCCGGTGTCGGTATCGCTGCCAGCGCTGTCATTCCGGGAGCTGCGATAGCTTCGGTGGCTGAAGAAAAAGCTGAAGTTAAAATGCAGAAAGGTTATCAATTGACCCCGCATGTCCTCGAATACTATAAAACCGCAGCCAGCTGATCAGAGGTGAAAAATGAATAAATTAATAAAAAAGTCGAATTCGATTCAGAGCACTGAGGCTACTTCCAGTGCCAGCAAGCCGGTTGCCGATGCGATTAATCGTCGCGCCTTTCTGAAAGGTTCCAGCCTGATGGCTGGTGGGGTAGCGCTGGCGAGTACTATTTCTCCGGTCATGATGAAGAAGGCACAGGCGGCTCCGGCTGCCAGCAGCGCCACTGCAAAACAGATTAAAACGGTCTGTACCCATTGTTCTGTCGGTTGCGGCATCATTGCTGAAGTTCAGAATGGTGTATGGACAGGTCAGGAACCCGCGTTTGACCATCCGTTTAATCTGGGAGCGCATTGCGCCAAGGGTGCGGCAATTCGAGAGCATGGACATGGTGAAAAGCGTCTGAAATACCCCACAAAACTGGTGAATGGTAAATGGAAAAAAGTTTCATGGGATGAAGCCCTGAACGAAATCGGCGACAAGCTGCAGGAAATCAGGGGGTCTTCCGGTCCTGATTCCGTGTACTGGCTAGGCTCTGCCAAACACAGCAACGAACAGGCTTATCTGTTCCGTAAGATGGCTGCGATGTGGGGCACCAACAACGTCGATCATCAGGCCCGTATCTGCCACTCAACCACGGTTGCAGGTGTTGCTAACACCTGGGGTTATGGTGCGATGACCAACTCCTATAATGACATTCATAACTCGAAAGCGGTACTGCTGATCGGCTCCAACCCTGCCGAAGCTCATCCTGTAGCGCTGCAACATATCTTCAAGGCGAAAGAAGAAAACAATGCACCTATCATTGTGATCGATCCACGTTATACAAGGACTGCTGCGCATGCTGACCATTATCTGAAAATTCGTCCGGGTTCCGATGTGGCGGTTGTCTGGGGCATGCTCTGGCATGTGTTCAAGAATGGCTGGGAAGATAAGGAATTTATCCGTCAACGGGTGTATGGCATGGAAGAAATCAAGGCCGAAGTGGCGAAATGGACCCCTGAAGAAGTCGAAAAGGTTTCCGGTGTGCCAGAACATAAAATACTAGCCGCTGCCAAGGCCATGGCCGATAACCGCCCTGGAACCTTTATCTGGTGTATGGGTGGTACCCAGCACACGATTGGTAACAATAATACCCGTGCCTACTGTATATTCCAGCTGGCACTTGGCAATATGGGTGTTTCCGGCGGTGGTACCAATATCTTCCGTGGACATGACAATGTGCAGGGTGCAACCGATCTGGGTGTTCTGGCGGATACACTGCCCGGATACTACGGTCTCGCCGAAGGTTCGTGGAAACACTGGGCCCGGGTATGGGATCTGGATTATGAATGGATCAAGTCGCGTTTTGATAAGGAAGAAAAGCCAGGTGAGTTTTTTAACGAGCATGGAGAAGATGCCAAGAAAACGGTACCGATGAATGAAAAAGGTATCCCGGTCTCGCGCTGGATCGATGGCGTACTGGAGGAAAAAACCAATATTGCACAGCGTGATAACGTCCGAGCAATGATCTTCTGGGGCCATGCACCGAACAGCCAGACCCGCGGCGTTGAAGTGAAAAAGGCGATGGAAAAACTGGATATGCTGGTCGTGGTTGACCCCTATCCTACGCTTTCAGCGATCATGCATGACCGCACAGATGGCGTCTATCTGTTACCAGCCTCAACGCAGATGGAAACCTACGGTTCGGTGACCGCATCCAATCGCTCTATTCAGTGGCGCTCTAAAGTCATTGAACCGCTGTTTGAGTCGCTGCCTGACCATACCATTATGTACAAGCTGGCGAAGAAGCTCGAGTTTGATCAACAGATGTTCAAAAACATCAAGGTCGCGAACGATGAGCCTCTGATCGAGGATATTACACGCGAAATCAATGCCGGTATGTGGACCATCGGCTACACCGGTCAAACCCCTGAGCGACTCAAATTGCATCAGGAAAACTGGGGAACCTTTGACTATACCTCGCTGAAGGCCGAAGGTGGTCCGGCAGATGGTGACTTCTACGGTATGCCATGGCCGTGCTGGGGAACCGGTGACATGAAACATCCAGGCACCCCGAATCTGTATGACACTTCTATACCGGTTGCAGAGGGTGGCCTGACTTTCCGCGCCCGTTTTGGTGTTGAAAGAAACGGTGTCAATCTACTGGCAGAGGGTTCTTTTGGTAAGGACTCTGATATCAAGGATGGTTATCCTGAGTTTTCGGCTGATGTGCTGAAGAAACTAGGCTGGTGGGATGATTTGACCGATGCTGAAAAAACTGCCGCAGAAGGTAAGAACTGGAAAACCGATCTGTCCGGCGGTATTCAGCGGGTGGCGATCAAGCATGGTTGTTCTCCATTCGGTAATGCGAAAGCCAGAGCCGTGGTATGGACTTTCCCTGATCCGGTACCGATCCATCGTGAACCGTTGTATACCTCACGCCGTGATCTGGTCGAAAAATATCCAACCTACGAAGATCGCAAGGCATTCTGGCGTCTGCCGACTCGCTATATGTCGATTCAGGTCAAAGATTACTCTCAGGAGTACCCCATTATCCTGACTTCTGGTCGCCTGGTTGAGTACGAGGGTGGTGGTGATGAAACCCGTTCTAATGCCTGGCTGGCAGAACTGCAGCAGGATATGTTTGTTGAGATCCATCCACGTGATGCCAATAACGCTGGTGTTAAGGATGGCGATGATGTCTGGGTCGAAGGTGCTGAAAGCGCGAAAGTGAAGGTCAAGGCGATGGTCACCCGTCGAGTCGCTTCAGGTGTTGCCTTTATGCCGTACCATTTTGGAGGGCATTTTCAGGGCAAGGATCTTGGCTCCAAATACCCTGAGGGAACCGCACCTTATGTACTGGGTGAGGCCGCAAATACCGCAATGACATATGGCTATGATTCTGTAACACAAATGCAGGAATCTAAATGCAGCCTGTGCCGTATTACAAAAGCTTAAGCAGAGAGGATTATAAAAATGGCTAGAATGAAATTCTATTGTGATGCGGAACGTTGTATCGAATGTAACGCCTGTGTAACAGCCTGTAAGAACGAGCATGAAGTTCCATGGGGCGTCAATCGCCGACGCGTCGTCACCATCAAGGATGGAGAGCCGGGCGAACGCTCACTGTCCGTTGCCTGTATGCATTGCTCTGATGCACCCTGCGCCGCAGTCTGTCCGGTTGATTGTTTCTATACCACCGATGATGGCGTGGTGCTGCACGATAAAGACATCTGTATCGGCTGTGGTTACTGTTTTTATGCCTGTCCTTTCGGAGCGCCACAGTTCCCGTCGGATGCAGCCTTTGCTTCGCGTGGCAAGATGGATAAATGCACCTTCTGTGCCGGTGGTCCGGAAGACGATCATAGCTCGGCTGAGTATAAAAAGTATGGCCGAAATCGTCTGGCTGAAGGCAAGTTACCGCTGTGTGCAGAGATGTGCTCCACCAAGGCGCTGTTAGCGGGTGATGCGAATATGGTGTCGGATATATACCGTAAGCGTATTGTTAATCGGGGTGCCAGTGTGATGAACTGGGGTGTCTCCTACGATAATGCCAAACTAAGGACTCGATAGGGTTAAGCGTTAATTTACCGGCGCGACTGTATAAGTGTCGATACAGTGCTGTATCGACACTTATTTATCAGCTTGTAGTCCGTCCCTATAATAATAAACCTTGAGGTTGAATTCGTGATCAAATTCGTTGTTTCCAGACAGTTGAGGTTGTTACCAGGCTTGCTCAGTGTATTTCTGGTTTTACTCTTCATCTCGTTGCCCCAGCCAGGCATTGCAGATGAGCATCAAAAAGTTGAAGGTATCTCGAATAAAAATCCAGGGGCCGACCTGTGGAGAAATGTTCGACAGAGAGATCAGGAACTACTTGGAAGCTTAAAAAGTAATAGTCAGGGAAGTAGCCAGGTTAAAAGTGTCGACAGTAAAATGCTCATCAACCAGCAGGGAGATTTATGGGCAAGATTCCGTATGGAACAGTTGATCAAATATGGAATGATGTCGTTAGGTGGCATTCTAATTCTGATTCTGGTGTTTTATCTATTGCGTGGCCGGGTCAATATTGACGGCGGTCTGTCGGGTAATATGGTGCACCGTTTTAATTCCTATGAAAGAGTTTTGCACTGGGTTCTGGCACTGGTGTTTCTGTTTCTTGCGATCACCGGATTAACCCTGTTATTCGGTCGAACCTTGTTGATACCCGTGATGGGGCATGAGTTATTTTCGGTCATCGCGTCATCGAGTAAAGAAGGGCACAACCTGTTTGGCCCCATCTTTCTGGTTTCCGTCGTGCTGATGCTGATTCGCTTCGTGAAAAAGAATATCTATGCCAAAGGTGATTTAACCTGGCTGTTAAAAGGCGGTGGCATGATTGGAAAGTCGCATGTCACTGGCGGCTTCTTCAATATGGGTGAAAAGTCCTGGTACTGGCTGGTGATACTGATCGGGCTGCTGATTTCTATCAGCGGACTGATACTGGTGTCACCTAATTTCGGACAGGGCCGAGTCATTATGGAGCTGTCACATGTGGTGCATGCTGCTGGAGCGTTGATCCTTATTGCGGTTTCCTTTGGCCATATGTACCTGGGTACAGTGGGCACAGAGGGCACAAATGAATCGATGAGAACCGGCTACGTTGATATTAGCTGGGCCGAAGCCCACCATGATCGCTGGGCGAAAGAGTGTCATGAAAAGCAGCTGATTGTTTCGGCCGAACAATATGCAAAATTACAGGGACGCAATCCGATCAATTCCGAAGACTCACTTTCGCTGGAGAAAAACCAATGATTGCCAACCTGATTGATGGTCTGTTATGGAATATATCACTGGTCGTTTTTGCCGTTGGAGTGAGCTGGAAAATGCTCTCTATTATTTTTGCAAAAAGGCCTGTGGATCTGTCTGTCGCACGTGCTTCTTCCATTCCTGGAGCGATTAAGACGGTATTTACCCGTTTTAAACCTGCTGCGGGAATGGCTTCCCGTATCCAGATGAAGATCGTTGCTGGCTATATGTTTCATCTGGGTCTGTTCGCACTGATGTTTTTTGCGGCACCGCATGTACGTTTTCTGGATAATGAGTTTCTCGGCTTTAGCTGGACGGCGATGCCGCATAGCGCGTTCATCATTTCCGCACAGTTTGCTTTTCTAGGACTGTTGATGTTGTGGTTATATCGGGTGCTCGACCCGGTCAGTAAACTGATTTCCACAACAGGTGATCATGTTGCCAGCATTCTGACGTTTGTGGTGATGCTCACCGGCTGTCTGGCCTTACTTGAATCGTTTAGCGAGCTGCGTCTGTTGCATCGTTTTTCAGTCGAATTATTTCTAATTTATTTTCCCTTCAGCTCATTAATGCATACCTTTACCTTCATCCCCAGCCGAGCATTTACCGGTGCCTGGTTTGGTCGTCGGGGTATCAGCTCATGAGCAGGCGGTTTATAAACTCTAAGAGGTCTATAGCATGAGTGAAAGACTGGAACGGGGACTCAACAAGTTGCGCGCACAGATCGACAGCAAGGTGCAGTCGTATTTCTCAAGCTGTGTACATTGTGGTATCTGTGCAGAATCCTGCCTGTTTTATACAGAAACTCAGGATCCACGTTATACCCCCATCTACAAAACCAAACCCTTACACACGCTGTGGCAACAGGAATATACCTTCTGGGGCAAGCTGTCGAAGAGCCTTGGTTTTTCCAAATCGTTGACTGAGCAGGACTTTGCCGACTGGGAGCCACTGGTGTATGACGGCTGCAGTATGTGCGGACGTTGCAGTATGGTATGCCCGGTGGGCGTTGATATTGCGTATATCATACAAAAGGTCAAGGAAGGCCTGGCGGCGGCAGAGTATTCACCGGATGATCTGGTGCAGGCTACCAAACGTGCGGTAGAGATTGGCAGCCCGATGGGGGTTAAGCTACCGGCACTGCAGGCGCAAATTCGTCATGTAGAGGAAGAAACCGGAATGAAGGTTCCGATCGATGTGGTAGGTGCTGATTATCTGGCACTGCTATCTTCGATGGAAATCATGAATTTTCCGGAATATATTGCCGCTCTTGTTCGTATTTTCAAACAGGCAGGGGTGAGCTGGACACTGTGTTCGGAAGCGTTTGAAGCAACCAATTCCGGCCTGCAGATTGGCAACAGTAAAATTGCCGGTCAGCTGGTACAGAGAGTTGTCGATGGAGCGGTCAAACTCAAGGTGAAGAATGTCATCAGCCCGGAGTGTGGTCATGCCTATTCCGCGATCCGTTGGGGCGGCCCTAATTTTATTGGTAAGGCTTATCCTTTCAAGGTTGTGCACATTCTTGAATTACTCGATGAACTTCAGCAAACCGGTCGCCTCAAAACAAGCGGACTGGAAAAGGGTCGAATCACTTTTCACGATCCGTGTCAGATCGTGCGACGCGGAGGTGTGGAAGCACAGCCGGTACGCCTGTTAAAGTCTATCTCTGAAAACTATGTAGAGATGACCGAACATGGACATATGAACTGGTGTTGCGGTGGCGGTGGCGGTGTGAGTACGATCGAACGCGCTGAAGACCTCAGAATACAGGTTTTTAAACGCAAAAAGTCCCAGCTCGATGAGTTGAACGTTGAAACCATCGTGACGGCCTGTGCGAACTGTCGACTGGTGATGGAAGAAGGACTGGAGCATTATGATATGGATATACCAATCATTGGTATGACTGAAATTATCGCCGAGCATCTGGTCGAAAACTAATTTTAAAACAGGCGTCGATACGCAATACAGGAAACCTATGGCAGAAGATGAACAGTTGTTAAGTGATGACGAGCTGGATGCGCAATATCGTAGCCTGATCGACAGTTTTATCGATCAGGCTAATCAGCAGGCTCAGTCCAGTAGCATTGAAAATATCAGTATGGCATTGTTGCATGCGGCCTCTCGTTATAATGCTTACGTTGTCTCGTCTCACGCCGAAACGCTGGCTGAATACGAAAAAGAGCTGGATCGTGCGAGAGCTTTCTTTCTCTCAAAATACGATGAAATGTTGAATGAAAACCTGGATGACTATAAAAAAGTTTACCAGCAGGGCATGAAATATATCCATTTGATGAAGTCGTTTTAAACTCACCTTAAACGCTCAGCCTGGCTTTTGCTGCACTCAAAGCCGACTCGATAACGAACGATTTTATTATCTACTGCAATTGCAGTATTTACTATCGAGTCTCCACTTACTAACCTTCACTCACTATACAAATTTTGTGTACGTGTTGCTGCCTGTTGAGCAAATAACGTTTTGGAGACGGAATGAGTACTAATCTTAAATTATTGAAACAAGAAGCCTACGTTAATGGACAATGGATTGTTGCCAATAGTGGTGAACGTTTTGCGGTAAACAATCCGGCAACCGGCGAATTACTGGCTGAAGTTCCCAATCTGGGTGCTGAAGAAACACGTGTAGCGATTCAACAGGCCAATGCCGCCTGGCCGGCCTGGCGCAATAAAACATCGAAAGAACGCGCTGCCATCTTACGGCGCTGGTTTAACCTGCAGCTTGAGCACCAGGAAGACCTGGCGCAGTTGATGACGGCGGAGCAGGGCAAGCCGCTGGCGGAAGCTCGTGGCGAAGTCATGTATGCCGCCTCGTTTGTGGAATGGTTTGCAGAAGAAGCGAAACGTATCTATGGCGATGTCATTCCTGGTCCGACTAATGATCGCCGCCTGCTGGTCATTAAACAGCCGATCGGGGTTGTCGCCGCGATTACACCGTGGAATTTTCCACTCGCGATGATTACGCGTAAATGTGCACCGGCGCTGGCTGCCGGTTGCCCGGTTGTGGTTAAGCCTTCCGAGCTGACGCCTCTCTCTGCACTCGCACTCGCTGCACTAGCGGAACAGGCGGGTGTGCCCCCCGGAATTTTTAACGTTCTGACGACGACGCGTTCTGCCGAAGTGGGTGGTGAACTGACGTCGAGTCCGATCATTCGCAAGCTGTCTTTTACCGGCTCGACCGCAGTCGGCAAGTTGCTGATGAAGCAATGTGCCGATACGGTTAAGAAGTTGTCGCTGGAGCTGGGTGGCAACGCGCCCTTTATCGTGTTTGACGATGCGGATCTGGATGCGGCAGTAGCCGGTGCAATGGCCTCCAAATATCGCAATGCCGGCCAGACCTGTGTCTGCGCCAACCGCCTGCTGGTGCAGGATGGTGTCTATGATGCCTTCGCCGAAAAGCTGGCGGTTGCGGTAGCGGCGCTGAAGGTTGGTCCAGGAACCGAAGAAGGGGTCACGCAGGGGCCGTTGATCAACGAGTCAGCGATAAACAAGATCGAAGATCATATCAGTGATGCGTTGAGTTATGGTGCTCGCATCATGTGTGGCGGCAAGCGGCATGCGCTGGGTGGAACCTTCTTCGAGCCAACGATCCTGGCCGATGTCACCCCAGCGATGAAAGTAAGCAGAGAAGAAACCTTTGGCCCGGTTGCACCTCTGTTTCGCTTTGAGGATGAAGCCGAGGCGATCGCGATGGCGAATGATACCGAGTTTGGCCTGGCGTCCTACTTTTACAGCCGCGATATCGGTCGTTGCTGGCGTGTAGCGGAAGCGTTGGAATACGGCATGGTCGGAATCAACGAAGGTATCATCTCGACCGAACTGGCACCTTTTGGAGGTGTTAAGGAATCCGGTCTGGGTCGTGAAGGTTCGAAATACGGTCTGGATGAATTTACCGAAGTGAAGTACCTGTGTATGGGTGGCCTCAATACCTGAAGTAAAGCTTGTGCTTTTACTAGCCATTAATTGATGACAGTAGTGTCAATACTGATTGGAGTTATGAACGTGACAACAAATGCTGAACTGCAACAACGTAAACAGAAAGCGATCGCTCGTGGCCAGGGTAATGCCGCACCGGTGTATGTGGACAGGGCTGAAAATTCCGAATTCTGGGATGTGGAAGGCCGTCGCTATATCGATTTTGGTGCAGGTATCGCGGTGGTGAATACCGGTCATAGCCATCCGAAGATCATCGCAGCAGTCAAAAAGCAGTTGGATAAATTCAGTCATACCTGCCTGATGGTCAGTCCATACGACAGTGCGGTTGAACTGGCCGAAAAGCTGAATGATCTGGTACCGATTCAGTTTGCCAAGACCATGTTTGTATCCACCGGAGCTGAAGCGGTTGAAAATGCGATTAAAATTGCGCGTGCGCATACCGGTCGTCGAGGAGTGATTGCATTCAACGGTGGGTTTCATGGGCGCACCAGCATGTGTATGGCACTGACTGGCAAGGTTGCCCCCTACAAGGCACAGTTCGGACCATTCCCTGGCGAAATTTATCATGTGCCTTTCCCGATTGAATATCACGGGGTCAGTGTTGCTGACTCACTGGCTGCTATCGACACCCTGTTCAAGGTTGAAATAGAAGCAGAGGCTATCGCCGCGATGATTATCGAGCCGGTACAGGGTGAGGGTGGTTTCTATGCGGTTCCGACTGGTTTTCTGGCTGCGTTACGTCAGCTGTGTGATAAGCACGGCATCGTTTTGATCTGCGATGAAATTCAGACCGGTTTTGCACGTACCGGCAAGATGTTCGCGACCGAATACGATGGGATCGAGCCCGATCTGATGACGATGGCGAAAGGTATGGCAGGTGGCTTTCCGCTTGCCGCTGTGGTCGGTAAGGCTGAAATCATGGATGCGCCTCAGCCCGGTGGGCTGGGTGGTACCTATGGTGGCTCCCCGATTGGCTGTGCCGCAGCGCTTGCCGTGCTGGATGTGATTGCAGAGGAAAAACTGTGTGATCGGGCGCTGCAAATTGGCACGATGATCGGTAAAAGTCTGCAGCAGTTAAAAACAGCGCATCCGCTAAGAATCGGAAATATTCGCTATCGTGGTGCGATGGTCGCGATGGAACTGGTTAAAAATGGGAATGCCAGTCAGCCCGATCCTGAGCTTACAAAGTCGATTGTGGCTGAAGCAGCGCTACGTGGTTTGATACTGCTCTCCTGTGGTATTCGTGGCAACGTGATTCGGATACTGGTGCCTTTAACCATCAGTGATGCGCTACTCAGCGAAGGCCTGGGTTTGCTGGCTAATATTGTCAGTGATTCGGTAGCACTGGTTGCTGCGGCCTGAAATGTCCCAACTCACACGAATTGCTAGCACTGCGTGTGAGTCTCCTATGCAGCAAGCGCGTCAAAAAACAGGGTGAATAACTCGGCCTGTGACGATATCTGCAATTTGGCGTAAATATTCCGTCTATGCACCCGTTCCGTGGTGGGTGAGATACCCAGCTCGCGTGCGCAGGATTTCGATGAGTGCCCGCGCAACATCAGCTGAACAACCTTCTTCTCCTTTTCTGTCAGCAGCGTTGAACCAAAAACCTCCAGCGTATCGGCCATCTGTTTCTTCAATGGGGTGGTGCTACTTTGTGCTGAGTCCGGCAGTTTTGATAGCATCGAAAGATGTAATTGCACCAGTCGGCTGATAAAGGGTTCGACAGCGTGCAGGCTCTGTTGCTCATGCTTACTGTAGACCTGAAATTGAGCAGTACGTCCGAGCGAAATGAGGACCGCTGATTCATTTTGCAGAGGCACTATATAGCCCATTTCATCGCATAAACCGGTGCGACCGTAGTAGTCGGTATAGTAGAGGCTGTCAAAAAATCCTTCGGGTGCAATATTCTGCAGACGGTAAAGTGCACTCACTTGAGTGGCCGCCAGCCAGCGTAGATAGAATGGGCTGAGTAGATAGGCGCCTTCGAAGTAGTGCGCGTACAGCGCCTCCTTATCCAGACGGTCGAGATCTTCATGCAGGACAAGCGGAACATAGTGAGGGTGATAGGCGAGTACAACAATACTGTCACAGCCGACCCTGTTTTGCAGAAAACAGATGAGTTTTGGAAAGAAATTGTTTTGACCGGTTGCCTCAATCAGTGTGGCAGCGGCCAGGGCAAAACGTTGTTCTACCCCAGCGACTGGATCCGACAGCTCAGTTTTCATTGCACAAGCTTCTACTGAGATGTTCGCTTTGTAACGGAACAGGGTGACATTTGTTTTCAGCCGCTCTTTAGACTTTCGTCATATGGTACGGCAGGTATCGCGGGTGCTGCAGGTACAGCTGCGGCAATTGGCGCAGCAGCCGGAACAGGAATTTCAACATGACTCACGGCCGGAACCAGTCCAGGGCGAACCGCTTTGGTCAACGGACCGAGGCTGTTCAGGTAGCTGTGATCAAACTTGTCGGTGTAGACGGCAAAATCATGCTGATGATCTCGAAAGCTTTTTAATGGCTGGCCCAGTGCGCGGATACCGGTTTCACGCTCGCGTCGGACGCGCTCCAGGTTAATTTCGACCGGCATGATTTCTTCACTGCTACCGGCCTGATGGATGACGTAACCGGATGGTCCGACAATAATGGAATGACCGTTACCGCATTCACCGGAACCGTTGATATCAAACATATAACATTGATTGATCGCTGCGGATGCTCTGGCAATGGGTAGCTCAACATCACGATCGATGGTATCTGTCATGGTCGGATGCAGAATAACCTCAGCACCCATAGAGACCAGGGTCCGAGTCGTTTCGGGGAACCACATGTCATAACAGATGGAGACACCAAAGCGGCCGATATCGGGGATGTCGAACACCAGAAATTCACTGCCGGAGGTTACGCCGACTTCATAAGGTCGAAATGGAAACATCTTACGATAACGGCCAACCACCTGTCCCAACGGGTTAATCACCGATGCTGTGTTATACATAAGGCCGTTGTCGATTTCGAAGATGGATCCTGGAAGCAGCCACAGCCCGTAGCGATGGGCCATTTCACAAAAACGATTTTCGGTAGGACCGGGAATCGGTTCGGCTTTTGCCGGATCGGGCCCGAGTGCCGAAAGTTCACTAAACATCACCAGTTGGACCCAGGGGAAACGGTGTGCAATAGAAGCAATACGCTGCTCCATAGCGGCAAGATTATCATGCGTGAAAGAGACATTCATCTGCACGCCGGCGATACCGAAAGGAACCATGTTACTTCTCCAAGTGTTGTGTAGGGGTTAGTCTGGAAGCGAAACCCTGACAGACATTCAGGGCAATTATTCTAACACGATAGCGCTATTGATGGGTGTTATCGAAAGTGCTGGTTCAATATTATGAATAAAAATCGCAACTGAATCCTGTAGATATAAGAGTTGCTATGGCTAAACTGCAAGCGCATATAGTTAGCTTGATGGTGGCATACTTATCCTCTGGCAATCGTTGCATTTTTATGAAACTAAAAATTCGCAGGGTTTCATTTACATCTTATTCTGTAGCGGACAGTCTTAGCTTAGATGTGACTCACAGAAAAATTTGATTAAAAAGCGTTTATGTTTTTTACTTGAGTCACCCGCAGAATTACACCGAGTGCGAATTACTCAATCTTATTGCCGTGCATTTGTTGCAGTTATTAAGTTGCATAGATGTTCAACCAGGCTTTCAAAGAGAAGACTTTAAGAGCATGTTTTTCGGTGTCATTCTGTGCTAGTAGAGCGAACCGGATTTCTGTATTACCGTATATGTTTGCTCAATAATCAGAGCAAAGGGTGGAGCAGAAAATAATCAAATTGACCTGAAATATATAAGGCCATTAAAAGGCCATCAGGTTCGTATTTTAACCAAAGTCGAAGAGGAAAGAGTATGAATATAAAGTTGGGAATGTTATCTGCCACCA
>JACKQG010000799.1_pt1 | contig 44715 bp, 44 predicted proteins | sample 8237621 | NCBI WGS metagenome assembly JACKQG01 (sample SAMN15677084, study PRJNA649215) | marine metagenome | biome: marine; feature: Black Sea; material: saline water; isolation source: suspended particulate matter (SPM) from the Black Sea western gyre | collected 2013-06-09/2013-06-10 | depth... | reverse complement strand
TGATCATCATAATGGATGGAATTTGTATCTTGCGTGGCGGAACCAAACTGGTGAATACTTTGGGCCGAAACATTTCCGTCTGGATCCCACTCCACAATTTCAAAATAACAGTCTCCCGCAGTGCCGATGCGGGTTCCATCTTTTTCTTTAGAATAAATAGCGCGTAAAATATCCGGACCACCGCTTAATGGCAAATCGGTCTTACCACGTTGAAGTCGCATAATATCACCCCATTTTACTTCAATACTACCAAATGTTTCTTTTAGTGTATTCACTGTTTGTTTCAATCGTTTCATCATCTGTGAATAATTATAAGAATATTCCCCGGGATTATATTTTGGGCGAATAGTGCGAATAGCTAAGTGAACTGCCGTATTCAAACTATCTGTATCCAAATTCCAATTTTGGAGTAAATCCAGTGCTTTCAAAATATCAGGATCTTCGCTGGATGCTTCTGCTAAAAACTTATTTAAGTTCATAGCCATGACGGACTTTTTAGAATACTTGGTATCATATTTGTATTCGTAAAATTCTTCCCGGGTGATGGATTTATCTGCGCCAAATGTTTCATGGGCCCTCAATGCCCGATTGGTTTGGAACATCTCAATCCCCAAATTCTGGGGATAAAATGACCCATCTGGATTATCTCCATCTATGGAAGCCAGAAAGGGTGTACTGTTACAATTCTGAATAAATCCGGATTTCGGGTTCACGACCTGAGGTAAATCATCAAATGCAAAGTATCCACGCCAAAGTGAGTAGGCCGTATTCCCCGGTACGATACCACGCCAATCATAGTTATCATTCCCACGAATGGGAAGCAATGCGTTATATACATAAAATAGATTTCCGTTTTTATCCGCATATCCCGTATTGAACATGGGCAACGCTAACATCCCCATGGCTTTCCCAAAATCTTCCAAATTCCGAGATTTATTCATTCGAAACCATTGTTCAACATGACGGACTTCCCCAAACCCAGAAAACCGAACTGCATAGGTACCATGGGGATTCCGAATAACTGGCCCATGAATGGACCAAAGTGTTTCTCGTTTAAATGTCCATTTAAAAGGTCCCCAAAGTTTGACAGTGATTTTTGCTTCTCGAGCATCTAACTCTTCCCAGCGGCCTTGAATAAAATATTTATTTTCATCTTCCGGATGTATTTCCAGTTCATATACATCAATCAAGTCCGGATCATTTACCGTATGACTCCAACCGATATTTTCGTTATGTCCTACAAATACAACAGGAGAACCGGGGAATAACCCACCATTTATATTCCATCCTTCTTCGCTGTGGAGATGTGCTTCATACCAAGCCACCGGACCGGTCCACGGTTGATGAGAATTAATGGCAATTCTGGTGTATTTGTCAGCGGAACGGCTTGGGGCCACAGCAATAACATTTGATCCCAACAAAGTTTGATCAAATGGGCCCCATTCTTTTGCTTCATTGTCAAAAGCAAATTCTGGTTTTTCCTCAGATGCCAGTTCCCCCAATACTTTATCTAATCCAAACATGAGGGGTGTCCGGTGAACAAATCCTGCCACAATATCTTTTCCTGAAACAGGAAATAGCCCTGCCAACACTTCCTCTGGATGGCGGTTTGCATAATGATTGATACCATCAGCATATCCATCACAAATGGCACGAACATCTTCAGATAATTGCATTTCGTAGCCACTTTCAACCACATCCCAAATTCGAAGCAACTGTACCATATAATCGTTGGCGGCCCCATCTTTACCGTATATCGTCGCCAGTTTTCCTCGGGTAGCCAGTAAAATATTCTGGATAGTTTTAAAATCATCTTCCGAATGGGCATAGGCCAAGCCATAGGCCGTATCCTTGTCCTTTTCTCCAAAGATGTGGGGTACACCCCATGTATCCCGATAAATGGTTACATCATAATCTAAAAATGACTCAACATCAATGGCGGTGTTGAATTTGGGTGTATAATTTTTTCGTCCGATAATCAGGGCAATTAATAATAAACCAATTATCCAATAATGTTTTTTACTCATACTGATGCTACCATCTTCTCAATTTCAATTCCCAAGTTGTTCAAATCCTCTAACAATTGATCCTCTCCCACGTAATGAATCCCGATGAATCCCTGTTTTTCGGCTGCGTTAATATTATCTTTTAGATCATCAATAAAGACAGACTCATTCGCTTTTGCTCCGGATTTTTCCAGCGCATATTCATAAATAGCACTATCCGGTTTCCTTGACCCTGCATCAAATGAATAAATTCCCCCATCAATATAGTCTAAAAATGAAACTTGAGATTCCAGCTCATCTCGAATATGCTGTGGATTGGTGTTTGACAAAAGCCAAATATCATAATTTGCAGAAAGCGTTTGGAGCAAAGGCACCACAGCTGTTTCTTTCCCCAATAGTTTTTGCCACCCTCGCCAAAAATCCGATTCTTTTAAACAACAGGGCTGAGGCAGTGCTTCGCGAAAAGACAAAAAGAACTCATGGCCGGAAATTTCTCCCCTTTCATAGGCATAATGCACTTCAAGTGGGAAGGCATCTTTGATGACGTCTATTGGTAAATCAGTACTGTCCGCTAAGTATTGGATATACCGGTCTGGATGAATATGGATCAGCACATTACCAATATCAAAAAATATGGTTTTAATCATGCATTTACTTTTTTCAGGGTTATAAAGGTGGGGAAATTAATGCAGGAAATAATACATATGAAAGCTACCACTCAAATGGCCCATCCACGATTTTCCATAAATACCATGCGGCCACGGTGCGGTAGGGGCGCCACATTTCAGCTTCTACTTCCATTTCTTTCGGGGTCGGAAAGCGATCCATTTTATTGAGTCCCATAAATCCTTTTTGAATGCCCAAATCTCCCAAAGGGAAAACATCGGGTCGGACTAAAGTAAACATGAGAAACATATCTGCCGTCCATTGGCCGATGCCTTTTACTTTTATGAGTTCAGCGCTGATCTCTTCATTTGTCATTGAATCCACATTCGATAAGTCTATTCTTCTCCCATCCCACTTTTCGGACAAGTCCCGAATATACGTTGCTTTTTGATTTGAGAGTCCAGCCGACCGCAAAGTTTCATGGGGAATCTGAAGTACATCCTTTGGTTCTGGGTAGGACCTTGAATTAAACAAATCTTTGAATCGGCCATAAATAGTGGCCGCCGCTTTACCACTGAGTTGCTGATAGACAATGGACCGAACCAAAGATTCATAATAGTTATCAATGGGGTTGAATTCCGGTGGACCGAATTCATCAATTAACCGCCCCATTCGGGGGTCTGATTTTCGAAGAGATTGAAGTGCGTTGTTTATTTCCATCTTGTAATTCTAAGAACAAATATAGAGTTGAAGCAGACTGTTTTCATCAAATGGTTCCCCATCATAATCGCCCCATTTTTCTTCTATAGTGAATCCCGATTCTGAAAGAACTCGATCCATGGTGTCGGGATAAATCATCCGCATATCAAATTTATATTCATCCTGCTCCCCATTATCCCCTCGATCAAAATACCAATGAATGTGGTTGATCTCCGAATCTTCATCATATTGATTTTTTTGCCAGATAGTACACTTTCCACCCTCTGGATGGTTGATCATCATTTCTTTATGTTTCTTATCTTGATTTCGATAAAGAAACTCCGGGTCCGGGACAAAATTATCTAAAAGGAATTTTCCATTTTCAGAAAGATGATTTTGGATTGATTTTAAACACTGGGTCATTTCTTCTTCTGTGTAAAGATGAAGAAATGAATTAAATGGAATAAAAATTAAATCAAATTTTTGCCCAAGATTGAAGTCCCGTATATCGCCCATAATGAATTCCCCCTCTGGATATTTTGATTGACAATGATCAATAAAAACGGGACTTAGATCAAGACCAGTATAATCGTACTTTTTATCTAAAAGTGGCTCAGCCACTCGGCCTGTTCCACAGGCCAACTCCAGAATTGTACCATTGGTTTTTATTGCCCAATGTCTATAAAACGGAATATCATTTATCTTATGAGCTGTACATGCATCATATAATGCCGGGTTTTTATACATTTGAATTTTCATGCTTTATTTGAACAAACATGATTGGTTAGAAAATTATTATTCTTTGACCTCTCTTTTATTTCTCCCCTGTAACAGGGGGAACACATAGGGGGTCTAAAAAGGAAAATTACAACTCAGTCTGGATGGCTTTTCGTTCTGCGTCAATCCGTTTTTTACCTTCCCCTTTTTCTTCCAAAATATCTAAAACTTCCAAAGCTTGATGATACAATCCTTGTCCTTTAAGCACATTCACTAATGTCATGGTGGCCAGTCGTGGACTAATGGCGACTCCTTCTACACTTAAATCTTTGGGGAGTGGTTTTTTGGACTTATCTTTTTTCGGAATATCAGGGATTTTAGAAGCAGAGGGCGTTTTACCTTTTTTCTTTTTTGGCTTGGGTTTGGGCTTTTTATCCGATAAAAAATCTTTTGCAAATTGATTATCCGGATTCACTTGCAATGCCCGCTTCCAACTCGCCTTTAATGTGGCTGGAGAACGATCTAATTGTTCCTGAACCATGGGAAGCGATGTTGCCGCGGCAGTGTGATCCGGTATTTGGGTGAGTACTTTATTCATCCATTTTTCAGCCCCAGTTAAATTGCCCAATCCAAGTTCAGCTTTGGATAATATAAATTGCCCATCAATCGAATTGGGGTGGTGTTCTAACCCAATTTCACAGACTCGCTTTGCCCGATCGTACTCTCCCTTATCTTGATATATTTCTGCTAAAACAGGAAATAATACCGTATCAAAATGATCAGCAAAATAAAGTTCTAATTCAGTGAGGTTTGTGAGATTCATTTACCTGCGATTCTCCTGAACCCAATTGGTAATATAATTCACTGTATCCTGAACAGGTGTGCCGGGGCCAAATAGTTTTCCCATGCCCATACCCTCTAATGATTCTACATCTTTTTTGGGAATGATTCCTCCTCCGACCAAAAGGACATCATCCAACCCTTTGTCTTTCATCAAATTCAATACATTCGGGAAGATAGTCATGTGGGCGTTGTTCAAGCTGGATAAGGCAATCACATCCGCATCTTCCTGTAATGCAGCAGATACAATCATCTCCGGAGTTTGACGCAAGCCAAGATAGATCACTTCCATTCCTGCATCTCGGTAGGCGGCAGCCAGAACTTTAATCCCCCGATCGTGACCGTCCAAGCCGGGCTTCGCCATGAGTATTCTTATTTTACGTTTCATAATATCAATTTATTTATATGAAGAAATTACAATAAAAAAGAAATTGAATCGAGGAATGAGAATTAGGAGTTTTTACTGTCCAAAACAAAAGTCACCGGCCCATCATTCACCAAATCCACCTCCATCATGGCGCCGAATTCTCCTGACTCAACGGGAATCTCTTTTGATTTTAACTGATTCATAAAATATTCATAAAGGGTATTCCCCTTTTCTGGGGGTGCGGCGTGGATAAAACTGGGGCGACGTCCTTTGCGCGTATCACTGCATAGGGTAAACTGGCTAATAACCAGCGCAGAACCACCCACATCTTGTATGGATAGATTCATCTTCCCATTTGCATCATCAAAAACCCGAAGGTGTGCGATCTTTTCAGAAAGATAGTTTGCATCAACTTCTTCATCTGTATCGGTCACACCAAGGAGGATCACAAAACCATGATTAATCTCACCGATCACTTTTTCGTCTACTGTAACGGAACCACGCTTGGCTCGTTGGATCACAGCGATCAATCAGACACCCAGACGTTTTGCTTTCCATAGGTATCCCGCAGTTTTTTGAGGAAGGATGTATGGGCAGATACTTTCACATTATGAGCATAAATCCGTTGCTGCTTACCTCTTTCTGAAGCCATATGGAACATGAGCCCACACCCCCCTTTGTGCCCTTTTGCCATGTCCAAAAGTGCATCCACATCTGCAGGGGACATTTGGTCCGGTTCGATTCTAATATTTACATTCTTGGAATAAATTTCTCTCGCCTTTTCCACATTCACTATGTCGTCTGCAATCATTTTTAAATCTGAAAAATCTGTTTCATCTGTGGGTTTGCCTGAAATAAAAACAACTGAATCATTCTTAATCAAGTCTTTAAACTTTGCAAATGTATCACTAAAGGCTAAGATTTCTGCTTGACCACCTAAACAGTCCAATTTAAAAAAGGCCATTTGATTGTTTTTTCGATCAAAGTGCATTTTTACATCAGAAATTGACCCGCCAACCCTGACCTTGCTTCCATTGCGATTGTCCACTTTTTCCGTAAAATCAAAATTGGAAAATTCTTCTAAATCTTCTGCATATTTCAGTAATGGATGCCCCGAAAGATACATACCCAAAACTTCTTTTTCATTTTCCAGCAATTGAGATTCAGACCATTCTTCTGCCTGGGGTAGAGATGGTACCATAGACATGTCTTGCCCGTTTGGGCTAGCGACACCAAAGAGATCCACTTGATTTCGAGCTTTATTCTCCTGTATCGTTTGTCCGTATTTTAATGCGGTTTCAATGACAGCATATTTCTGGGCACGGTTCCCCTCAAATCCGTCCAGTGCCCCGGCCATGTTGAGACTTTCCAACACTTTCCGATTGACGGATTTCAAACTCACATTGGCAGTAAAATCAAATAATGAGTTAAACTTTCCATATTTATCTCGAGATTCTACAATTTGATCCAACGCCTTGGTTCCCACATTTTTAATGGCATTCAGCCCAAAAGAAATGGTTTTATTATCCACCGGACGAAAGTTAGTCCCGGATATATTCACATCAGGAGGATCCACTTCAATCTTCAGTTTTCGACATTCATTAATCAAAATGACTACACGATCAATATTGGACATTTCGCTGGTAAGGTTTGCACTCATAAATTCCGCCGGATAATGGGTCTTGAGCCAAGCTGTCTGGTAGGCCACATACGCATAAGCTGTGGAATGGCTTTTATTAAATCCATATTCGGCAAATTTTTCAATTAATTCATAAATCTCTTTGCCCTTCTTTTTAGAAATTTCATGTTTTTCCAGCGCGCCATCGATGAACTTAACTTTCAACTCATCCATGGATTTTTTATCCTTTTTTCCCATGGCTCGGCGCATGATATCTGCTTCTGCCAGAGTAAAACCAGCAATTTCATGTGCAATCTGCATCACTTGTTCCTGATAAACAATAATCCCATAAGTTTCGTTCAAAATTGATTCCATGGCCGGATGGATATATTCAATTTTCTTTTTCCCATGTTTACGGGAAATAAAGTCATCAATATTATCCATGGGCCCGGGTCGATATAAGGCATTCATGGCAATCAAATCTTCAATGACAGTGGGCTTCAGCTTTTTCAAAAATTCACGCATTCCGGAAGATTCAAACTGAAAAACGCCGATGGTTAGTCCTTTTGCAAACATTTTATAAACCTTGGCATCATCCATGGGGATTTTTTCGATATCAACTTTTTCGCCCCTAGCCTTCAGGAGTTTCAGAGCATTATCAATAACAGTCAGGTTTCTGAGGCCGAGGAAGTCGAGCTTTAAAAGACCAAGCGATTCTAACCCCTTCATATCATATTGGGATGTAACGTCTCCCTGGGGCGACCGATAAAGGGGTACAAAATCTGTTAAGTCACCTGGAGCGATCACCACGCCTGCTGCATGGGTCGAAGCATGGCGATTCATACCTTCCAGCACTTTCGAATATTCAATTACATCCTTGTACTGACCTTCTCCAGCCTCCCTGAGATCGGGACTTTGTTTTAAGGCATCGTCCAAAGTAATATTCAATGTCGTGGGGATCAATTTTGCAAGACGGTCAATTTCTCCAAATGAATACCCCAACACTCGACCCACATCACGAATCACCTGGCGGGCTTTCATTTTACCAAATGTAATAATCTGAGTAACGGATTTTTCACCATACTGATCTTTAATATAATCGATGACTTCGCCCCGGCGTTCAATACAGAAGTCAATATCAATATCCGGCATACTAATGCGATCCGGATTCAGAAATCGTTCAAACAAAAGGTTGTGGCGCATGGGATCAATGGTGGTAATCCCCAGGGAGTATGAAACCAGACTCCCTGCAGCAGACCCACGACCCGGGCCGACGGGGATGGCATTATCTTTAGCATACTTAACAAAATCAGCTGTGATTAAAAAGTAGCCCGCAAAGCCCATTTTTTTAATCACTTTTAATTCATGGTCGAGCCTGGACCGTAATTCTGGATTGATATCGCCATACTGGTTTTTAACACCTGTTTCGCATAGATTTTGGAGGTATGTATCCGGGTCTTTATTTGATGCATCTTCCGGAATGGGAAAACTGGGCAAATGGTAATCACCCATGGGGAGTTCAATATCTATACTATCGGCAATTTTTCGTGTATTCTCAATGGCGTTTGGTACATCTTTGAACATTTCATACATTTGATCCTGAGTCTTGAAATAGAACTCCGGTGTGGCATAACGCAGTCGGTTGGGATCATCTCGATCTTTACCGGTTCCCAGACAAATATGAACATCATGTGCTTCCCAATGTTCGTGTTTAGCGTAATGGGCATCATTGGTACACACGAGTGGAAGGTTTAATTCGCCAGCCAGTTTTTTCATATTTTGAATATTCTTTGCTTCATCAGGAATGCCGTGATTTTGAACTTCCAGATAAAAACGATCTTCAAATATTTCAGCAAATCGCAGGGCAGCTTCTTTGGCTCCATCCCAATCGTCTTTCAGCATTTTTTCGGTTACTTCACCTTTAAGGCAGCCGGAAAGGCAGATGATACCCTCGTTATGTTCCTTCAATAAATCAACATCCACCCTCGGGCGGTAATAGAATCCATCTAAATAACCGAAGGTGACCAATTTCATTAAATTTCTGTACCCTGTATAATTTTGGGCCAGCAACACAAGATGATTATTTCCCCAACCTCCATCAGATCGGGGTTTCTTATCGAATCGACTTCCCACAGCCACATAAGTTTCGCAGCCAATGATAGGTTTGACACCTGCTTTTTTTGCAGATTTATAATAGGGAATGACACTGAACATGTTCCCATGTTCAGTAAGCGCCACGGAATCCATGCCTAAGTCATCAATGGTGTTCACCAATGTTTGGACCGTTTGAGCCCCATCCAAAAGGCTGTAATCGGAATGATTATGTAAGTGTACGAATTCTGATGCCATTTAAAATGAAATTGTTTAGTTGGATTAAGGCATTAAAAATACATTGTGTCCTTTTGAGACGCAAAGCATTGCGTTTTTTCATGTAATTAAATTTGGATTTTCAATACACGTTCATCGCTGTTATAGTCAGAAATTAATTCTAATTTAGTATAGCCAGCGGATTGGAATATATCCACTGCTTTTGATGGGTGCTCACCAAGGCCTACTTCTAATACCAACCAACCTCCTGGCTTAATTATAGATTTTCCTAATTCTGCAAATCGACGATAAAAAGTGAGACCATCCAATTCGTCTGTTAACGCTATTTTAGGCTCATACTGGTGAACTTCCGGCATGGTCTCCCTCATTTCATTTTCTGGAATATAGGGTGGGTTTGAGACTAATAAATCGAATCGTCCCTTAGGAATTTTCTTCAAAAAATCCATGACCTTAAAATCGATATTGGAGAGTTTATTTAGATCAGCATTTTTCTTAGCCTGAGTAATGGCGGTTTCAGACACATCCACAGATTCTATCAATGCATCTTTCTTTTCTGCCCCAATGGCTATGGCAATACAGCCTGATCCGGATCCAACCTCCAGTACTTTTGGATTTTTGATGGTACCAATCGTATGGAGAGCCACATCCACAACCCGCTCCGTTTCAGGGCGGGGTACGAGGACATCTGGGGTGATATTAAATTGATACCCATAAAATTCTGTTTTTCCTGTGATATACTGTAATGGCTCCCGGACAACCCTGCGCTTGACCCAGTCTTTGAGTTGATTCAGTTGTGGCCTTAGGATTGGTTGCTCAAATTGAACGTATAGATCAATTCGTTTATAATTCAAAAGATCACAAAGGAGCCACTCAATTTCCTGTTTTGGACTTTCAAACCCCCTTGATTTAAAATAATCCTCACCCCAATTGAGGATATCAATCACCCGCCAGATTTGATTTCCTTTTTCAGCGGGGAGACCCATTTATTCTCCTATAGACGCCAGTTGGGCTTGTTGATCTGCTAATTTTAAATTTTCTATAATTTCCCCAATATCACCATCCATAATGGACTCTAAATTATAGGCGGTGAAATTAATTCGATGGTCTGTAATTCTCCCTTGAGGAAAATTATATGTCCGAATTTTTGCTGATCGATCACCTGTAGAAACCATATCTCTTCTTGCGTCTCTCCGTTCTTTGGATAACTTTTCTTGTTCGGCCGCTAATAACCGTGACCGGAGTACTTTAAGAGCTGCAGCTTTATTTTTATGCTGAGATGATTCATCCTGGCAAGTGACCACTAATCCTGTAGGAATATGGGTAATTCGAATGGCTGATTCCGTTTTATTCACATGCTGTCCCCCGGCACCGCTTGCCCGGTACGTATCAATTTTTAAATCTGCATCAACCACTTCCACATCCGCCTCTTCTGCCTCAGGAAGCACGGCCACCGTTGCCGCTGATGTATGGACTCGCCCACTGGTTTCCGTTTTTGGTACCCGTTGAACCCGATGAACACCACTTTCATATTTCATCATTCCAAAAACACTTTCTCCTGATACAGAAAAAATGATTTCCTTGAGCCCGCCAATTCCAATTGCGTTCGATTCCATCACTTCATGTTTCCATCCATTTCTTTCTGCAAAGCGACAATACATGCGGTATAAATCAGCTGCAAAAAGGGCGGCTTCGTCCCCACCCGTCCCGGCGCGAACCTCAACAATTGTATTTTTATCATCTGTGGGATCGTGGGGCAAAAGGAGTACTTTCATCTCTTCTTCTAAGGTAACCAGCGATAATTTCAATTCCTCTATCTCCGCCTGGGCAATTTCTTTTAATTCTTCATCATCGCCGTTTAAAATTTCTTGATCATCATCCATTTGTTGATAAATCGAAATATATTCCCGTGCTTTTTCAACAATGGGCGCCAAACGGCGATGCTCTTTTGCCACAGCTGTATAACTGGCTTGATCATTAATGAGTACTCCATCGGCCATTTGAGATTCCAGCGATTCAAAATGAATAATGATTTCTTTAAATTTATCTATCATCCGATGGCTTCTGCCACGTATTCTTTTCCAACCATTTCTTCATATTTATCACCAAAAGCTTCTTTCAAAGCTGTGATCGCCACGTCTACCATTTCATCTTCCGGATGTCTGGTGGTGATATTTTGGAGCCATAGACCCGGGGCCCTTAACATTCGGAAAAATATATTATCTCCTTTGCGTGCCGTAATCTTAATAACTTCATAAGATACGCCTGCCACTAATGGAATTAAGGGCAGGTGAACCATTAACCGGATGGGTAAACTGATATGCCCGGTGATTCCCATAACAACGGCATCAATCATAGAAAAAACAATAATCGCTGATAGTAGAACGATAAACATAAAACTGGTGCCACAACGAGGATGCTGGGTTGGAAAAGATTGGGCGTTTTTTATTTCAACGTCCATACCAGATTCGAAATTATATACAACCCGATGTTCCGCCCCATGGTATTGAAACAGGCGCTTTACATCCTTCATCAGTGAAATCAGTAAAAGATAAATCACAAAAAAAGTTATACGAAATATGCCAGAAATCAAATTGAAGGCAACCGCTTCTTTTTCTACATCTAACATCCTTGTGGTAATCCACATGGGTGCAATCATAAACAGGGTGACTGCCAACAGAATCGCAAATGCAGACGATAAGGATTCCATAAATTTATTGGGCTTTTTATCCTTCTCTTCCGGCATGGCGATATCTGCCGACCACTGTAGCGTGGCCATTCCCATTTTCATGGCTTCAAACAATCCGGCCATTCCTCTGAATATGGGTTTTTTCCAGAAGTTAGACTTTTCTGTAATAGATTTGAAATCATGGCGATCTACATGCACGGTTCCTTCCGGATCCCTCACTGCTGTGGCATAAGCACCCGGGACACGCATCATTACACCTTCTATTACAGCTTGTCCGCCCACCAAAATAGTGGGTTTCATTATAGATATTAATATTGTTTTTATCATAAAAAAATGGCTTCACTCAGGGTAAACCTTCTGTGAAACCATTCCTATTTTTATTTGTGTTATTGAGTCGCTTTGCCGTATTTCTTTTTAAACTTCTCAATACGTCCAGCGGTATCTACCAACTTTTGTTTACCTGTATAAAATGGGTGACATTCTGAACAGAGTTCTATATGTTGATCTCCCATGGTGCTGTACACTTGAAATGTATGACCGCAGGAACAAACAACATTTCCCAGTTTATAATCAGGATGTGTATTTGCTTTCATTTTTTACGTCCTATTTTTATTCAATTTAATTATTGTCAAAGTTTTCTAAAACTTTTTTCACACGGTGGATGCCTTCTCGGATCACATCTTCTCCCAAGGGATAAGAAAAACGAATATGCCCCGGCGCACCAAATCCATCGCCCGGTACGGTGACAACTTTTGCTTCGCTTAAGATTACGTCACTTAAATCGAAAGAATCTTTAATAACTTCCCCGCAAAATGTTTGACCGATATATGTAGAAAAATCAGGAAATGCATAAAATGCTCCACCAGGGGTATCACAGCTCACACCGGGTAAACCATTCAATAAGGAAACCATTAAATCCCGTCTTTCTTTAAATTTTTCCCGCATCATTTCAACCGCAGATTGATCTCCAAGCAATGCTTCAACAGAGGCCGCTTGCCCAATAGAGTTCGCGCAGGATGTGGCTTGACCCTGAATTTTACTCATGGCTTTCAAAATAGATTTTTCACCAAATGCATATCCAATTCGCCAGCCGGTCATTGCATACGTTTTTGACATACTCATGCATGTAATAATGTTCGCACCAATCTGGTGGTCATCACTTAGTTTTTGAGCACTGGTAAATTCACCATCAAATACGAGTCTTTCATAACATTCATCCGAAATAACTATCCAACCATTCTCTTTTGCCATTCCCAAAAGATCAACGATGACTTCGTTTGCCCAGACGCTACCGGTGGGGTTCGAAGGAGAATTGATAATAATTCCTTTGACCCGGTCATTTATTTTCGACTTCAAATCTTCGAAGTCCGGTTCAAAATTCTGTTTGGGATCCGTATCAACCAAGACGGGCGTTGCATCTGCAAGAGTGACGAATTCCGGGAACGACACCCAATATGGTTTAAAAATTAATACTTCATCCCCAGATTGAAACAGAGTTTGACATGCCAGATATAAGCTTTGTTTTTCACCATTAGAAATGAGCACCTGATCTGGAGATACATCTAACTGGTTTTCCCGTTTTAATTTTTCGCAAACAGCCTGCCGCAGTTCAATCGTTCCCGACCCTGCTGTATATTTTGTATCACCATTATCCATAGCTGTTTTCGCTGCTTGACGAATATTTTCCGGCGTATTGAAATCGGGTTGCCCAGCACTGAAGTTAATTACATCCACACCCTGGGCACGGAGTTCAGCTGCCCTGGATGTCATTTCTAGCGTAAAGGAGGGTTTGACGCGGTGAACACGATCTGCAAATTCAGTCATTCGATTAATCTTTTTTACAGGCTATGTTGTTTCTTGTGATATTTTTCTGAATTATAATTTATATCAGAAGAGGCGCTGTCTTTTGTATTCCGTTTTTTAGGCGGTGCAGCCCTTTTCTTTGATCTTTTCGGTTTCGCCGGTTTAATGGGTTGTGTTTCGTAGCCTGTATCCATTTCTTCAATATGAAATTCTTCAGAAAGTACTTTTTTACTTCTTTTTGGCTTTGGAGAATTTTGACCCGGTACTTTTTTCGGACGAGGGACATTTTCAACATTTATCTCTTGCAAATCAGATTCAGCCACTTTGGATTCACCATCATCTTTTACTGCCTTTGACTCCAATTCTTTCAAGTCATCTTCATTAAATGAGAAAACTTCAGGATTAAATAAACCAAAAAGCGTTCCATAACCGCGTGTAATCCCATTGCCAATTCCTAAATAATTCGGCAAGACAAAGTTGGCGCGAAATTCTCCATCAAAGGCACCCCAGTTATTTTCATCCACCGGTCGTGGAAAGAGGGAAGATAGTGTTACTTTTGTAAAGATGTTTTCTTCCAATTCCATTCCCATTTCCCGAGCCATAAAAACAATATTCTGCCCAAGAAGCCGATTCAGAAAATTGACGCGATCAGCATTATTTAAAAATCGATAACGATACCCGGTTGTTTGATTCAGTGCCACCCAAGGTGTGACAAATCGATATCGAATCAATTTTGAGACAGGTTGAAAGTGATCGTTGTTTTCTTCAATTTCACGATCTAAAACCTGAAAGGTAATATTGCCAAAATCTAGGAAATCCATTTTTTCGGCAATAGATTTAATTGGATCTACTCCCTCACCAATTCCAACAATATATATCTGTTCATTCAGGATCTTCACCTGAACACGGGGATACAAAAATTGTTGACGGTACGATCCATCAAGCATTGGGACGATTTCTTCGTCGGCAAACTGGTTCATCAAAACACCTTTTACCTGGTAAGGCGTTTTTCGGACTGGCTTATCTGTAAAAATACGGACAGCAATGGTCCTTACATCTGGGTATTTAGAACTCATATATATCCTCCATAGTTGCTACACATAGAGTAAATCAGATACAAGAATTTAGATTTACTGGCTCATTGTTTCCATAAATTCTTCATTGGTTTTTGTTCGGCGCATTCTATCCTGAATGAACTCCATCGCTTCTATCACTTTCATTTCATTCAGCAATTTTCTCAGGATCCACATGCGGGCCAGCACTTTTTTATCCAGCAGGAGTTCTTCTTTCCTTGTTCCGGATCTTATTAAATCAAACGAAGGATAAATCCGACGGTCACTGAGCTTTCGATCCAGGACCAATTCCATATTACCCGTTCCTTTAAATTCTTCGAAGATGACTTCATCCATACGACTCCCTGTATCAATCAGAGCCGTGGCAATAATGGTTAAACTGCCGCTTTCTTCTGTATTCCGAGCCGCACCAAAAAATTGTTTGGGTTTTTTAAGTGCATTTGCATCTACACCGCCGGAGAGAATTTTTCCACTATGGGGAATCACAGCATTGTGTGCCCGGCCCAGACGAGTAATACTATCCAAAAGAATAACCACATCATCTCCAAACTCTACCATCCGCCGCGCCTTTTGAATAACCATCTCCGCCACGGCAACATGGCGTTCCGGCGGTTCGTCAAACGTAGAACTGATAACTTCTGCATCTACATTCCGTTTCATGTCTGTCACCTCTTCAGGACGTTCATCAATGAGCAAGATAATCATCTTCACTTTGGGATGATTCTTGGTAATGGCATTCGCCACCTTCTGGAGTAAAACCGTTTTCCCGGTTTTCGGTTGCGCAACAATGAGACCCCGCTGTCCTTTTCCCACAGGTGAAATCATATCCATGATTCGAGTAGATAAATCTTTTGGATTGACTTCCAGGTTAAATTTTTCTTCAGGGTAGAGCGGTGTAAGATTGCTAAACAAAAAAGCCCGTTTTAATTTTTCCGGGTCTTTCCCATTTATTTGTTCCACCTTTAACAATGCATAAAATCGTTCTTTCGACTTGGGTGGGCGAATTTGCCCTGACACCTGATGACCCGTCCTCAATCCAAAACGTTTTATTTGGGATGGGCTAACGTAAATATCGTCCGGTCCAGGAAGATAATTAAAATCAGGGCTTCGTAAAAACCCATAGCCCTCTTTTAAAACTTCCAGGACGCCATCGGCCATCACGCCGCCATCCTTTTCTGTTTGAGCTTCGAGGATTTTGACGATGAGCTCCTGCTTATTCATTCCTGAAAATCCGTCAATACTCAGCTTCGCAGCTAAATCAGATAGTTCATTGATCTTCAGTTTTTGTAATTCATTAACATTCATATAGAAATAACCTTAGTATAATGATGCGTAAATTTTTTGGTTTAGTCCCGAATCGTCGGAATGGGGGATTGCCTTGTGGAGGCTATAAAAAAAGCGCTTAGCGCAAAGCAACTGCCCGGATATTACACTATTTTAGAATAAAAAACCAAATTTATTGAAAATAGCTTTCGCAACATAATGACTCCCAAAAACAAGGGCTGGGAGGTTTGTTTTTTCGACGGTGGTTGTCACGTGATTCAATGCTTTTTCAAATGAGGCTATCACCTCGAATTCTTTTAACCCCGCATCTGACAATTTTTTTGATAACTGAGATCCAGACAAAAGACCCCATTCTGTCGCACCACTGATGATCAATTGTCCGAATTGATTTTCTAAAGCAGTTGCTACCAAATCGATCTCTTTATCTCCTTTCATTACAAATAAACCTATGGGTTTTTGATTGAATATCTCTCGCACTGTGCCGATGGTTAAACCCAATCCATGTGCATTATGCGCCACATCATAATAGAGGGGTATTTCTGTGCTCATTCGTTGAAGCCGGCCGGGCCACTTTACCCTTTGAAGACCCGCATCAATTGTTTCTTTTTTCAATTCCGGGCAAAAAGATTGGGCGGCCGTGATTGCAACTGAACTATTGAGGGTCTGGTGCCATCCTATCATGGGTGATTGATATGACAGGCCCTTCGTTGCAAACTCGGTTCCTGATTCAGTTAAAAGAACCCTGGAAGGGTGCTCCACCTCCATTACTTTAACATTTTTATCATCCGCTATTTTTAAAAATTGACTCCTAACTTTATCTTCTTGAGGCGCCAAAACCAAGGGAATCCCTTTTTTGATGATACCGCCTTTTTCTCTCCCAATAGTCAAAATATCTTTTCCAAGGATTTCTCGGTGATCCAGCGAAACGGATGTAATCACGGTTAATTCCGGTGTGAGTACATTGGTGGAATCCAACCGCCCGCCCAACCCGGTTTCAATCACGGCAGCATCAACATTATTATCTGCAAAATACCGAAACGCCATCGCCGTAGTCGTCTCAAAAAAAGTGGATTCAATTTCATCAATATCTGATCGGTATCGATCCATAAATTGAACAATATCATTATTTTCTATGGGAATGTCATTCACTCGAATTCGTTCATTAAACCGAATCAAGTGCGGGGATGTATATAATCCTACTTTCAAACCTGCTTCCAATAAAATGGAAGCTGTAATGGCACTGGTTGATCCTTTCCCATTTGTACCTGCAATATGGATGGATTTGAATTGATTTTGGGGATTACCACACCGCTTTAATAATTCAACGGTATGATCCAGGCCAACTTTAATTCCCAAGCGCTGGAGGTTATATAAATAATCTAAAAGTGAAACGAAATCAGCCGAGGTGGACTGGGGACACATGGTCTATTTCTCTTCCCAAAAATCTACGCGCAACCTGTTTAAACCTTACAGGTAAATCTGTCACATAATTTTCTAAACCTCCATCGGTGGTATTATCCGTGAGCAAATTTAAATTTTTCAACAAATCAGCAGTATATTTTGCTGTTGTTTCTGCCGAGTCCACTATGCGAATTCTATTTCCCACTACTTTTTCTAATACAGGAATTAAAAGAGGATAATGGGTGCATCCCAAAATAAGTGTATCTATTCCGTTATCAATTAATTCGGATAAATAAGTTTCTGCAATTTGAGCAGGCACCTCTCCTATCAGCCACCCCTCCTCGACCAGAGGCACAAAGAGAGGGCATGCTTTCGCTTTTGTTTGTATCGTATTATCCAAATTTTGGAGTGCCATTTCATAGGCTTTTGACTGAATGGTGGCCAAGGTACCAATAATACCGATTTTTTTTGATCGTGTCACGGAATAAGCCATCTCTGCTCCCGGAGAAATCACACCGATAATTGGGATATCAAATATGTTTTTTAGGAGAGGCAAAGCCAATGCAGACGCAGTATTACATGCAACAATAACTGCTTTCGCTCCTTTTTTGATCAGGAACTCTGTGATTTCTTTTCCATATTCCTGAATGAGATTCTGGCTTTTATTTCCGTATGGAACCCGAGCGGTATCACCGAAGTAAATAATGGATTCGTTGGGAAGGTTTTTTTGTAATGCCTTAACAACCGTCAGTCCGCCCAAACCGGAGTCAAAAACGGCGATCGGCTGCGAGGATGACATCGTTAGCTTTCCGCGAGATATTGTTCGCGGGAATAACGAAACTTGACAATCGCCTTATATATTGAATTTGCAATATTTTGGCGATATTTAGATTTTCTGAGATTTTTTTCCTCATTTACGTTGGTCAAAAATCCTGCTTCAATCAATACATTCGGCATACTGGCACCGATTAATACATGAAACCCCGCCTGCTTTACTCCCCGGTTTTTGGACTTGATTTTTTTTCCCATTTCTTCTTGAACCATTGCGGCTAATTCTTCACTTTCTTTCATATAAACGCTTTGGGCCATTGTAGCAATAATCAAATTTTCCCCGGATAAATCCTGATATTTATTTTTAGAACGGTCTTCCAGTTTGATTGCTTCATTCTCTCGAGATGCAACTTCGATCGCATCTTCCGTTTTTCCAGGCCGTAGTAAATAGGTTTCAAAACCATAAGCTGACCTGTTGGGATTTGAATTCAAATGAACACTCACAAATACTTTCCCATTTGATTCATTTGCCATTTTTGTTCGCTTCCACAATGGAATAAAAACATCCTCGTCGCGGGTATAAATCACTTTTAATTTTGTATTTTTTTCTAAAAGTAGCCCCACGCGCTTAACAATATCCAATGCAATATCTTTTTCTTTTGTCCCTTTGCGTCCAGTGGTCCCCGGATCTTTACCACCGTGACCCGCATCCAGTACAACTGTATCCAATTTCCATCGGTCTCTTACTTTTTTAATGCGTGCCACACTATTATCCATAGGCGTACGCAGGGAAATCACAATTTCCCCCGGATCTTTATTTTGATACACTTCGTGGCTTTGAACTTTGGTCCGCATTTGAAATGCCAACTGGGCTGTTTGCCCCAATTGGTCAGCTGCTACGCTTTTTATAACGCCACGTGTATCACTTCGCCGAATTTCTGTCGTATCTGCCAAACCGCCGACGACGGTTAAATAAAACCAGCCATTCTCATGAAAAAAGGAACTGATGTTCCCCTCAGGAAATGTATGTCGGGTACGAATCCGTAAAATAGTTCCATTGGCTTTTTGAAAAATTTCAACACCCAAAATGGTAAACTCTTTCATATCGATATCTAAAACCATCCGACGTGCGTCATAATGAATACCCGGCAAAGTAGTTCGTTTTACAATGTCAAAGAAAGATTCCGCCGGGAGATAAATATCATTTTTTGTCCAAATGGCATGCATGGGCATTTGATATACTTGCTCATCTACCAGAATATAACTGCTATTCCCCGAAATTTTTATTCGGTGGCTTCCCAGGTATAATACCATTTTCCCTCGTGCTTCATTAACATACGGTTTTCTTTTTGCAAGAATGCGGGACACATCTTTAGTGGAAACGTATGTCCCCCTCAACCGATCAAGCGTATTGATATCATCCATGGAGTTATCTACGCGGTTCACCACCCGAACAGAACCGGAAATACCTATAGATAAAACAGTAGATAAGATTAAAAGAACATTAAATGTGCGACGAAACATAGTGCGGAAATTATCCTTGATTGAGGCAGGAATCAATAAGAGTGGCTAAAAAAAGAAAAAATTACAGTTGGCAGGCCATGAATTATGTCAATGTTTTTAATTTGGTTCTTCAATATACTTATCCTTATACCAAAGTTCTGCTTCCACATCAATATATACATTTACCGTGTCGAAAAACCATTCATCGTACTTAGTAATTAGTCCCAATATCATTTCATAACAACCGGGTTCAAAATACCAATAATTTCTATAAAATTTGATGTTATCCTTTAAATATCCGAGTGCAATATATCCAGGAGGATATAGCCCAGTAGGCACTCTATTTTCTGGAGAATAAAAATGTTTAAATATATTTTCATTGGGTTCATATATTTTTTGAAAATCATCACCATAATATTTGACTGTCTTATTAAAACTTAAATGGTGTTCATCCCAATATCGGCTAAATCCAATTCTATTGATTGGTCTTTTTTTGGGTTCTGTAATGGGGAATGGAGATTCAGCAGAATCAATTCTCATATATTCCATCTCTACTAAAAATTCAACTTTAACAGTTAATTCCGTCGTAATACTATCAGAACCACCAGTTTTAATATCTGGGAACCACCTTGGTAGAACATTCATCCCTGTTAGCAATATATAATCCCCCTCTTTATCTGTTATTTCCACCCGACTTAAATCAGTACCACAATCTGTTGGGTCATTCTCATCACAACTCAAAAAAGGAACTATGAGAATCATTATAAATAGTATTTTAAACCTGGTTGTTTCCATGGTATAGCTCTATTTCAATAATATTAGTTTTTTAACTTCTTTGTATCCCAACCTATTGCCTTGAGAATAGGTTATTTGGTAGACATATATTCCAGCGCTCGCACGCGATCCGAGTTGGTTGGTTCCATCCCAATTAATTGAATAAGTGCCAGGTGAATAGTTCTGATTTACAAGTGTCTTAACTAACGCGCCGTTAATGCTGTAAATCGTGAGCTGTAGATTCCCATTAATAGACTTATTGGCTAATCGTGGTACACCAAATTTTATTGTAGTATTTGGATTAAATGGATTCGGATAATTTTGTAAAAGGAAAAATTCATTAGGTACTTGGATTTTTGATTCATCAAAATCACTGTTTATTTTTGGATATTCTTCCCATCCTTGAATATAATGCTGATCTGTAACTGTATTGCCATTAATATCTGTAACATCAACCCTTAAAAAGCTGTTGCCCGTGCATAAATAAAAGTTTAAGATTGGGCTGTTATTGCCGACGGGATTCCAGCTATCATCACAGGGGATCCTTAAATTCTCATCACATTCCCATCGATGATACCATTGAAAAGAAAATGGAGAACCGCCATTTGATACATTTGCCACCCATGACTGTGTATTACAATTAAAACTTGATGGGCCGGATATGGTTACATCAAATGCGGGTGGGAGAGCTGTTTTAAATGCAGCCACCTCGCTAATTCTTTCTTCATGAACTCTTGCTACATCATTTTTATCGAAAGTTCCTGCGGAAATACCTACGGCAAGAGATGCAAAAGGGTTAGATAAAAACCTTTCTCTGCCACGTGGGTTTCCTTCAGAATCATTTCCGGTTGCCTTAACAGCCATTACAGTTTTATATGGTCGTCCTCCTGCATAAACCCAATATCCATACCCATAATCATAAGCGATGATGTCTTCTTCATCTACGGTATCATGGGTACCTCCAAATAAATGGCCAATTTCATGGGTAAATGTGAATCGCTTTTCTTCGTCCATACAACTTGCCTTAACAACAGCAAATGCTTCGCTACTATAAGCTTTTATCGTTGTAGCTAAACCACAATCAGCTCCACCACCTGCTGTAATAAGAATTACTATATCTGCACCATACTGATCTCTTAAGTCATGTATATATGGGAAATAACTATCGGTTGTATTGGAAAAACGCTCAAGGTTTACTCCCATTGAAGGGTCCTCAATGTAGTTTGCATCTGCCTGTTTATGAACTACGTTTAATTTTATAAATTGGTTAATTAGACTGTTTTTATAAATATCATTCGCATCCTGCTCGCTTTGGTTTATTAAGCTGACGACAGGATCGCTGACAGACGATTCTGCTTCAGAGGTATAGATAACTAAAACATCAAATATAATGGGTGTAGATGTCCTTGGGCCAGAAGAATTGTCATTATTTTTTTCTGGATTACTAATGATTTTTTTACTTCGCGTAAAAAGTGCACCGGATGGATATTCTTTTGGGTGTGATGATAAATTATTAGAGGGACTTTTTTTATAAATAGCGTATATGTGGTTTCCTAATGGTGTAATTCTGATAAATTTTTCTTTAACACGGATAAACCCAGATATTTTATTATCCGAACTGAATAGCCGTACATAGTTATTCTTATCATTACTATTAAGTGGGCCCCCAATCCACGCCCAAGAGGTCGAGCTATAAGTTTTAAATTCGGTTTTTATGGCTTTAAACTGAATGTCGTTATATAAATTTAATAGTAGGGATTCCTTGTTTGTTAATGATCTATCATTTTTATATCTAACCAATCGTAAATCATTTACTGTCTTGTCTTTTTCAAGTTTATCCAGAATTTGTAATTGATCTTCATTTAAATTTCCATGTTGAGCAGATTCGAAAAATGGCTTAGACGATTGGGTAAGGGATACATTAAATGAAGAAAATAAAATAATACTTAAAAAATAGAACGTAAATTTTATCATTATTGCCACTATTCGTTGGTTATTTACAAAACAAGATACAAAGAAAATAATTTTGAATCAAAATCAAATTATTCTATCCATGATACATGCTATAATGCAGCTTGAATAAATATTCCGCCCACAATATCCGCTTGTGATTTAAGTGAAATATCTAAATAATTCAACCGTATTTTTAGCCCCAGCTTGGATTCATTAGAAATATGAAACAATACTTTGATGCCTTGGCTGTGGCTCGAACGAGCAATCATACGCGTTAGCATTTCTCCGGGAAGATTCAAATCCCAAAAATAAACTCTCGAATCAAAATGATCAACAACCGCTCCCATCCAGTCCAATTCTAATCGATAATGCTTCCGATACATTTGAAAGCGAAGATCTAACCCATGGCTTTGATAAACTTTTGTTTCTCCAGTCCGGACATATTGATATTTCACTTGAGTCCGCCACGTTTTTTTATCATATTGATGTTCTATTTTGATGCCGTCTTTTATTCGTAACGTTGGCGTCACCAATGGTGCATATACTATATCAATTATTTCATCTTTTTTTTCTGTTTTAATTTGGAATACAATTTTATGTCTTTTTATTTTTGTTTCACTCCTAATGCCAAATTCATAACCGTTTATTCGCCGAGTATGATGCTGAAACATGTCGGCATAAATCATGAGCCTTGTGTTTCCCGTACGAACGTAGGCACCTTGAAATAACCCTGTTTCTGACAAATCTGAGCCGCGCCACTCTACCATTGGATTCCCCATTTGACCGATAGAGTTGGAATGAATATCCCTGTATTGAATAATGTATTTAAAGGGGCGAATTCGATAATTTAATCCGAAAATAATAGATGGTGAACCGACACCAAATGATATTTCACCTCCAGACCGTATATTTCTAAAATCATAAGATCCAAAAATTGATTGTGTTTTTGGCGCAAAAGATGTGCCAATTAAAATGGATGAATTTTTATATTGCCATGCCCCTCTTGTGAAATTTCTATTTTCCTTACCATCTTCTCCCACAAAGCCGTGGGAAAAGACCATGGTTCCAAAATTTGTTTTCTGCTCAACAGCAAACCCTCTTGTTCGATTCATTCCTGTTGACGATTTATATCCTTTCAAACCATTTTGGACAGAAGTTCCCATGTTCACAGTGCTCCATCCTTTTCTTGCAGGAAATGGTTTTCCGGATACAAGGCCAAATCCAAATGCCATTTGATGGTCGCCTGCAATCCAGCGGCTTTTCCCGGTCTTATGTTGAATATATAGACTATGCTGATCTAAAATATCCACCCCATACCGATTACGAACGGATAGTGCACCCATTTCCTGGGCAGGTGTATCCAATTTGCCTTTCCACCGATAGCGTACACCATCTGTCATGGATGCAATTTGTTGAATATGAATTTTGTGAGGAATCCCCTTATTCCTCTGCAATGTAGTGAATATGGCTCTAACGACAGGTGAAACTTCCTTAGATGTTTTTAAAGATGTAAACTCTCGGGTTTCCAATGATTTACGGATCAGGTCATAATCCCCATCTGCCAAAAAAGTCAATTCCAATATATCTTCTAGAGAGTGACGGGTCAAACCCGTGGATCTGGATAGGATATCATCAAGAATAATTAATTCATCCTCGTGGACCGCATCTTCCTCGTCCTGAGAAATTAATATCAGAATATCTTCGGAAGTTTGGGCCGAAATGGGCGGGCTACTGCCCCAAAGGAATAGAAAACCCCATCCAATGAGACGGCCCCAATTGCGGGTGATTTGCCATTGCATAATTTATATTTACTTGATGAAAATTGACCCCAATAGCCCCGGTCACCTGACCGGTTCCAGATATAAATCCTGTGTGGAGTGATAACCAGTCTTTTGGCTGAAAGCTAAATCCTGTTTTGAGATGTCCAGCAAAAGCCGTATCCTGTTCCCATTCGATTTGTATTGATATTTTTTTTGTAGGGTGAAAGGACAAAGCCGATAGAATTAATTGGGGCAGCGGATCTTTCGATTTTCCGATTGTTGGTCCATTGATATTATGTAATATGGTCCCCCATCGAATATTATCGTTTAAGTTGACTTGCCACGCAAGAGATATTCCCACGGTAGTGGCTGATCCATAATTTGGGATGGAAAGAGAATACATATTGACGGTTACTCCGCCCAGTAGTTTTTGTTTTATCCGACGGCCATAGGCAAGAGAAAAAGTTGATTCTTTATATTGTTTTACGCCAAAAGTCTGGATACCCAGCGCAAAATTTCCCCATCGGCTTGGAATTTCTCCTGCAAAGTTTTGATGTGACAATGGTTTTAAATTATATCTTTGGCCAGTTTGTCCAGCAAATCGAATCTGGTGACCCATGGCCAATGAAGCAGGATCCATGATGGACCCTAGTATATTCTTGTTAAAATTAATATGGCTCATTCCCAACCCAGCGTTCATGGGGGAAAGAAATGGGTGTTCGAAAGCGGCCCACAAATAACCTGCAAACCATAAAAATAAAATAACAGATCGATTTTTATATATCAATCGTCCCTAAAACAAAAGCGTCCCGATATAATCGGGACGCTTTTTTTACTTACTTCTTGGCGCTTACTTCTTATACCAAAATACAATGAGCATCAAAGCAAGCAGGCCTGCAAACCCGGCATCGCCAAATTTGCTCATCAGGTTACCAATGCCAGCAATGACGCCGAAGTAGTCGTCATAGAGAATACCAACTACGATACCGAGGACAATCAATCCTTTTAAAAGATCGGTAATGTCGCCGATAAACGCAGTGATTGTTTTAAAGGCCTTATCCATTTGTTAACTCCTTAGGATTATTATAGTAGATCGGTGCTCTGTAATGAACGCCAATAATCTACTGATTAACCTGCAAAAGAAACAAAGATTAATAAGGCTAATAGACCTGAGAATCCGCCATCTAGGAATGATTCTACTAAGTCTACAATACCACCGATGGGGTCAAACCCCGTTGAGTAAAGGATGTTTACAAATACAAACATCACGATTAGGCCTTTAATTAAGCCAACTACGGAATTAACAATACCTTCTACGGTTGAAGTGAAATCAGCCATTAGGTTCCTCCTTTGTTAGGTTTAATTGAATAAAAAAAGGGGGCAGGTATCCCCTGTCCCCTTTTTATTCAATTCTTTTTGCGTTTAAGTATGTGGTTTTCGTTTCCACTGTTATTTCTATCGCCTGGAATTTAACAAGAAATTATAATTAATCAATAATTTTTGAATATGACATATTTTTTCACCTTTTCTCTTCGTGAATCTCCTAATATATGGCTAAAATCCAACGTTGCATTCAATATTAAAATTTCGGAAAGTTTGTACCCATGGTAAACATTACACATATTTTTGGTCGCGAAGTGCTCGATTCACGGGGGAATCCCACCGTAGAAGTTGATGTTAAATTACAGGATAACACTGTGGGTCGTGCCGTGGTTCCGTCCGGTGCATCCACGGGTGAACATGAAGCAGTCGAACTTCGTGACGGGGATCAGACCCGCTATCTGGGTAAGGGTGTTCAGGCGGCTGTAAATAATGTCAATACGATTATTGCAGGTCATTTAGTTGGCATGGATGCCATTAACCAAGAAGACATTGATCAAGCCATGATAGATTTGGATGGAACGCCTAATAAATCCAATTTAGGTGCCAATGCGATTTTGGGTGTTTCCATGGCTGTGGCCAGGGCCGCTGCTGGATCCACCGATCAACCTCTTTATTCTTATCTGGGTGGAGAACAAGCCAATATACTGCCCATACCCATGATGAATATTTTAAATGGCGGGAGCCATGCAGACAATAATGTGGATATCCAGGAATTCATGGTTTTCCCTATTGGTGCTGACTCTTTTTCTTCCGCCCTCCAATTGGGTGTGGAAACGTTCCATCATCTGAAATCCGTTTTGCAGAAAAAAGAACTCAATACTTCTGTTGGAGATGAGGGTGGGTTTGCGCCCAACCTCCGGTCTAATGCAGAGGCAGTGGAAGTCATCCTGGAGGCAATTGAAAAAACACCTTATGTATTGGGGAAAGATTTATTTTTAGCTTTAGATGTAGCAGCCAGTGAAATATATAATAATGGATTTTATCATCTGGCTTCTGAGGAAAAACAATATTCGTCGGAAGAAATGGTTGATTATCTCACATCATTAGTTGATCAATATCCAATTATATCTATCGAGGATGGATTGGATGAAAATGATTGGCAGGGATGGCAACAGCTAAACCAGGCAGTAGGAGATCGTGTACAAATTGTGGGAGATGATCTTACCGTAACCAACTTGACCCGCTTTCAACGCGCTATTGATGAAAATTCCATGAATGCAATCCTGATTAAACTCAATCAAATTGGAACAGTTACAGAAACCACCCGGGCTATTGAATTGGCCAAGGCCAATAATTACGGTGCGGTGATTTCCCATCGCTCCGGTGAAACAGAAGATGTGATTATTGCAGATTTTGCAGTGGCCATGGGAATGGGCCAGATTAAAACCGGTTCTGCTTCCCGGACAGATCGAATCGCAAAATACAACCAACTGCTCCGAATCGAAGAAATCCTTGGATCTTCAGCTCAATTTCCCGGAATAGAAGTTCTGGGTTGTTCGTGAGTTTTAAAGGAAAATCCTCGCGTATAAAAAGAAAACGCGTTGCAGGTTCTTCCAGTGTTGATACACAAAAACGAATCATCCGCGCCATTCTTGTCATGGGTGCTGTGGCATTGCTTATTCTTTTCTTTTTTGGGGATCACGGACTTTATCAACTGTATTCCCTGAAAAAAGAACGGGCTGAGGTGCAAGATAAAATCAATGCACTTCGAGAAGAAAAAATCGTTTTGGAAGGTGAAAAAACGAAACTCCAGACAGATTATAAATACATTGAAGAATTGGCCCGGGAGAAATACCGAATGGCAAAAAAAGGCGAAAAAGTTTTTAAGGTAATTGACAAGAAAAAAGAAAAATAGTTTATTGGTTTCTTAAACGCCGAATCTCGGTGAAGTTTTTTTACTTGCTATATATATTATTATACTTGTACTATTAGCACATGCAGTACAATAAAATATCATATTTATGGGCATAACCATAAACACCGGCGATACTGTTCCGGTTTTCTCGCAGTTGATCGAACAAATCAAAAGTGCAGTTTCTAATGGAGATTTAAGTCCGGGCGATGCCTTACCATCTGTGCGCCAGTTGGCCAATGATTTGAATTTGAATCACAATACAGTGGCAAAGGCTTACAAACATTTGATCCGGGATTCGGTGATTGTTTCCAAAGGTTATCGCGGCACATTTATCCATACGGATGCACAAGCAAACTGTAATTTTGATATTAATACAGTGGTTACATCAAAATTAGGTGAAACCATTCAAGCGCTGCGAAATACAGGTGCCACCGATTCAGAAATCCGAATCGCTTTTGGTGCTGTTATGAAAAACAAATCAGATTCAGGAGCCTAAAATGGAAACCAAGTTTCTATTCATTACCGTAGTTTTAAGCCAATTATTTCTCATGTCGTATTATTTTCCAAGAAAAATAGCCAATCGAATCCAATACGTGTTGGACACCTACCCCCCGTCAGAATTTCCTAAACTTTATCCCAAGTCAATTGAGTACTATACGAGAATACAGCGCAATTACAGAATTTTAAATACATTTATTTTGGTTTTGGGGGCAATGTTGCTCGGTATTGTTTTTAACAATTTCCCTGAAGATTCAAACAGAGAACGGTGGGATCAAGCTATCGTTTTAAGTTTTTTTATGGTTCAGTTTATTCCTATCTTGCTCTTAGAAATATCGTCATTCAATATTTTTAGACAGATGCGTAAAACTGATCTGCGCACAACACGAAAAGCCGAACTGCAACCTCGGAGATTGTTTGATTTTATTTCACCCATTCTTTTTGGAGTTGTGGTTTTTGTGTATGTTAGTTTTGTTGTATTTATTCTCTATTTTAAACGATTTGATTATCCCTGGTTTGGTGGAAATTTGAATATCGTCATTATCACGGGGGCTTATCTCTTTTTCTCGGGAGTTGCCGCCTGGAATATGTTCGGTAAAAAATTAGACCCATATCAATCTAATGAAGATCGCAGACGACAAACATCGCTCATTGTTAAGCAATTAGCCCTCATAAGTATAGGTATGACACTTTACGCCATTTTTACAATTTTAGCCCATACATTTGAAATTCGTTATTTGGGTTCTATTTTTATGAGTATATACTTCCAAATCCTTGCAGTGTTTAGTTTTCAATTTATTCAAATGGAAGACATTAATTTTGAAGTGTATAAAGAAGAAGATCAAGCATCTTAGGATTTATTGGAATTAGATCAAAGTGAATCATATTATTGACAACCAAAAAATATTATCAATGTCAAAAAGCTTAAATATCCATTATGAACACCATAGATTTAAAACAAAATAATTATAAAAACTATTTATTCGATTTGGTCATTTATATCTCTGTCATGTTTTTGGTCAGAGAAATAAATATTCCCAATGTTAGCTTTATAACCAACGGTCTTTTTTGGTCGTTTTCCACTTTAATTGTAGCTGCTTGGAGAATGAAAGTGAGGGGTTTCTCTTGGAAAGATTTGGGTTTACACAAACCCAAAAGTATTAAAAAAACATTATGGGTCGCCGGATTAATTCTACTATCAATTCCTGTATCAATAATCATCTTTAACCTCATTAAAGACCAATTCCCATTATTATTAAAACCGGATACATCCGAAACGAGTGCCGTATCTAAATTTGGGAATCTCAAAGGGAATTGGAGACTTTTCTTTTCGATCATGCCATTCATCTTGCTTCAATCAATGCTGGAAGAATTACTGGATCGAGGATTCCTGATTAATTGGTTCGAACGATTGTTTTCAAAGTCTAACTTAGCCACAATCTTTGCGGTAATAACACAAGCAGCCATTTTCGGATTCAGGCATTCTTATGATATTTCAGAACGATCCATTACTGTTTTTATAATTGGCATTATCATGGGCATAGGCTATGTGGCTTTTGGGCGCAATTTATGGCCCCTCATTATTGCCCATTGTGCACTGAATACCATGTCCATGATTGGTAGAGTATGAAAATGAATTTTAATTAAATAAGGAGAAAATAAAGATGGATACTTATCCAGCTAACTTAACAATTGATTACCCGGGAAAGGCCAGTCGACTTAGCGTATTTTTCCGGTTTTTTCTTGCCATCCCCATTATGGTAATTTTGGGACTGCTATCCTATCATGGATATAATAGTGAACAAATTCCCGAAGAATCTTATTGGTGGGTGGGTATCTTGGTTGTACCCACGTTATTAATGATTGTTTTCCGTAGAAAATATCCACGCTGGTGGTTTGATTGGAATTTGGAATTAACCAAATTTTCTTTACGTGTTTCATCTTATTTATTGCTCTTGCGACATGAGTACCCATCCACGGATGAAGAACAGTCGGTGCATGTTGATCTTCAATATCCGGATGTGGAGAAGGCCCTAAACCAATGGATGCCACTCATCAAATGGCTATTGGTTTTTCCCCACATCATTGTGCTTTGTTTTATTATGATCGGCGTTATGCTCTGTACGATTTTGGCTTGGATCATTATTCTGTTCATAGGAAAGTATCCAAAGAGTATGTTTGATTTTGTGGTGGGTGCTTTACGATGGGGCTTAAGAGTAAGTGCATATGCCATTTTATTGACCACAGATAAATACCCCCCGTTCAGGTTAAGCGAATGAATAGTAAATTAATCGGCATTGGCGTTGCATTGATTTTCGTTTTAGAAGGGGTTGATGCAGGTACTTGGAAGCAAATGAATGATTCTCCAGATAACTTTTACGAGCCCGCATCAGCGGTTTATGACCCGGAGAACCAACGCATCATATTATTCGAGTTAGGCAGATATGGTGGCCAAATCTATGCCTACGATTATATTTCAGATAATTGGACTCAAATGAATGATTCTCCAGATAACTTTTACGAGCCCGCATCAGCGGTTTATGACCCGGAGAACCAACGCATCATATTATTCGAGTTAGGCAGATATGGTGGCCAAATCTATGCCTACGATTATATTTCAGATAATTGGACTCAAATGAATGATTCTCCAGATAACTTTTACGAGCCCGCATCAGCGGTTTATGACCCGGAGAACCAACGCATCATATTATTCGAGTTAGGCAGGTATGGTGGCCAAATCTATGTCTATATAGAATGAAAATTAAGCTAATTGGAATTGGGGTGGTTCTTGGTGCAATCTTGGGTGTTACGGTTGGGTCCGTTATTGGTGCTGTAACCGGTGACGTTTCATTTTGGGTTTCCATGAGTGTGGCTTTTGGTCCAGCATTGGGAATTATAGTTGCAATTATTTATGGAAATATAAAAAAAGATGAAGAATAGCAACAGAGATTACAGATACATAAAACCCCAAAACTTTAATAAATAAAGGAAATAAAAATGAAAACAATGAACTGTAAACAATTGGGCGGTGCCTGTGATAAAGAATTCACGGCTGAGACTTTTGATGAAATTGCAGATATGAGCAAGACCCATGGAATGGAAATGTTCCAAGCGAAAGATGAAGATCATCTCAAAGTCATGTCGGAAATGCAAGAATTAATGAAAGATCCTAATGCGATGGGCGAGTGGTTTGAGAATAAAAGAAAAGAATTTAAAGCAATCTAAAAAGTGATAAAATCAAATGAAGAGGTAATAAAAATGAACGTCAAATTATTTTTAAATAGTGGAAAATTATTTGGGAAGTCTGATTTAGTTGAAAAATTCGGCAAAGAAATTAATACTTGGTTAGAAAGTCATCCCGGATTGAAAGTTATTGATATAAAGCAATCTTCCTGTGGTGGGAGTCTGGAGCCGGGTCAACATCTTATTTCTGTTTGGTATGAGACAGTGGCATAAACATCCTGCGCATGCTTCCATCCAACATGGATGTTGGATGGAAGCACTAGGGAAAAAGTAAACTGTGAACCCAAAACACATAGTAAACAGTTTTATTATTGTGTCTGTATTATGGGCCCAATCTCCTGTGGATAATCTTAATGTGGATTTCCTTTCTGATACAATTACCATCAATACCGATTCACTCACTTTCGAATTGATGGATATTCATGTGGTGGATAATCGGCTTAATCGTGGAAAGGTATTCTCAATCTCATCAGGAGATAAAAGTGATACGGCGGAATTCCCGGATTCGACTGGTTTACAGAGATTGAAAAAAGTCTTTCTAAAATTAGTTTATAGATACATTCCCATCGATATTGTGTATGAAGTGGATCAACCCATTGCTGAGCTATTCGGGGACACTTCTGCTTCCAATGGCGATTCCACAAGAAATTCATTGGTCATCAATCATCTGGACTTTTGGTATGATAAAACATTGCCGAAAAAAAGCCGCCGGATATTGAATGCACAAACGCAACTCAAATCCCCAACGGGAGAAATCTTAAATGAATGGGAATGGGATATTCATATAAAAAGAAATAAAAAGGAAAAGCTTGGCCCTTTTTCAGGCCGGATTTTAGAGCAATGGGTAAATGATCAACATGCAGCCATTCAGGCCAGTATAATAAATCCCATATCACCCTACCCTTATGAACGGATGCTTATTGGCCGTTCCGATATTGCTATCCTTACAAACGGCTATCTCGTTGATTGGCGAATTTCATTTGCCTATTCTAAGGATCAAATAAACCGCTATCGTAGGGGCCTTCCCGGTTTTGGTTTTACATACCAGAAAACAATTCGGTTTGAAACATTTGGCGTGGGTGAATCGGGAAAACAGGAAATTAAGCGACTGAATAATCGTTTTATCGGTCGATTGACTTATGGCTATCGCTGGGGAACCGTTCGATACGACTGGGATAAATTCGACAATTTAAAAGGCGAATATTGGCCTTTTGTCAAATTAATGGCGACTGTGAATGCAGAATACCGCCCCCAATTTCATCAGGGGGTTTTTGCGGGAATTGGTATTTATCAAGGGTTGAATGTCTGGCCCAAAATTATTCCTCTTTCTGAAACGGGACTCCTATTATCTATTGGAGTAATGCTGCGATGAAAAAGTGGTTTTCAATTTGTCTATTTTTTTTTGCGGGGCTCATGGCTCAAACAGTTTCCGGTTATATTGTAGATGAAGAAACAGGCGAAACCATTATTGGTGTAAATGTAATTGTAGAAGGAACGGACAAGGGCGCGATTTCCGATCCTAACGGATTGTTTGTCCTCACCAACTTAAAAGCGGATTCAATTCATATCAGGTTTTCTCACATTGCCTATGCAGAAAAAACTCAATCCGTTAATTTGACTGACGGCAGTGTTTATCTCAATAAAGTTATTTTGGCTTCAAAGGTTCTAGAATTGAGCGCCATAGAAGTGGTTTCTAACCGTGGTAATCTCGTCCAGAGAGATATGGATATTGGCAGTTTTGAAGCGGACCCGGTGCTGCTGAAAGAAATTCCTCAACTGGATAAGGATATTTATAAGTTAATAAAATTATCCCCCAGTGTCACCATTGGGGATGAATATTCTCCCCTCTATAATGTGCGCGGGAGCGACCCGGGAGAAAACCTGGTTCAACTGGATGGTATGACCATTTATAATCCGCAGGAACCCATGGCCGGCCGTTCCCTGTTTAATCCTTATTCTATTAAAAATATAGAAATGCTGGTGGGGGGCTTCGATGCTTCTTTTGGTGGGAGAAACGCCTCAATTCTTTACCTCACCATGAAGGAAGGGACCAAGGGAAAACCCAAAGGGGAGTTCAAACCATCCACCCAAAGTATGAAGGGTACCATCGAATTTCCCATGGGATCATGGGGAACAGCTATGGTCTCCGGCCGATTCGGATCCTCTTTGATGCAGCGTGTATTTTTGAATATGCCTAATCATAATTATGATATTAATTCAACATTTCTAACTGAAATTGGAAACACCCGCCTACGATTTTCTTTATTTACAAACGACCAATATGTAAAGATGGATATGGGGTTTATGAAATTATTTATGGATGACGATGTGACGGATGCATTTGATTTTAGCTTATCAAACAAGTCAAAAAATTTAGCCGTGGGTATCCAAAGTAGATCCATTTTATCTCCATCTTTTATTTTGGAAACTCATTTTTATCGATCCCGGTTTGAGGTGGATTCAAAATCATACATGTTCATTTCCGTTAAAGATACGGTTTATAATATTGATCAGAAATTTGAATACGATACCCAAATTCACAATTCTGTAGATGAAAAAACAGCCAAAGTAAAATTGACGGGATTTTTATTTTGGGGTCAGCAATTATCTTTAGGTGCAGAATTAAATCAATATCAATTTGAAAACGCATTTGGCGTCAATCAAATGCAGCGGGGGATCATCTCCCACACGCCGAATCTATTGGCATGGTTTATCCAGGATAAAATTGATTCGGGCCCCGTGCTGTTTAAATTTGGGGTCCGGAATACAAAATTGGGGACAGATTCAAATTGGTATCGGGATCCCCGGATTTCCTTGGCCCTGCGTTTCGGTGATAAAACATTTAAGGTGGCTTGGGGCATATATCGGCAATTTTTAAAATCCATGAATACCAGTGATGTGGAGGTGAACCAGACGACGGATTATTATTTTCCACTGACCCAAATTGCACCTCTCACCTCGGAGCACCGTATTTTTGGATTTGAACACCGGATTTCAAACGAATGGGAATATTCCATTTCTGCGTTTCATAAGAATATGTCCCTCCTCTATCGATACGATTACCAATTGGCCTTGAAAGCGGCGTCAGAAATAGAAACGCTTGAAAAGGGGAAAGGATTTTCCTACGGTATTGAAACCATGGTCAAGGGAGAATGGAATCGAATCTCTGGTTGGGTTGGGTATGCATGGTCCGTGAGCAAACGTAGTTATCCATCCATCATGGACGGGTCTTATTATTTTGCTTCCGGCGATCAAACCCATCAACTTAAATCACTCTTAGCCTATCGGATCAGTAAGGATATTACATTTAGTACTACGATTCAGATTACATCCGGTTACCCAAAAACATGGGAAACGGGTATGGCCAATCATTATGTATATAATCCCCTTGCCAATAATGTGGGTATTTATGGCGAATACATTACGCCGGTCAAAAATAATGTCCGCTATCCAGCCCGCATGAAAGTGGATATGGGTTGGCGAAAAAAACTACGGAGTGGATTTGGGTACCGTCTCGCCCAATTTTTAGGTACAGATAAAGTCTATTTTACAATGAAGATCAATAATATTTTATTCCTCAGACGAAATCCTTTCATGTATATCTATACGCCAAAAAATGGGTACTACGCATACGATCCACTTGCTTTTATTCCTATACCGACTGCTTCAGCAGGATACACATTGGAGTTTTAAAATGAAAAAGATAATCATCATTTTCTCCATTTTAACCCTTGTTTCCTGTGATCTTCCAAACAGCCCCGGTCCCATGCCCACAGATATCGAGAAGACAAAATTTGAACCGGGATTAAATATTTTTGGAATCCTAAGAGTGGATGGGAAAAACTATGGTACCTCTTTTATTCGTGTTGAACGTGCATATTTGTTGAATGAGATTGTCCAAGAAAATGCTGTTTTTGTCCCCACAATAGATAGTGCCCATGTTCAAATTATTCATGATGGGAAAGATACAATCCAGTTTCTGTTTAAGTATGATGGTACATACGATAACGTGAACTATATTCCAAAATCCGGGCAGCCGTATTCCATTGTAATTGACAATACTGAATTCCCTGTTTTGCGCGGCAGCACTATTATTCCCAAAACACCCATTGTAAATACAGTCATACGAAATTCAGAAGAATTGAGCGTTGTGGTTATTCCTGATTCTACCATCCACTTATTTGAAATTTATCCCATATATGGCACCGGTGTTATACATGCGAAACGATTTACCAATGATGCAAACAAGCACGTAGAATTGACAGTCCCGAATCGTGACGAAAAACTGGGACCATTAAACCGAATAGAAGTTTTTAGCTATGATAAAAATATGTCGGATTATTTACAGGCGACGATTACAATCAAACCCCAATCTTATAATGAAATGGTAAAAACGGTTGAAGGCGGGTATGGTGTATTCGGGTCGGTGGTTAGATCCGTTGTGTACTTACGGTAGAAATACAATCTCTAAAAAATGCTCAATCTTTTTCCTGATCTCTCCCCAAGTGCCGGCTGTGGGTATATAATTCATCTTTTTCGTCTTCAGTGAGACCTTCATAGCCAACTTGATTGATTTTATCCAATAAACGATCTACGGTCTGCTGCATGTTCATTTTTCTTGTTTTTTTTCGTTCCACTTTATTATGTCGTACTTCTGCCACTTTTGAGTTAATCAATAACCGGAGCTTAGGCCATGTCCATGGCGATTTTAGATAAATATACCCGATCACCATTCCAGAAAGATGGGTCAAGTGACTAATGTTAGAGCCAGATGTTCCCATGGAAGAAAGAAAAGCCATGGTACCTAAAAATATAACAAAATATTTCACCTTGACCGGGAATAGAAAATAAATTAAAATTTTTCGATTAGGAAACATGAGTCCATAAGCTAAGAGCAATCCGTAGATCGCCCCGCTTGCGCCAATCAAAACGGTGTATGGATTGCCAATATTAAAGAACAACCACACTAACCCGGATCCGACTCCCGTGGTAAAATAATATTTTATAAATCCCCCACGCCCCCAGATAGATTCCAATTCTGAACCAAACATCCATAAAACAAACATATTCATAAAAATATGAAAAAAATCGCCATGGATAAACATGTAGGTCACGGGCTGCCAGACCATGGGCCAAACAGTTTCGGATGACAGTCCAAATATCTGGGCCAGATCTATTTGGTTTTTGGCAATTACTCGAAAAAGGAAAACGATTGCATTTACAGAAATCAGTACTTTAATCGCTTCCGTGAATAATTGCGGACGAAAAGGAATATTTCCCTGTTCTGATTGGAATTGGTATTGCATATCTATTGCGTTATTTTACGAATTTATACATATTTAGGGGGAATTCCGTTCCAATTTTATTAATTAAAATTTATATCATCCCCTTCAGTTTTTTCAATCGAGTCCAATTCATGGGGTTCATGGGTAAGGAATTTCTACTATAAGGAGCTTCCGGCACTTTCAGTTGAGGCCGATTATATAATTGTACCGTAAACCCCATTTTCTTCTGTGCTTTCATTAATGACATGGCCGCGCTGATGAAAAAATCCCTGGGAAGAAATCCATTAATTTTTTGAAAACCATATTTTTGAAGCCCATCCCTGATCAGGGTGGTGCAACTCCGCTTATAAAAACTAAAGTCCCGATATTTTTCCGGATGATCCGGATTTGATGGCGTAGCGTGGATAATATTGAGTTCATCGTGGTAAATTCCCGATAGGCGGTCTGCATCTATTCCTTCAAGTCGGATCACGTGGATACCGCGCATAAAATTCCGTCCAAACTTGTCATAATATGCAGTTCCATTTTCCAAAATTTCAAACTTCCCTGTGGTAGGCGATGGGGCAAATTCACCCAAAGCCGGCCGATACATATATTCCGCTTCATCCATGACTTCATTTTCATTAATCAAGTGAGAAAAATTAAAAAATTCACCATTCACATTAATCGCATTATGCCCAAAAGTAGAGGCAGGATACTTCACCAACCGTTCATTATAATATATCTCCACAAAAGGTATTTCCGATGGCGGTTCATCCGGCCACATGATAATAATTGACTCTCTGGTTTCGTAATCTTGCTGGGGCAGTTTTCGGGCACAGACACGTTGATTTTCCCAATGATGAATATATCCGTCCCAAATCCGGCATTCTTCCAGCAATCGCTCCCCCTTTCCCGTTTCAATAAAGGAAGTACCATTCATCCACCGTAATTTCCCTTTATAAATCATTATGCAACCATTTCACGTAATATTTGAAGTGATTTTAAATTACGAATACCATCAAAATGAATACCCAAACACGTATTTAAATAATCACTGATTACTTTTCTATCCTTTCCTGTGATTTTTATACCTGTGCCCATCCCTGTTTGGTTTTGTTGAAAATAATCAAATACCGCTTTTGAATTGGGACCTGCATATGGATTAGGAAGCGGTACGAAATCCACCTCTGCCTGGGCAAAATCCGGTTTAAAACCCAGGTGCTTCAACAGCTGATATTGGTAAAACCAATAAGCCAGGTTTAGTTGTTTTTCTTCCGTTTCAATTCGTTTTAATGTGCTGACTAATTCATCATACAATTCCGGGTGAGCATCTAGGTCCGTAAGACATTTATCTGTAAGTTCGATTAATGCCATTGCATAAGAGATTTTTTTTAAATCTGTGGGAATCACAGACCAATTATTGGAAAAAGCCGCTTTTGATATGGTTTGGAGATCCCGGGATTCTTTAAAATAATAAACAAGATCTAAACAATTAATCGGCTGAAAGTAGGCGCCCATGGGTGACTTTTTTCTATGAGCACCATGGACAATAAAACTGACTTTCCCCTTTTCCTTCACGAAGCACCGCGCAATTATACTGGTTTCACTATAGGGGAACCGCTTTAGAACAATCGCGACTGAGTGAGTTATCATAGGCTTATAAGAAAACCAATCCTCGAAGGATTGATTTTCTTTCCCAAACCTTAATACGCCTTGGCAAAAAGGACTTCGTGACGGGCTGGCTTTCCTGAATAAATACACTTTAAATTCTTGGGATTTTCATCAAGTGGGATTACGCGAATGGTCGCTTTTGTTTCTGCCTTTATGGCCATTTCACTTTCTCCTGCGCCGTCCCACCCACATCGAACAAAGCCACCTTTATTTTTAATCGTATCCTTGAATTCATCATAGGATGAAACACGATGGGTATTTTCTTCCCGAAAATCTTTTGCCTCGTTAAATAATGTCTTCTGGATATCCTCTAAAAGTTTGGGAACAATTTCCCCGACCTTATCTTTTTGGACAAATAATTTTTCGCCGCTATCTCGCCGAACCAGTACCGCTTTCCCATTTTCAACATCTTTTGGCCCCACTTCAAGGCGAAGAGGTACACCCTTCATTTCCCATTCATTAAATTTGAAACCTGGACTCTCCTTCCGCCAATCTTCATGAATGCGGATTCCCCCATCCTTTAGTTTGGACAAAATGGGTGACAGATAATTTTTCACCAACCCCATGCTTTCTTCATCTCTAAATATAGGTACCACCACAACCTGGTACGGTGCAATTTTTGGAGGAAGTCTAAGTCCTTTATCATCTCCATGGGTCATGATGACAGCCCCCACTAGCCGCGTACTTACACCCCAGCTTGTTGCATAAACCAGTTCTTCTTTATTGTCTTTTGTTTGAAACTTTACATCAAAAGCTTTGGCAAAATTCTGCCCTAGATTATGGGATGTCCCAGCCTGAAGTGCTTTTTTATCTCCCATTAATGCTTCAATACAATAGGTTTGTTCAGCACCGGCAAATTTTTCAGATTCTGATTTTAGCCCGGTGTGAACCGGCATGGCGAGATAATCTTCAGCCAATTTTCGATATAACCCTAAAATCAGTAATGTTTCTTCTAAGGCTTCTTGGGCAGAGGCATGGGCTGTATGGCCTTCTTGCCAAAGGAATTCTGATGTGCGCAGAAATAATCGGGTTCTCATTTCCCAGCGAACAACATTTACCCACTGATTGATGAGCAATGGCAGGTCTCGATAGGATTGAATCCACTTTTTATACATAGCCCATATTACCGTTTCTGAAGTGGGGCGTACAATCACTTCTTCTTCCAACTTGGAATCCGGATCCACAACAACACCATGTTCACCATCAGATTTCAGTCGCGTATGGGTCACCACTGCACATTCCTTAGCAAACCCTTCTATATGTTCGGCCTCCTTGGCTAAAAATGACTTTGGTATAAATAAAGGGAAATAAGCATTCACATGGCCTGTTTCCTTAATCATATAGTCAAACACATTTTTAATATTTTCCCAAAGGGAAAATCCATAGGGCCTGATGACCATGGTCCCTTTGACTGGGCCATAGTCAGCCAACTCAGCTTTGGTAATTACATCTGTGTACCAAGCTGAATAATTTTTACTTTGGAGTGTAACGCCTTTTGACATGTTTTTTCTTTCAAAAATTTAAACGACAAATTACCGGGTTCATCATGGCCTTCCAACGAAATTTGTTAAGGAAAATAGTTTCTGGGTATTATCTTTACCCCAATGAAATCAATAATGGAGGTCTCCTTGAAAATCAAACTATTCACTTTATTTTTCCTCATTTTACTTTTATGGAGTGGTTGTGAAAAAAATACAGCTGATATGGTTATTCAAAATGGGAAGATATATACGGTTAATGAGTTTAATCCCCTTGTAGAAGCGGTAGCTGTAAAGGGTGGAAAAATAATTGCTCTGGGATCACAGGAAGACGTATCCCAATGGATTGGCGATCAAACTAAGATTATCAATTTAAATGGGGGCACCATGATCCCGGGACTCATTGAAGGGCATGGCCACTTTATGGGCTTGGGATTTGCAAAAATGCGGTTGGATCTCACAACAATTTCTAATTATGATGAATTGGTTTCTATGGTCGATTCTGCTGTGGGAAGGAGTGAGCCGGGAGAATGGATTTTAGGTCGCGGGTGGCACCAAAGTAAATGGACATCCACACCCAGCCCTGCTGTAAAAGGATTTCAAACCCATGAAAAACTGAGTGCCGTTTCACCCAATAATCCTGTATGGTTAACCCATGCCAGTGGTCATGCAGGATTTGCGAATGCCAAAGCGATGGAAATATCTGGTATTAGCGCTGAATCACAATTTGGCGAAGGGGGAGAAATAATAAAAAATTTGAAAGGGACACCAACCGGTATATTTAATGAACGCGCCCAAGGCCTAATAAGTCGTAATGTTCCAGCCACAGGGAGTGGTCATGCTGAAAAGGCATTCGAACTGGCTGTTCAGGCCAGTCTGGAAAGTGGGATTACTTCCTTTCAGGATGCAGGGTCCGGCCGAAGCACAATTGCGCTTTTCAGAAATGGATTAAACAGCGGGAAATTAAAAGTCCGGCTGTATGTTATGCTTTCCAGCCAAGACCCGGATTTACTTGAGGAATGGTATAAAAAAGGACCTGAAATTGGGACTGGAAATGACTATCTGACAATTCGATCGATAAAGCTGAATGCCGATGGTGCCTTGGGTTCCCGAGGGGCGTGGCTTCTGGATGAATACACAGATCGCCCAGGACATGTGGGAATGGCTACCCAACCAATGGATTATGTTTATGATGTTTCCTCCAATGGTTTTGCCAATGGATTCCAAGTAAATACCCACGCAATTGGAGATCGGGCAAATCAAGAAGTTCTAGACCAATATGAAACTGTGTTTAATGAAAATCCCGGCATTGACCATCGCTGGCGAATCGAACATGCGCAACATATTGATCCCAAAGACATCCCCAGATTTGCAGAAATGGGTGTCATTGCATCAATTCAGGCCATTCATTTAAGTTCAGACCGGCCATGGGCTATTTATCGTTTGGGACCCAAAAGAATTAAGGAAGGTGCTTATGTTTGGCGAAAATTGATGGACTCTGGTGCTATTGTTATTAATGGGACAGATGTCCCCGTTGAGCCGGTGAACCCAATTGCCAGTTTTTACGCAAGTGTTTCCCGAAAAACTTTAGCGGGAATTCCCGATGGGGGGTTTGAACCAGATCAGAAAATGACACGATTTGAAGCATTAAAAAGTTATACAATTAATGCTGCTTATGGCGCCTTTGAAGAAGACATTAAAGGATCCATCGAAGTGGGAAAATATGCTGATTTTACAGTTTTATCTCAAGACATCATGACGATCCCGGAAGAAAATATCTTAAGTACTAAAATACGATATACCATTGTAAACGGAAAAATTGAGTACCAGGCAAAGTAGCCCCGAAAGAAAATATAGCAATCAATATAATGGTCAGTCAAAACCAAATGAAGCGTATTCGTTCTCTTTCTCAAAAAAAAATCAGAGAAGTACATGAGCTTTTTATTGTTGAAGGATTACGATCCGTCAGTGAAGCCCTGAATGCAAAGGCACCTATTAAATCCATTTTATGGACGAAGGAATTTTCGCAAAAGAATGCCCACTTTATAAAAACAATTAGCACTGATCAAAATGAAGCTATTTCAACAACTGAAATGAAACATATTTCTCCCGCATCAACACCTCCCGGCCTCCTTGCCGTATGCAAGATACCAACATTCAAAACTCCGAAGATGAATCGGAATTTTATTTTTTTGGATCATGTTTCAGATCCGGGGAATATGGGCACCATTCTCCGCACAGCCCTATGGTTTGGGATTCAAAATATTGCTTTGTCTGAGGGATGTATTGACCCGTTTAATCCGAAAGTTGTCCGTGGAGCCATGGGTGCTCATTTTCATCTTTCTTGGATTGGGACTATGCATATAAATGATTTTAAAGATTATACGATCCTTGGTGCCGATCACCAGGGGGATTCTATTCAATCTGTTAAAATAATATCCAATAAATGGGTCCTTGTTATGGGTAGTGAGGCCCACGGTATCAATGAAAACCTTAAACCTTCAATGAATCAATTGGTTGCTATCCCAAAAATCGGATCAGGGGATTCTCTTAATGTTGGTGTAGCCATGGGCATTTTACTGCACCATTTAACAGCCGAAGCTCTTGTTTCTCCGTAAATGCAGAAAGCCGTAACTTCTCGGATAATGAACGCGTTGGATTCAGACCCTTATGACTCAGACCCACACAGTACGGTTTGCATTTGGGATCGTTTTATTATCGGTCCTCTCAGCCCTGATTATCGGCTCCATATTCAGTGCCTTGGATCCGTCTATCCTTACTGGCGCTAAGCCGGGCCTTTCCACTTATTTTGCTATGTTTATCGGCCAGAGTGTTTTGGTCGTTCCCGTCATTATTTTTTTATTAAAAAAAAACTATTCTCTTCAGGATTCCTTACGTCTAAACCCTGTTTCAAAAAGTATAATATATTCAACAGTATTGCTTTCTATAGGTGCCATGATTATTTCTGATGAGATTAATATACTGGTGGACATGATCATGCCTATGCCTGATTCATTTCTTCAGGTTGAAGCGCTTCTGACCCCGGAAAATCCTTTATCCCTCGTATTGCTTCTATTCACAATTGTCCTTTTGGCTCCCATTGGAGAAGAAGTTTTATTTCGAGGATTCCTGCAAAAGTACCTGGAGGATGCCTGGGGAGACATTACACGTGCCATTTTATTCTCCAGTCTTTTCTTCGCCGTAATTCATTTCAATCCTTATTGGATGATCCAAATTTATTTGCTTGGTGTTATTCTCGGATACCTGGCGTGGCATACAAACTCAATCTTACCCAGCATTATATTCCATGTAATCATTAATGCAACCTCTCTATTGTTTGCATCCATGGGGAGCTCTTTTGAATCTCTAATTTTATGGCATGGGCACATAAACCCCATGATATTATTTTTGGCGATCACCTCTTTTTGGATAGGATTCAAACAACTGAAAAATCGGCGGGAGACTTAAAATGAAAAAAGAAATGTTTGATACAGAAATTACCCTCCTCAGGGATACGTTTAGACGATTGCTTCGGCGCCATGCTAAAACCAATATCATTAAGCTAATCGGTAAAACACATCCAGCTGATATGGCCCTGATCTATCGGTATTTTAATGACGAAGAGCAGGATATAATTTTTTCCATGATGCCACCCTCAGAAGGAACGGTGGAATTCTTAAATGAATTGGATGAGTCGATTACGGTTCGCCTTTTGGAACAGGAAACACCTCAACGTATGGCGGCTATTTTAGAGGAAGCCAGTTCAAATGAAACAGCCCACCTCATGGGGTTGGTGAATGAAGAGTATGCCGCTGCAATTATTGACCTTCTCCAGGCTGAAGAACAGGAAAAACTGGAAGAAATCATGGCTTATCCGGAGGATAGTGCCGGAATTCTCATGTATACCGATGTTTTTAGGCTCCACGAAGAAACCAAAGCGATTGATGCAATTGCAGCGCTTCAGGATCAAGATGAAGCGGAAATGGTCTTTTATTTGTATGCGGTGGATGATGATGGTCGGTTGACCGGTGTGGTTTCCCTGCGAGATTTAGTCACAACACCCAGTGAAACCACATTGGTAGAGATCATGTCACGAAAAGTGCATGCTGTTCGCCCGGAAACAGATCAAGAGGAGGTGGCGCGAATTGTATCTCAATACAATTTCCTTGCAGTCCCAGTGGTCGATTCTGAAGACCAGCTGTTGGGAATCGTAATGGTTGATGATGTTGTGGACATTATTCGAGAAGAAGCGACAGAAGACTTTTTACAAATGGTGGGTGCCGGTAAAGACCGTGAAATTCTTTTAAAATCCTCCTGGGATAATGCCCGCATGCGTCTCCCGTGGCTATTTGCCAGTTGGGTGGGCGGTATCCTGGCTGCATTTATTATTGGCGTTTTCGATGATATACTGCAAAATACGATTGTACTCGCCGCATTCATTCCGGTGATTATCGGAATGGGCGGTAATATTGGGACACAATCTTCAACCATTATTGTGCGTGGGTTGGCCACGGGTCGCGTAGGGCTTGAAAATTCTGTAAAAATTTTATTAAAAGAAATGCGCGTAGGGCTTATCCTGGGGATTTTGTACGGAATTCTTTTAGGAATTTTTGCTATTTTTCGATTTTTGGATGTATCACCAATCCTGGGTCTTGTTGTAGGCTTGAGTATTTGCGCATCTATGATTATTGCCTCAACCATTGGATCTCTTGTCCCCTTAATTCTCAACCGATTTGATATAGATCCAGCCGTTGCTACGGGCCCTTTTGTAACAACAGCCATTGATATACTGGGCGTAGCGCTTTATTTTTGGATCGCAGGCTCTTTCCTCGGATTTACCTGATACTGACCTGTCATGCGCCGGGTTTTCTATTTATCTCTATTGAACGTAATAATATTTGGTCAGAATTATTCTGTCAAAGTATATGGATTCCCCGTGGCAGATGCTCAATTGACATTAAAACCAGATTCAGTCAATCTGCAGTTTAAATCAATTGGAATTGTTGACTTTATCTGGCCATCAGATAATACATATATCACGTTTTTTGATTCCACTCACTTCGGATTAAAAACATTTCAAAAGAAAATTCAACAAGGAAATTTTGATCAAAAATTTTTAATTAAATTAAAT
>JACKQG010000798.1_pt1 | contig 44749 bp, 39 predicted proteins | sample 8237621 | NCBI WGS metagenome assembly JACKQG01 (sample SAMN15677084, study PRJNA649215) | marine metagenome | biome: marine; feature: Black Sea; material: saline water; isolation source: suspended particulate matter (SPM) from the Black Sea western gyre | collected 2013-06-09/2013-06-10 | depth... | reverse complement strand
GACTCGAACTGCCGACCTCTACATTATCAGTGTAGCGCTCTAACCAGCTGAGCTATGAGACTCTACTTTATTATTATAATTAACAGCAATGAGAACAAACTATTTTTTTCAATAGTAATCACTTTAGTCGTCTTTCTCTAGAAAGGAGGTGTTCCAGCCGCACCTTCCGGTACGGCTACCTTGTTACGACTTAGCCCTAGTTATCAGATTTACCCTAGGCAGCTCCTTGCGGTTACTGACTTCAGGTACCCCCAACTTCCATGGCTTGACGGGCGGTGTGTACAAGGCCCGGGAACGTATTCACCGGATCATTGCTGATATCCGATTACTAGCGATTCCAGCTTCACGGAGTCGAGTTGCAGACTCCGATCCGAACTGAGATAGGTTTTGTAGATTCGCTCATGCTCACGCATTGGCTGCTCTCTGTACCTACCATTGTAGCACGTGTGTAGCCCAGGACGTAAGGGCCGTGATGATTTGACGTCATCCCCACCTTCCTCACGGTTTGCACCGGCAGTCTTGTTAGAGTTCCCGACATTACTCGCTGGCAACTAACAACAGGGGTTGCGCTCGTTATAGGACTTAACCTGACACCTCACGGCACGAGCTGACGACAACCATGCAGCACCTTGTAAAACGTCCGAAGAAGGACTAGTTTCCTAGCCTGTCGTTCTACATTTAAGCCCTGGTAAGGTTCCTCGCGTATCATCGAATTAAACCACATGCTCCACCGCTTGTGCGGGCCCCCGTCAATTCCTTTGAGTTTCATTCTTGCGAACGTACTCCCCAGGTGGATCACTTAAAACTTTCGCTAAGACACCAACAGTATATCGCTGACATCGAGTGATCATCGTTTACGGCGTGGACTACCAGGGTATCTAATCCTGTTCGCTACCCACGCTTTCGTCCCTCAGTGTCAGTTGATTATTAGTGATCTGCCTTCGCAATTGGTATTCTGTGTAATATCTATGCATTTCACCGCTACACTACACATTCTAATCACTTCATAATAACTCAAGATAACCAGTATCAAAGGCAATTCTACAGTTAAGCTGCAGGATTTCACCTCTGACTAAATTATCCACCTACGGACCCTTTAAACCCAATAATTCCGGATAACGCTTGGATCCTCCGTATTACCGCGGCTGCTGGCACGGAGTTAGCCGATCCTTATTCTTACAGTACCGTCAAGCTTTCTCACGAGAAAGTTTTTCTTCCTGTATAAAAGCAGTTTACAACCCATAGGGCATTCATCCTGCACGCGGCATGGCTGGTTCAGACTTTCGTCCATTGACCAATATTCCTTACTGCTGCCTCCCGTAGGAGTCTGGTCCGTGTCTCAGTACCAGTGTGGGGGGTCCCCCTCTCAGGGCCCCTATCTATCGCAGTCTAGGTGAGCCGTTACCTCACCTACAAACTAATAGAACGCATACTCATCTCATACCGTAACCTTTAATCATAAAAAGATGTCTTTAAATGATACTATAGAGTCTTAATCCAAATTTCTTCGGGCTATTCTCTAGTATGAGGTAGATTGTATACGCGTTACTCACCCGTTCGCCGGTCGTCAGCAAAGTGCAAGCACTTTCTGTTACCCCTCGACTTGCATGTATTAGGCCTGCCGCTAGCGTTCATCCTGAGCCAGGATCAAACTCTTCATCGTTAAATTTTAAATATATTTAACAACTAAAGAAATTTTATCTATCATCTCAAAATGGTTTATTCTCTGAAAATAAATTAAAAATTTATTTTACGCTGTCAATCAATTCAATATTTTAAATGAACATAGATTTCAATCTGCTTCTCTATAAAATATAGCAGGACGCAAATATAAAACCGTTTTTTTTGCTTCCAAAACTTCATTTGGTAAATAAATTAATATTTATTAACAAATTTTAACCATATAAATGGCCGTTTTGGCTAATAGCGGATGCAAATATAGGATCTTTTTGCTATGTACAAAATATTTTACAGGTATTTTTCAGAGAAAAATTTGATGTATCTAGCTGTCAATTAGTTAACTAAAGGAAAAAGTTCCAAACTAATCCAAACCTAAATGAAAAATCCCTGTATGGATAATTTGGGGCAGAATAAAAATTATAACCAGTAAATGAAGAGTTAAAATGCTCTAATTTAAAATACAGTCTAGTTTGTTGAATTTTAGCATTTATAAAAAAGTCTATTAATGGAAATCCTCCAATTTTTTTACTGTTTTGTACATAAAATTCCGATAAAAGTGGATCATATGAATTCATGTAAAATTTTGAAAAATAACTTATACTAAATCCTGTCTGTAAAAAAAGTGCCTTATCAAGTAAATGGCTGCTATAATAAATTGAATTTCTAGCAATTATTTCAGGCACATTAAGGACTCCTGAAGCATTAGAAATTTTTTGATATTGGATTTGATTATCAAAAAAGAACTTATTTATTGAAAACTCTCTTGAAACTCTAAGTTTGATTAGATTAATATTATCTGAATATTGAAATGGTTTGATAGCATTAAGATTGTCCTTTGTAAAGTAGGTGTAATTTTTAATGCCTATGTAATCTAGGCTTAGATTAAAGTATTTATTAGATTTAAATTCCAAATTAAATTCTCTATTTTCAATATTTTCAAAGCTATTCTCCCAATTATAAGAAATGTAATTACTCTTAAATAATGAAAAGTTGTAATTGGGCTGGTGGGAAGAAATGGATATGTTACCCATTATATCTATATCATCATTTAACTTATAGGACAAATTACCATATAGTGAATTCCCAGAAATATCTTCTGAAATTGAGGATGAAAAGTTTGCGTTAATATTAAATTTATTTGTTCTTTTAGAATAAGATCCATAGATAGCCATACCGCTATGTTCAATACCATCAGGAATTCCAGAGATATTTAAAGAATCAATATTTCCAAAGTTGTATTTATGATTATTATATTCCAGACCTAAATTAAAATCTCCAATGTTTTTTGTTTTATAATCCGCATCAATTTTAAATAAAAAACTTCTTAATCTCGATTTATCATCAATTCCTGAAAAATTATAGGGTTCGCCAAAATACTCATTCGCAGAAGACTGGTTAAATTTATAAAATCTTTTTTCATATGAAATTGTATTTCCAATTGACAGCATGTTTGATATAATAGAATCTGTTTTCTTACTTAAATTATAGCTATGATCTACATAATATCTTCTTCCAACAAGCTCATTATCTGCATTCTCAAAATAAGGATCAAAAACTGATCTATCAAGAAATTGATCAGTACCGTTTTCAAAATCTATAATATCTTGATCTCTTATACCCCCATTTTGTTCTGCAAAGAATTTTTGACTAACATAATGTGTCCTAAGCATATATCTTTTGTTTTCAGAATTATAATTTGTTGAAAATCTAAAATTTGATGAACTAGATAAAAAGTGCTGATAATTTCCTAAAGATCTGAGACCTTTTCTAGAAATAGTAAAATTGAATTTTCTTGAAGTATTTACAGAATACAGAGCATCTAATAATTGACCCTGCTCAAAAGCTGATCTATACATCAATTCTGTAAATGGAGTTGGCATGTCATAATAATTTACATCTTCTATCTCCATATAACTAAAATGTTTTGCTCTAGAACCAAAAGATGGAAAAAGTTTTACTTTATCAACACTATAACTTAAATCATTATAGGTGTGTCCAGTATTAGAAAAAGGAATTAATTCAAAATTATCTTTCCTCAAATAATTTATCTTATGAAATTTATTTATTGTTAATGAAGTATCTACAATTATTGTATCACCTTGGTGATTAATAATTAGGTAATCCTCAATTTTTGCATTTAAATTTTTTATTAATCTTGTGCTTCTTTGATCCCCATAACTACCTCTGATAGAATCCGATAAACCTGACAATGAAATATCATCATTAAAATCAATGATTGGAGGTTTTTTTTGAGAATATGATCTAGCAATGAAAATTGATAGTATAAATAATAGAAAATAATTCTTCATATTTAGCTAATATCGTTACAAAATTAATTACATTCCAATATATCTAGATTAATTAACAAAACTTTTTGATGTTAGAAGTACAGTATTCAGACTATGATTTTGAATGTGGAACTGATGAGGCTGGCAGAGGATCTTTAGCAGGTCCAGTAACTGCAGCTGCTGTTATTTTAAACAAAAATTTTAAAAGCAAGCTAATAACAGATTCAAAAAAGCTGTCTGTAAATCAGAGAAAAAAAGCAAAAAGATTAATACTAGAAAATTGTATTGCATATGCAATATTTAGTGTAAGAAATAAAAAAATAGATGAAATAAATATTCTTAATGCTTCAATATTAGCTATGCAAAAATCAATAAATAAATTAAATCATAAAGTTGATTTTATTGTTGTGGATGGTAATAGATTTAAACCTATTAATAATATTGAATTCAAGACAATAATCAGAGGAGATCAGAAATATTTAAATATAGCCGCTGCTTCTATACTTGCAAAAACATATAGAGATAATTATATGAAAAAAATACACAAAGAATATCCTGAATATAATTGGAAGAAAAACAAAGGATACCCAACTAAAGAGCATAAACTAGCAATTAAAAAATATGGGATAACAAAATATCATAGAAAATCTTTTAAGCTATTTGATGAACAATTAAAAATCAATTTTTAATTTTATAATGTGATTATATCAAAAATGAGATTAAATCCATTATATCTACTTATAGTTTTTTTTATATACAGCTGTAATTTTATAGATAAAAACTCCTCCTCACTTAATAATTTCATCCCTAAAGATGCTTCAATAATCATAAGAATTCACAATCCTAATAAATTTAAAAGTGATGTTTTAAATAATTCTCTTGCATTAAATGTTTTCAATAATGAGGATAATTACAATTTCAAAAAACAAATAAAAATAATTGAAAGTTTATCTGAAAATAATCCCATTTTAATATGTCTTTCAGGAGATAAAAAAAATAATAGTTTTACAATTATTACCCGACAAAATAAAACTGATCTAGAAATTAGTAATGACACTATTTATAAAAAGATTATTGACAGTATTTACATTATTTCAAATTCAGCAGATAAAATTGAAAAATCAGCATTAAATAAAAGTAAACTATATGAAAAATATAAAAATTTAAGTTCAGAAGATGCTTCATTTTCAGTTTTTGCTCAAAGTCCTTTTTCTAACAATTTTTTTGAATCAATTTTTGGAGAAGATTTTAGTAATATTAATAATGATTTATTTCTCAAGGCAAATTTATTTAATGATAAAATTCTAATTAATGGAATATCGGTAATAAACGATTCAGTAACTCTATCAAAAAACATCTTAAAAAATACCAAACCAAAAGAAAATAAAATAATTTCTGCAATTCCTGATAATTTTAAAAATTTCTATTCAATGAGATTTGATGATTTTCAAATGCTTAATAGAGGCCATATAAATATTGACAAAGATTCAATTAATATTGAGGAAAAAATATTTGATGAAATAGTTGAGATAGCTGTAAGTGAAATTGAAGGAAATAAGGTAGTTATATTAAGATCAAATGATATTAAAAAAACTCATATAAAAACTCAGAAATACAAGTCTTATAATAATTATAAAGGCAAAGAAATTCTTGAGATTCCGGAAACAGAAAAAATGAATAGCCTAACTAACCCATTACTAAATGAGATTAATTCTGACAAATTGGTAATTATAGATAGCTTCTTGTTTATTTCAAGTTCTCTAAAATCCCTTAAAACAGTTATTGAAAATTATTTATTAAAGAACACATACCAATACAGTGAAAATTATAAAAAGTCTAAATCACTTATGTCAAAAGAGTCTTCATTTGACATAAATTCAAAGAATGGTTCATTAATAAATTTTTCTAAATTAATTGGAATAAAACCTGTAAAAAACAAATTTAATAATGTTAAGTTTCAAATTATAAATGAAAATGAAATTTTACATATAAATGGTATAATAGATAGTTATAATAATGAAAGCATAAATAAAAAAATTAGTAAAATTTTTAGCACAAAAATTAAAGGGAAAATTGTCATGAATCCTCATTTTGTTACAAACCATATAACAAGAGCTAAAGAGATTGTAGTTCAGGACAACAATAACTATTTATACTTGATTTCAAATCAAGGAAAAGTGATTTGGAAAAAGAAATTAGCTGGGAAGATTCTAGGGAAAATAAAACAAGTTGATATATATAAAAACGGAAGGCTACAGTTAATTTTTGTTACAGAAAAAAGGCTGTATGTACTAGACAGAAACGGCAAAGAGGTTAAACCTTTTCCAAAGGTTTTTAGAGACAAAATAACTCAACCTTTGTCAGTTTTTGATTATGATAATAATAAAAACTATAGATTTCTTATTACACAAAATAATGAATTGTTAATGTATAATAGTAAAGGTAAAATTGTTAAAGGTTTTAAATATGAGAAATCCAGTGATATAATTTATTCGCCAAAGCATTATAGAATTAAAAATAAAGACATAATAGCTGTAAAGACTGAAAAAGGTTTAAAAGTTTTAAATAGAAGAGGAAAGATTAGAATAAAAATTAAGGATAATATTAAGTTTTCTAATAATGATGTTTTTAGATTAAATAATTATTTAATATGTACATCTGAAAAAGGAAATTTAGTTCAAATAGACATGAATGGTTCAGTTTCAACCAGAAAATTGAACTTGTCTAATAATCATAAGATTAATTCTAAATATAATTTAGTTTCAATTATAGATGGAAATAAATTAACTAACCTAAATAAATCAATAGATCTTCCATTTGGAAATTATTCAGATCCACTAATTTTCAGTTATAACAAAAGAAAGAAATTCTCAATATTTGATAATCAATCTAAAAAAATATATTTATTCGATGATAAGCTAAATTTAGTTGAGAGTTTTCCATTATATTCTATCTCAAATATAGATTTGGATAATATTGATAAGGATCAGAATTTAGAGCTAATACTGGCCGAAGATGAAAGCTCAATTAGACTTTATGAAATCAATAATTAATGGATAATTGTTGCATCAAATAATTTTCTGAAGTTCTTTAAAATTTTCTTTTTAACCTTACCAATATCAACCTTTTCAATACCAAGTTCAACATTTAAAGAAGTAACAGAATTATTCTCAATACCACATGGAATAATATTGTCAAAATATTTCAAATCTACATTTACATTTAAAGCAAATCCATGCATTGTTACCCATCTACTAGCACGTACACCCATTGCACATATCTTTCTAGGAAATGGCGTATCACAATCTAACCAGACTCCTGTCTTTCCTGGATTTCTTTCTCCCTTTATACCAAAATCGTTAAGAGTTAAAATTATTACTTCCTCTAAAAATCTCAAATATTTATGAATGTCTGTAAAGAAATTATCTAAATCTAAAATTGGGTAACCTACTATTTGTCCTGGACCATGATAGGTAATATCACCTCCCCTATTTATTTTATAAAATTTAGTATCGTTCTTTTTTAACTCATTATGATCAATTAATAAATTTGATATATCTCCACTTTTTCCTAAAGTATAAACATGTGGGTGTTCTACAAAAATTAAATAATTTTTTGTAGAATTATTAGAGCCCTCATTCCTGTTCTTTATTTTTACTTCTACTATCTTACTTAAAAGTTCTTCTTGATAGTCCCAAGCTTTTTTATACTCTATTAATCCTAAATCTTTTATTTCAACTTCTTTATTCATTAATGATATTGATACTTAGGGTTATTTAAAATAACTAGAGCAGCTATGACTCCCGGAACCCATCCACAAAGCCATAATAAAAATACTATTATAATTGATCCACACCCTTTATCAAAAACAGCTAACGGTGGACATAAAATAGATAAAATTACTCTTATTAAACTCATATATGTTTTGAATTATAAAGATAATTAATCTAATTTATAATTTATTTTTAAGCTTAATTTTTTATAACAATTAATATTGATATCCTAATCATTTAAAACTATATTTGCTTATAGATAATGTAATATCTTCATGAGCAATTTATCTGAACAAGAAATAGTTAGAAGAGAAAAACTTAATAAGTTAATTGAGCTAGGTATTAACCCATACCCAGCTGAGTTATTTCCAATAACAAATAACAGCCAAGAGATTAAAGAAAATTTTAAAGAAGACAAGGAAGTTGTTATTGCAGGTAGAATTATGTCAAGACGTATTCAAGGAAATGCAAGTTTTGCAGAAATTCAAGATAATTTTGGAAGGATTCAATTGTACCTAAATCGTGACGAAATATGTACTGGAGAAGATAAAACATTATATAATGAAGTTTATAAAAAACTTTTGGATATCGGAGATATTATTGGAGTCGAAGGTAAATTATTTAAAACTAAGGTTGGTGAAAAAACAGTTCTAGTCAAAAATCTCACCATATTAAATAAATCTATAAGGCCATTGCCTCTTCCAAAAAAAGATGCTGAAGGGAACGTATATGATGAGTTTACTGATCCTGAACAAAGGTATAGACAACGTTATGTTGATTTAATTGTTAATCCAAGTGTTAAAGAGACCTTCATTAAAAGAACTAAAATTACCAATAGTATTAGAAGTTTTTTAAACAATAAAGGATATCTAGAGGTGGAAACTCCAATCTTACAACCAATCCCTGGAGGAGCAGCAGCAAGACCATTTTTAACACACCATAACGCTCTTAACATACCACTATATCTGAGAATTGCTAATGAGCTTTACTTAAAAAGATTAATAGTAGGTGGTTTTGATGGTGTATATGAGTTTGCTAAAGATTTTAGAAATGAGGGCATGGATAGAGCTCATAACCCAGAATTTACAATGTTAGAATTCTATGTAGCATATAAAGACTATTTCTGGATGATGAAAACTACAGAAGAACTACTTGAAAAGGTTGCTTTAGGTTCTAATGGGAATACAAAAATTAAGTTTGGTAAAGAGACTATTGAATTTAAGGCCCCTTATCCTAAAATTCCTATTCTAGAGGCAATAAAAACATATACTGGAGTAGATGTTTCTAATATGGAGGAAGATGAATTAAGAGGGAGTGCAAAAAAAATGGGTATAGAAGTAGATAAAACTATGGGTATAGGAAAATTAGTAGACGCTATTTTTGGTGAGAAATGTGAACATGAATTTGTCCAACCAACATTCATAATCGATTATCCAAAAGAAATGAGTCCATTAACAAAAGAACATAGATCAAATCCAAAACTCACAGAAAGATTTGAATTAATTATAGATGGTAAAGAAATTGCAAATGGATATAGTGAATTAAATGATCCTATTGACCAAAAAAAGAGATTTGAAGATCAACTAAAACTTTCAAAAAAAGGAGATCTTGAAGCAACTGAATTTATTGATTATGATTTTTTACGTGCTCTTGAATATGGAATGCCTCCTACATCTGGTATTGGTATTGGTATTGATAGATTAGTAATGTTGATGACAAATAAGAGTTCTATCCAAGAAGTATTATTCTTTCCACAAATGAAGCCTGAAAGAAAAAAAGTTGAATTAAATGAAAATGAAAAAGTTGTATATAATCTATTATCAGATGTGAAAGCTATCCTTTCAGAAATAAAAGAGAGATCTGCATTGAGTAATAAAGCTTGGGATAAATCAACAAAAAGCTTAAGAAAATTAGGATTAATTTCAGTTGAAAAAAAAGGTGATAATTTGTATATTTTTAGATTAAAATAAAGCAAGTGAAAAAGATATACTTACTGTTAACACTAATTTTACTTTCCCTCTCATGCCATGACGAAAATCCAATTGTTAAATTTCAAAAAGAATTGATAACTAATGAAATTACAGGCAGTAATATAGCTGCAGTATTTCAGGATGATTCCTTAGTTTACAAACATGTTATGAATTCAGGTAAAATGGGTGATATGAATATAACAGATGAGACCGTATTTCCAATCTGGTCTATGTCTAAGCCAATAACAACTGTTGCAATGATGATTTTAAAAGAGCAAGAATTGGTTGATTTTCAAGATCCTGTTTATAAGTATATCCCTTCATTTGAAAATTTAAAGTGTAAAGGACCTCAAGGAGTTTATCCTTGCAACAATACGATGAGAGTTGTTGATCTACTAACCCATAGATCTGGTTATACCTACTACAATGAGGATGGAGAATATAAATTTTTAAATGGACAACTTTCTGCTATGGCAAAATATTCAAGTAGTTACAGATTTAATAATTTAGATGATTTTGCAGTGGCTGTTTCAAATCAACCCTTAGAATTTGAGCCAGGATCTATGTATATCTATGGTATTAATCAGGCAATTCTAGGTAAAGTAATTGAATCTGCTACTGGAGTTTCATTTTATGAATATTTGAAGAAAAATATTTTTGATAAGTTAGGTATGAATAACACTAAGTTTTATCTAACTAAACAGGAGAGATTAAAAGTACAACCATTATTTGTAAATTTTGTTGCAAATACACCTCCATGGAACCCCACTGACCTTAACCTAAAGGGATTTACAAGACTTTTAGATGAAATGTCATACGACAAGGATAATAGAGCTCATTTTGGTGGAGAAGGTTTAGTTTCTACTTTTCCAGACTATATGAAATTTTGTAATATGTTGGTAAATGATGGAATCTATAATGGTGAGCGAGTTCTTTCCGAGGAAAGTATTGAGATTATGACTTCAAAATATACTGAAGGTTATCCTAATAAAAATGAACCATTTTTATTTCCTGATCAAATAGGCACTTATCTTGGATTTACATTTTATGTAATAGAAGATTCTGAAATTGAAGGAACAAATTCATCGATAGGCACATATGGATGGTCAGGATATCATAATACTCACTTTTGGATAAATCCAGAAAAGAAACGCTATGGCCTTTTTATGTCAAGATCGCGTGAATTTAATTTTGATATAGGGAAGGACTTTAGAATAGCTGTTAATTCCGTATATTAAAAAATTAGAAATATTAAAATTGATAAAATAAATACTATATTTAAAAAAAATACTCTACAATGAAAAAATTATATGAATTTATTGACTTCAAACAATTGTTACTAATTATCGCTATTTCATTAGTATCTCTCTCAAGTTTTGCTCAATCTCAACAATATTCTTCAATTGAGGAAGTAAAAAAATTAAATTTTGAGCTTTTTGAAGAAATTGGATTTGATGAAAATCAAATGAATCATGTATGTAGAGCAATATATTCTACGCAAAAAAGAGCTAGTTACTTAGCTGAAAATGGAGCCTCTCCAAATAAAGAAAAACTAGATCAAGAATTTAAATCCTTAATGCTAAGAGTTCTTTCTGAAGAAGATTTCAAGAAATTTGAATCCATAAAGCATAAACTTAAATAAATTTTTCTCATTCAATTATAATTGGTCAAAATTGATTTACACGGGTTAAAGTATTCTCAAATAGAAGATATGCTTGCCAATAAGATAATCACTCAATACAACCTAGGTCATAAAGATATTGAGGTAATTACTGGGAACAGTGAAAGAATGAAAATTCTTGTAAAAAAAATCTGTGAAGAATATGATTTTAGAGTAGATCAATCATGGAATCAAAATACAGGTTCACTCATAATAAGTAGTAAAGAAATTTAATTTTCTGATAGTCAATAGGCTTCTTTATTAACATATAATTGTTGATTTTAATTCAGGTATGTATCTTTTTCACATTGAATTTTAAAGTAAATTTGTAAGATTTTATTTTTTAAAATTTAATAGCTATTCAAGGCCATCAACATAGTACTGGTACAGGCATGTATCAACCTAATCCTCACTGGTCCACTATTTTGATATTTCCAAAAATTTGTTGATGCCTTGAATACTATTTATTGCCTACAACAATTTCTTGACCTATACTTATCCCTTCAGAGTTTAAACTGTTATAGTTAATCAAATCATCAATAGAAATATTAAATCTTTTTGAAATAGAATAAAGTGTATCTCCCTTTCTAACAGTATAAAATTTTTGTTTAGGTCTTTTCTTTTTTAATACAATATCATCGTAGCGATACAACTTATATCGCTCAATTAGATCAATTAATTTTTGAGAATATTTTCTGTCAGTTGCATACCCAGCTTTTTTTAGTCCTTTTGCCCAGGACTTATAATCATCTTTTTTTAATTTAAAAAGTGATGCATACCTATCTCTAGAAGCTAAAAATATAGAATGATCCCTGAAAGAAAATTCTGATGAAGAGTATTTTCTAAAACATTCCTGCTTTTTATCATCATCATGATAAATTTTTGGTCCATTCCAATCATGACATTTAATGCCAAAATGATTATTTGCATTAACAGCCAATGTCCCCTTGCCAGATCCAGATTCTAAAATACCTTGAGCTAATGTAATACTTGCAGGAATTTTGTATTGCCTCATTTCATCCATTGCAATTCTACTATAATATTCAATATAGTCTTCAGTAGTCCTTATCACCGGGATAATAGGTTTCTCGATCTGCTTGAGTTTTTTCTTTTTTAGTTTCTTTTTTCTTGAAGTAATTTCCTTTCTATCATCCTCATAATTATAAATAGTTCTTTTTGAACCACAACTCTGTAAAAAGTAGACACACAATATAAATACTAAATACTTTTTCATTTCAATCATTCAAAGATAATTCAAATTAAATTGAATTTACTTTATCTTTGCATAGCTAGTTATCATACTTATGTATGGATGAAAAGGATTATTACATAACAGAAGAAGGATATAAATGCTATACTGAAAAATATCATTTAAAAAGAGGCTATTGTTGTGAGAGCAGTTGTAGGCATTGTCCATATGATTATAATCCTTATACTAATTAAGATTAATTATGACCTTTAAAGAGCAGATTAGGGAAGGTATTCCAAATAAGCTACCAGCTAAAAGAAAATATGATTTAACAATAAATCATGCTCCTATTCGAGAAAATGTCTTGACAAAAGGTGAAAAAAAATTAGCACTTAGAAATTCTCTACGATATTTCAGTAAAAAACACCATAGTTTATTAATTAAAGACTTTAACGAAGAATTAAATAAGTATGGCAGAATATATATGTACAGATATAGGCCCGCATATAAAATGTATGCCAGACCAATTAATCAATACCCATATAAATCAAAGAAGGCTGCTGCAATTATGTTAATGATTCAAAATAATTTAGATGAAAATGTAGCTCAACATCCACATGAATTAATAACATATGGTGGAAATGGATCTGTATTTCAAAATTGGGCTCAATATCTAATTTGTATGAAATATTTGTCTGAAATGACAAACAAACAAACCCTTGTAATCAACTCTGGACATCCACTTGGATTATTTCCGTCAAATAAAAATGCTCCTAGACTTGTAGTGTCAAATGGAATGGTAATTCCGAATTATTCGAAGAAGATCGATTTTGAAAAATTTAATGCACTAGGTGTTACTCAGTATGGTCAAATGACAGCAGGAAGTTATATGTATATAGGACCTCAAGGAATTGTACATGGAACAACAATAACAGTTCTAAATGCATTTAGAAAAATAGGAAAAAATCCTAAAGGGAAAGTCTTTCTAACCTCTGGTTTAGGAGGAATGAGTGGAGCTCAACCAAAAGCGGGGAATATATCAAAGTGTATTACAGTTTGCGCAGAAGTAAATATAAAAGCAATTGAATCTAGGTTTTCACAAGGTTGGGTAGATGAAGTAATTGATAATTTGGATTCACTTGTGAAAAGAGTAAAAGTTGCAAAAGACAATAAGGAAGTAATATCAATAGCATATCATGGAAATATTGTAGATGTATGGAGAGAATTTTACAATAAAAAAGTTCATATTGACATTGGAAGCGATCAAACATCATTGCATAATCCCTGGTCAGGAGGTTATTATCCTGCAGGATTGAATTTTGAAAAAGCAAATGAAATGATTTATAAAAATCCTAAACTTTTCAAGAAAAAAGTTAAGGAAAGTTTAGTTGAGCAAGCCAAACTAATTAATAAACATGCTAATAGGGGAACATATTTCTTTGATTACGGAAACGCCTTTCTTTTAGAAGCATCCAAGGCAAAGGCAGATGTAATGAGCAAAGATGGAGTTAATTTTAAATTTCCAAGCTATGTTCAAGATATTATGGGTCCAATGTGTTTTGATTATGGGTTTGGTCCATTTAGATGGGTTTGCTGTAGTGGAAAATCCAAAGATTTAGATGAAACTGATAAAATTGCTTACAAAGTGCTTGAAAAAATAATGAAAGGATCTCCAAATCAAATTAAACTACAATTAAAAGACAATATAAACTGGATAAAGCAAGCTAAAGAAAATGCTTTAGTAGTTGGATCAAAAGCAAGAATATTATATGCAAATTCTGAAGGAAGAATAGAAATTGCCAAAGAATTTAATAAAGCCATAAAAAAGAAAATCATTAGTGGCCCTATAGTACTAGGTAGAGATCACCATGATGTATCAGGGACAGATTCTCCTTTTAGAGAAACCTCTAACATATATGATGGGTCAAAGTATACTGCTGATATGGCAATTCAAAATGTAATAGGAGATAGTTTTAGGGGAGCAACATGGGTAAGTATACATAATGGTGGTGGCGTAGGATGGGGAGAGGTTATTAATGGAGGTTTTGGTATGGTTCTTGATGGTTCTAAAGAAAGTGAAGACAATTTAAGGTCTATGTTATTTTGGGATGTAAATAACGGTATATCTAGAAGAAGTTGGGCTAGAAATAAAGGATCAATTTTTGAAATCAAGAGGGCAATGAAAAAAGAACCACTTCTTAAAGTAACGATTCCAAATATGGTTGATGAAAAATTAATTAAAAAATATAAATAAAATGAAGACGATAATTAAGATTACATTACTATCTACAATACTGCTCCTATCCTCATGTAATATAATTAGAGTTAGTTCTGACTTTAATGATAAAATTAATTTCAATGATTACAAAACATATGCTTTTTCTAAAAAGGGGGTAGATGAAGCTGAAATAAATGACATTGACAAGAAAAGAATTCTTAATGCAATTGATGTTGAACTATCAAGCAAAGGACTTAGAAAAAGCTCAATTGAACCAGACCTTATGGTAAACTTTTTTACTGAATCTAACAAAAAAATAAATTATTATCCAAACTATAATTATTATGGTTATGGCTCATCTATTGCGCCATGGTACAACACATATTATTATCATAAATATTCTGAAGGAGTATTATTTGTTGACCTGATTGATTATAAAAAAAATGAACTAATATGGCAAGGTATAGGAAAAGGATATATTCCTAGCAAGAGAGCAAAGAAAGAAGAACAAATAAAACTCTTTGTAAATAAAATATTAATTCAATATCCGCCGCAATATTAATTTTTTACATCTAGAACATCTCTTAAAGAGTTTCCAAGTAACATAAAAGCCATAACAAGCATCATAATGCATACACCTGGTATAATTGCCAGAAATGGCTCTCCTAATATTATATAATTATAATGATCCTTAATCATTGATCCCCAGCTTGACATAGGGGGTTGGGCTCCAAGGCCAAGAAAGCTAAGGCCACTTTCAATTAAAATGGATGCTGCAAAATTAGCAGCAGATATAATAATTAAAGGAGATGTTATATTTGGTAAAATATGTCTTGTGATAATTCTAAAGTCACTGAAACCAAGAACATGGGCTGCAGTTATGAATTCCCTTTGCTTTAATGATATTACTTGACCTCTTACAACTCTTGCTACCTCTACCCACATAGTCAAGCCAACTGCAATAAAAACTTGCCAAAATCCTTTACCCAATGCCAAAGTAATAGCCATAACTAATAAAAGTGTAGGAATTGACCATGTCACATTAATTAACCACATTATTATTTGATCAACAAATCCAGAATAATATCCTGAAAGACAACCCATAATTAATCCAATTATTAAAGATATAAATACAGCAATAAAACCTATTGAAAATGATATTCTAGCTCCTATTATAATCCTACTCAAAACATCTCTTCCAAATTTATCAGTTCCGAGATAAAATTTCTTATGCACTACAGCAGACCCATCACTTAATTGCAAAATCAGAGTTTTATGGTCAAATTGGTTGAATTCTTGATAGTATAGTGTGTCATTACTAATTTTATAATTAATAATTGGAATTTCTATATCAGGATTTTTATCTCCATAAAATAATTTATTTATAGATGATTGGGGTTCTATATTATTAGAAATTACTAGCATATCAACCTCAAATCCTGGAGCTTTTGAATGAATTGACAAATGCATTTGATTTGCATTTTGTGAATTATCAGGTGTAATAGCATATGCGAAAAAAGCAATTAATGCAACCAGTATAATAAATACTAAACTAATTATCCCAGATAAATTTTTTTTAATATTAAAAAAGGGACTTTTCAAAATTTTGTAATTAAGTAGAATAGATTATCTCTCAACATAGGAGAGTCTTAAATCATTTAAGACATTTAAAGATTCATTTACATAAATATCTTTAGATAAATTTTTATGCCACCTCTTTCTTTTTTCTCCAAGACTTGAATCTTTAGCAATTAAATCAATTTCATATGGAAGTGATTTAAATGTTAAGTCAGAAGAATAATCAGAGAGCTTCTTATACTTCTTTACTTTTTCCTCATTTAATAATAAATCCTTCTTAAATTTGCTATAATTCAAAGTATAAATATCTCTATCTCGCATTGATTTAATCCATTTGGCATTCTCATCAATTAAGCTAATAAATTCGCTTGAATTCATTCTATTTTTACTTGCTTGTATACTCTTATTATAGTCAAAGAAAGTTTTCCAAGGCTCATAGGAAACTGGATCAATCTTATCCCATTTCAATGGATTTTCCTGATCTTTTTCACCAAAATCAACATAAGTGTATTTATCTGGAACTACAATATCACTCTTAACTCCTTCTAGTTGAGTTGAGCCTCCATTAATTCTATAATATTTTTGAGTTGTAAATTTTAATGCCCCTAAATCACCATTTGTATTACTTCTAACCATTTTGTTTAAGTCAAGAACATTTTGTACAGTTCCCTTTCCATATGTTTGCTTACTTCCAATTATAATAGCTCTTTTATAATCTTGCATTGCAGCAGCTAATATCTCAGAAGCAGATGCAGAAAATTCATTTACAAGAATTACTAAAGGCCCTTCCCATATTATCGACCTGTCCTTATCTCTTAAAATTTTACTCTCTTTATCCATTGATCTTACTTGGACAATTGGCCCTTCTTGAATAAATAAACCAGCCATTTCTACAACTGTTTTTAATGAGCCTCCACCATTATTTCTTAAATCTAATACTAGGCCTTTAACCCCTAGATTTTTTAATCTAATTATTTCCTTTTTTACATCTCTAGCAGCATCACGACTAGTTGAATTATCAAAATCAATATAGAATTTTGGTAGATTTATAAAACCATATAAATTTTCCTGCTTACTTACAATTGAAGATCTAACATATGTTTCTTCTAAAAGAACTATATCTCTTTTTATTTTTAAATCTAAAACTTCACCATCAACCTTTTTTATAGTTAATATTACATTCGTTCCTTTAGGACCCTTAATCAATTTTACAGCATCACTAATTGGCATTCCTAAAATACTAGTAGACTCAGATTCATCTTGATCATTTTGACGAACCTTTAAAATAATATCCCCAACTTCTAATAAATTTTGTCTCCATGCTGGACCACCAGAAATTATTTCTACCACCTCAATTTTATCAAACTTTTTTGATAATCTAGCTCCTATGCCTGCATAATTTCCAGACATATCAACATCGAATCTATCCTTAGCTTCAGGATTATAGTAGATCGTATGAGGGTCGTATTGCTCCACAAAAGAATTTATATAAAAACTAAACCAATCTGATCTAGTGATATCTTCATAAAAATCATACATCTCGTTTAAAGTCTTTAGGGTTGATTCTCTTGCTTCTAATTCAATTTCTATATTTGACTTTGTTTTATGAGATGGATTATCTTCTAATTCATTTTCCTGCTCCTCTAATAAATTATTGTATGTTTCAATGGATGAAAATTTTAACTGTTTTCTCCATCTATCCTTCATTTCACTTTTATCTTTTACATAATCTAATGATTTAAAATCAGCATTAAAATTTTCATCTATTTTGTAATCAAATGGGTTGTTTAATATTTCTTTATAGATAAGTTTTGATTCATTAAATCTTTTTTGGACCCTATTATATGTTAAATCAAAAAAGTCTATTTCTGCATTAATAAATTTATCATCAAGTTGATCTTCATATTTTTTAAATTCCTCAATGTCTGATTTATAAAAATATCTCTTATAAGGATCAATTATGTTTAAGTATTCATTAAATACTTCTCTGGAAAAATCGTCATTAATTTCTTTTTCAACAAAGTGTCCTTGATCTAATACATATGATATAAGTTGCAAAAGCAACTTATCTTTATCTGTTTGATCAAAATTCCTAGAAGTAAAGCTACATGAAGCTAGCCCCAGAATAAAAGTTAATGATATTATAATAATATTTTTCTTCATATATCAATAATGATTCGAAAATACATCATTATCTTCTATTATATGTATAATTTTTTGTTAAACATTACAATTATTTATTTACTTACTTTTGTATAGATTATTTTAGATAAAAATGGAAAAAAGACCCCTTATACTATTAACCAATGACGATGGAATTACTGCTCCTGGATTAAGGACATTAATTAAAGTTATGAATAGAGTTGGTGAAGTTGTAGTTGTTGCGCCAGACAGTCCTCAAAGTGGAATGGGCCATGCAATAACAGTTAATGACACACTATACTGTAAAAAAGAATATATAGACGATGGCCCTCAAACTGAATATAGTACTTCAGGGACACCTGCTGATTGTGTCAAACTAGCAGTTAATGAAATTTTAAAAAGAAAACCAGATTTGTGTGTTTCTGGAATAAACCACGGATCTAATGCATCAATTAATGTTATTTACTCTGGAACAATGAGCGCAGCTGTTGAAGCTGGCATTGAAGGCATACCCTCAATAGGGTTTTCCATTGTGGACTATAATTGGAATGCAAACTTTGAAAAATGTGAAAAATACGTCGAAATTATTGCAAAAAATGTATTAGAAAAATCTAAAGGAAAAAACATGATTTTAAATGTTAATTTTCCTAAAATTGATAGAGCTGATTATAAAGGAATCAAAATCTGTAGACAAGCAAGTTCTTATTGGAAAGAAACATTTGATAAAAGAAAAAACCCTAATGGTAGAAATTATTACTGGCTAACTGGTAAATTTATTAATCTTGATAAAGGAAAGGATACAGATCAGTGGGCATTAAGCAATGGGTATATATCAATAGTTCCTGTAAAATATGATATGACTTCATATGATGAAATTGATGAAATATCTAAATGGAATTTAAAATGATTAAAAAAGAAATTTTTATAGGATTTTTTGCTGGTTTTCTTGCTAATATAGTTGGTTTAATTCTTGCAATTCTGTTTCTCCATGAAGATCCATCAATTATTGAAATTATTGCCAAATCCTTTGAAGAAGGATTTTTAAGTAAACTGATAAGTTTAGGGGCAATCATGAATCTCCTTGTATTTTTCGTATATATTAAAAAAAAGCAAGATTACAGAGCAAGAGGTGTATTAATGGCCACAATAATGATAGCTGTAATTACATTAATATTAAATATAATTTAATTTGAAATATTATATAATAGCTGGTGAAGCATCCGGTGATCTTCATGGTTCTAATTTGATTAAAGAATTAAAAAAATTGGACAGAAATGCTAGTTTTAGATGCTGGGGTGGTGATTTGATGAATGAACAAACAAATAACCTTGTAAGGCACCATAAAGATTACTCATATATGGGTTTTCTAGAAGTATTCTTAAATCTATATTCAATAATAAAAAATATTTCATTTTGTAAATCTGATATTCTTAACTACAATCCAGATATTATAATATACATAGATTTTCCAGGATTTAATTTAAGAATTGCTAAATGGGCAAAAACACATGGATTTAAAAATCATTATTATATTTCACCTCAAATCTGGGCTTGGAAGGAAAGTAGAATCAAATTAATTAAAAAAGTAGTTGACAAGATGTATGTAATACTACCATTTGAAAAAGAATTCTACAAAGAAAGGCATAACCTAGATGTTTCATTTGTTGGTCATCCTTTATTAGATGAAATTTATAAAGCAAATAATTTAAAAGATTCAGAATTAGAAGAAAAAATAGTTAAAGAAAAAACAATTCTATTGCTGCCTGGAAGTAGAGATCAAGAAATTAAAAAATTACTACCTATAATGCTAAGTATAGTTTCAGAATTTAAAGATTATAAATTTATTGTTGGAGCTGCTCCCTCTCAAAAATTATCAGTATATCAAAATTATGTAAAGGAAAGAAATGTTGAAATTGTTCAGAACAAAACATATGGTCTATTAAAAAATTGCACAGCTGCTATTGTAACCTCAGGCACTGCTACACTAGAAACTGCCCTATTTAAAGTGCCACAGATTGTGTGCTACAAATCAACCTGGACCACCTATTTAATTGGAAAAATATTGATTAAAAATCTAAATTATATTTCATTAGTAAATTTAATTGCAAATAAGTTGATAGTAAAAGAATTAATACAAAATGCTTGTTCTAAGAAAAATCTAATAAAAGAACTAAACATAATTTTAGAAAAAGAAGAAAGAGCAAAAATAATTAGCAATTATAATAAACTTGAAAACAGTCTGGGAGGAAGAGGCGCAAGTAATAAAACTGCAAAAATTATATACAACTACTTAGTAGAAGAAAATTCTGGAACAAAAGACTCATAATACTTGTTAAATTCATCTTGAGTTTTAATTGATTTATATCCCTCATCCTTAAATAACTTTAACCATAATTCAAGCTGCTGAGGGGTTTTATACCCTCTTACATAATTAATTAATTTTGAGCTATTATCCATAAAAATAATAGTTGGATATGCGCTTACATTTAAATATCTAGTTAACTCATGAGTTCCATTTCGCCTTTGTGTTTTCTCAGGTTGGAAATTTGGATTAGTAAATAACTTTCCATCATAATTTACCTTTGAATCTCCTTCAGCATTAAATTTAACAGCATAATAATGCTTATTAATATATGCTGATACATCTTTATTTTTAAAAGTTTTTTTGTCTAAGAGCTTACATGGGCCGCACCAATTTGTATACACATCCATTATTATATTTTTCGGATTCTTTTTTTGAAGTTCTATTGCCTTATCAAGAGTCAACCAATTTATATCCTGAGAATAAATCTGAAAAAAATTAAAAACTATTAATATTGTAAGTAAATGTCTAAGCATATTTATTTGATTCCATGCATTAATCTTTTAATTAGAGGATGCAATAATAACGATAAAACTCCTAATATTATTGGTATAATAGTAAAAATTAAGAAAAATCCTGACAAACTATATTCTTGAGTAATCTTATCAATATCGCCCCCAACATAATGTGCTAATTTCTGTCCAATAGCTATTGCTAAATAATATACCCCAAACATAAATGCTATCATTCTTGCAGGTATTAGCTTACTCAAATAAGATAATCCCATTGGAGATAAACAAAGTTCTCCCAAAGTGTGAAATAAATAGGCTAAAACTAGCCACATCATGCTTAAACTTGCGGTTTCAGCTCCGGATGGAACATTACGTGCTCCAAAAGCTAAAAAACCAAAGCCAACTCCTAATAAGGCCAATCCCAAGAAATATTTTACTGAAGCTGGGGGGTTATACTCGCTATCCCACCATTTTGTAAATAATGGAGCAAATACTATTATAAATAATGAATTTAATATTGCAAACCAAGTAACGGGAACCTCAGTTTCAGTAGACTGAAATTCAATAAATAATTTATAAATAACAATTACCCATATAATTATAAAACTAAATCCCAATATTATGTTAGACAATGCTATTTTTTTATATGTTATTTTAAATAAATTAATAAGGACATAAGTAATTATAGCAAGAGGAATAACTGTTACTAATAAATCAATTGTTTTAAATAATGTAGCAGCCCCACCTTCTAAAAATCTGTCTGTAAAATCTCTTGTATAAATAGGTAATGAGCCCGCTCCTTGTTCAAATCCAGCCCAGAAAAAAACAGTAAACAAACAAAAAATTGAAAAAGCTATCATTCTATCTCTAACAATCTTAGAATATCTAGGGATTCTAATAAATAATATTACAATAAAACTAAGTAAAGCTAACAATGCATAAAACAAAGAATTTTCCATTCCAAAGACTGTAAAATTAAATGCCTGTATATTTCCTATTTTATTTAATGGATCATTTACTATGAAAATAAGTGCACTCACAATAAAAATTCCTATTAATATATAATCTACTAATAGAAAAGGATTAAGTTTCTCAGTATTATTACTTGTATCTATTTCATTAACTTTTTTCTTGTCTGGTTTATCTCCAATATTTCCAAACAACGGTTGTGCATAATAGAATTGCAACATTCCTAAAAACATAAAAATGCCTGCCAGTCCAAAGCCATAACTCCAACCAATTTTCTCCCCAATCCATCCACATAACATAATTCCAATAAAGGCTCCAGCATTAACTCCCATATAAAATATATTATAGGCTCCATCCTTTTTATCATCTCTGCCTTCATATATTTTTGAAATTATAGAAGTCATATTTGGCTTAAAAAATCCATTACCAATCACTAATAAGGTAATTCCTATGTATAGAAATGTTGGGGTTTCTACAGCCATTGAAGCGTGCCCTAAAGTCATAAATAGTGCTCCAATAACCACTGCCATTCTATAACCAATTTTATTATCTGCTAACCAGCCACCCAAAAGAGGGGTTAAATAAACAAACATTGCATATGTACCAAGCAAAGACAATGCTTCTGAAGAAGTCCATCCCCAACCGGGATTATCACCAATAATAAGCCCTGTTAAAAAAATAACCAAAATAGCCCTTATCCCATAATATGAGAATCTTTCCCACATTTCTGTAAAAAATAGGACAAATAAAAGTGAAGGATGCCCTAAGACAGTAGTTTTGAAAAACTCAGCATTAGAATCTTGATTCATATAAATTTTCTTAAGCTAGAGAACCTTCTGCATTATGGGTTAATCTTTTTAATGGTTTAATTATAAGCAGAACTAATAAACCGAAGATTGTACAAAAAACTGCAATACCAGTAAAGATTGCAAATTCACCCATTTCTGTAGCTGATTCACCCAATAGACCTGCAACCTTATTTCCTAAACCTGTTGCTGCAAAATAGGCTCCCATCATAAAAGCCATCCATCTATCAGGTGCAAGTTTTGTAATAAAAGATAATGCTACAGGAGAGGCACATAATTCCCCAATAGTATGGAATAAATAAGCTAACACCAACCAATGCATGCTTGATAATCCTTCTGCCTCATATTGCATAGAAGCTGCGGACATAAAGAAAAACCCCCATCCCATTATAATTACTCCAATTGCCATTTTAAATAAGGAAGAAGATTCTCTTTTTCTATTTTTCCACCATACCCAAAAACTACCAACTACCGTAGCAAATATTAAAATAAAAATAGCATTAACTGATTGGAACCAACTTGCTGGAACTAAAAAATTACCAATTAATAAGTCTGTTTTTTGTTTAGCATATACATTTAGTAAACCACCAGCTTGCTCAAATGAACCCCAAAAAACAATTACAATTAAAAAAGCTAAGTAGGTTACCAGTATTCTATCTTTCTCAATTTTATCTCCATCATTATAAACTACAATTGCTACTCCTACAGCAAATGCTAATCCCATTACTAGCAATCCATAATCTAAAGAGCTTTGAATTTGCCATATAAAAATACCTAAGAGCATTGTTAAAACAAATCCTACTAGTGAATTAGTTGATTTAAAAATTGAAGAAATTAGGTTGCCATCTGTTTTTTCACTCTCATCTCTTTCATCAACAACCAAATTACCAACATGAGTTAAATATCGCTGTCCATACCAGTACGTCAACTGACCAAAAGCCATTCCAATACCTGCTAAACCAAAGCCGTAATGCCATCCAATAGTCTCTCCAATATATCCAACTAGTAATGCAGAAACTGCAGCACCTAGATTAATACCCATATAAAAAATATAAAAACCCATATCTCTTTTATCCTGCTCATGTTTAGGATATAGGCCTCCAACCATAGTTGAAATGTTAGGCTTTAACATACCTACACCCATAACAATTAGTGTAAGTCCAGTATAAAATGCCCACATGGCTTCTATTGCTAGAACAGAATGTCCTGCAACCAGTAACATTCCGCCAACAAAAACAGCTTTTTTTTGACCTATTATTTTATCAGCTATAATCCCTCCAGGAATTGAGGCTACATAAACAAACATTGTATACCACCCATATAAAGCAAGAGCGTCTTCATTGCTCCAGCCTAATCCTGCATTTTCAATTCCAACTTCAGCAACTAAATAAAGTACTAAAATTGCTCTCATTCCATAGTAGGAAAATCTCTCCCACATTTCAGTCAAAAACAAAATATATAATCCAATTGGATGACCTAAAAATTGTTTTTGATTAGCTAGTATATTTGAGTCTGTCATAGTAAATAAATTTAAAGATTCACTAAAATATTATAAATTATCTAATAATTTTGATTATTCAACAATAAATTATAGTGGCAATATATTATTATTGTAGAATATTATATTTGACATATATTAAATTTAAGTAATGAGTAAAGAAATTAATGGTTTTTCAAAATTAAGTAAAGAGGAAAAGATAAACTGGATAGCAGATAATTTCTTCACAGATTCGCCTACGGCAAAAAGAATATTAAAACAATATTGGAATGAAGAAGATAAGCTTCAAAAACTTCATGATGAATTCTCAGAAAATACATTGAGTAATTTTTATTTGCCTTTTTCAATAGCTCCTAATTTTTTAATAAATGAAAAAAAATATAGTATTCCTATGGTGATTGAGGAAAGCTCTGTAATTGCTGCCGCATCAAAATCTGCAAAGTTATGGTTTGATTTAGGGGGGTTTAAAGCAAAAGTAATTTCAAAAATAAAAACAGGTCAAGTTCATTTTATTTATACAGGTGATAAAGTAGCTATTACTTCTTATTTCAATTATATAGAGTCCATATTAATTCAGGACACTAAAACCATAACATCAAATATGGAAAAGAGAGGTGGTGGGATAGTTGATATTTCATTAATTGACAAAACCCTTGATATGAAAGGGTATTATCAAATTAATGTTTCATTTGATACTATTGATGCAATGGGAGCTAATTTTATAAATTCTTGTTTAGAACAAATTTCAAAATCATTTAAGGATAAAACTGATGAATTTAAAGAGTTTATAATACATTCTAACGACATTAAAATTATAATGAGTATTCTATCTAATTATGTCCCTGACTGTCTTGTTAAAGCAGAAGTATCCTGTGGGGTTGAAGAATTAAATAAAAAAGAAAATTTTAATGGTTTTTGTGAAAAGTTTGTTCAAGCTGTAAAAATAGCAGAATTAGACACACATAGAGCTGTTACCCATAATAAAGGTATTATGAACGGGGTTGATGCAGTTGCTATAGCAACCGGAAATGATTTTAGAGCCATTGAAGCTGGAATTCATGCATATGCATCAAAAGATGGAAAATATAAAAGTTTAACTCATGCTAAAATTGAAAAGGGTATTTTTCGTTTTTCAATTGAGATACCGTTAGCACTAGGAACTATTGGAGGAATAACAAATCTTCACCCTTTAGTTAAACTAGCATTAAATATGTTGGGTAATCCAAAAGCTGAAGAATTAATGGAAATAACTGCCGCTATAGGTCTTGCTCAAAATTATAGTGCATTAAGATCCTTAATAACATCTGGCATTCAGCAGGGGCACATGAAAATGCATCTAATTAATATTTTGAATTCATTAGAAGTATCTGAATCTGAAAAACAGTCAGCTGTAGAATATTTTAAAGATGAAATTGTTAATAACAACAATGTTAAAAGCTTCATAACCAAACTTCGTAAATCTAATGAAATATAAAAGCAATGGTAAAATATTATTAACATCTGAGTACTTGGTATTAGATGGTGCTTTAGCATTAGCTCTTCCATCAAAATTATCGCAAAACCTTGAAGTAAAATATACAGAAAATAAAAATGAAATTAATTGGATAAGCTACGATTTCAACGGAGAAATTTGGTTTAGTGAGTGCTTTGTTCATTCAAAAGATAAATTTTCATACAAAAACAAAAAAAATAAATATTCTGATAAACTCATTTCAATTTTTAATGGAATTAAAAAACTTAATGAAGGTGTCTTTTCTAATTTGGGAGCTGAATTTACTACTAGATTAGAATTTTCAAAAAATTGGGGGTTAGGATCTTCTTCTACTTTAATTAATAATTTATCAATGTGGGCAAAAATTGATCCCTACGATTTACTCGATTTAACATTTAAGGGTAGTGGATACGATATTGCATGTTGTAATAAAATTAATCCTATAACATATGTAAAGAATAAAAATGGTAGAATAATAAAAGATGTTGATTTTAATCCATCATTTAAAGAAAATCTGTTTTTTATCTATCTAGGTCATAAGCAAAACACATCAGAGGCAATAGAAAATTACAGATCCATGTCTAATGATATAAATAATGTTATAAAGAAAATCAACTCAATAAATTTATCTATAATGAAATCAAATACATTAAATGAATTTGAAAAATTAATTGTAGCACATGAAGAAATTATATCAAAGACCATAAATATAGAGCCAATAAAAAAGAGACTATTTAGTGATTACAAGTCAGGTGTTATTAAAAGTCTTGGTGCTTGGGGTGGAGACTTTATGCTTGTAACAGGAAATAAATTGAGTATGAGTTATTTTAGCAATAAAGGATATGATGAGATTATTCCTTATAAAAATCTTGTATACTAGCTTAGTAAAATAGGTGCCTATTATCTTCGATTTCAGCAGATTCTAAAAGAGCCTCATAAACCTTAGAATTATATGAACCTAGAGTTATTGAGTTTAAAAAATTCGTATAATTTTGATAATTGCTCATTACATTGGCATACTTTATCCTATCAACTTTTACATAGAAAACTCCGTTATTTCCAATAATACCCTTCGATGTTACTCCTTCATCTATTCCAAAAGCATATCCAACAACATTTGGTTCATTACCAGTGCCTGAAAGAACAGGGTTTTTCATATTAACTGCCAGGGCAGTTTGAATTGTTTGGTTCTGACTGGATGAGATATCATCAAGAGATCTACCTTTTATCTTATCCATAATCATTTTTGCCTTCTTTTCATTTCTAATTTTAGGAATAGCTGTAATAGATGCTTTATCAATTGACATTAATCCTTCAGGATTAATTGAAGTTAGCATTGCAACTAAGTAGCCCCCATTTTGTAAATTAAATCGTCTTATATCATCAAGATTTGTGTCAGGATTATAAGCCCATCTTACTATTGCTCTTTGAGAGCCTACACCAGGAATATTTTCATTTAGTTCCCTAATGTTGTTAACAGGATTAACCTTATAGTTAAATTCGCTTGCTACGTCTCTAAAATTAGATTTTTCAGTTGCTATTTCAAATTTTGAAGTAACATTAAAGATGCTGTCTATGGTTCGTTCAGAGGCTTCAACTTTAAGGCCTAAATTTGCAACTTTAACAGCATTTTTTCTTTTAGATTGAGACAAGATTTCAATAATATGAAACCCAAAATCAGTTTCAACAACTGATATTTTACCAACTCTATTTTCAAAAGAAAAATCTCTAAACTCAGGAGCAAATCCATCTATATATGAAAATTCAATTTCACCATCATTTTCATTACTAGCTACGTCAGAAGACAATGATAATAGGCTTTTAAATTTGCTAGGTCTTCTTAGAACAATTCTGTATATACTATCTGCTCTTTTCTTAGCCTGCTCTTCTGTTGTGGTTTCATTAGGATCACTTCTTAAAGACCCACTATAAGGAATTAATATATGTCTAACCTTAACAGAATCAGGGATTCTTTTAGTGTCTACTAATTTTGTAATCTTTATAAACTCTCCTTCTTTATATGGGCCATATACTTCACCCTTATTTAAAGAATAAATTATAGGAGCCATTTCTTTTGAAAAAGAATTCTCAAAAACATAGGAATCATATAGTTTAATGGCAGAATTTAGATTTAAAAATTCCTCATTATCTCTAGTATTTTTAAACCCTAATATTTTTTTATTCGTTTTAGATTCAAAATCAAATTCTTCACGATCATTTAGTAATTCTGTGAGTTGATTCTCAATTTGCTTTTCATCATATTTAGATGGGTTTTCTTGAAACTTCACATATATTAAATTTCTAGAAGCCTTAACCTGATAATCATTCTCATTTTTCTTCATGTATTTTTTTACATCAGATTTTGTGACCTTTACTAATGAGTCAGCTATAGTTGAAAATGGGATTTTTATATATTTTAAATCAACATTGTCATTCTCATAATTGTATTGGGTTTTTCCTTCAAAAACAGTAGAATTGATTGCTGATCTTATCAAATCAAAATATATTTTTTCAAGTCCAGAAGATGCAATATTTGATTCATAATTGTTCCAAGATTCATAATTAACTTGAGCTCCCTGTAAATCCATTGTCTCAGGAGATATTTCTTTTAAGTTAGATATAAATTCATTTAATTTTCTTTGATCAAATTCACCCTGAGAGTCTTTAAATTCATCAAATGACAATAAATTGTTTTTTAATAAGTCTCTCATTAAATCTCTTTCAACAGTAATTCCTAGTTTATCAAATTCAGAGGCTAATACCGATTTTCTCAATTCAATATCCCAAACTGTATTCATAGATTGAACATTTGTTCCTGAACCTCTATTTTGGCGTTCTAAATTTTCAACTTTTTTCATAAAATCTTCTCTTTCCATCTCAATACCATTAATTGTTGCAATAATATTTTGATCTGGCAGAGAAGATCCACTAGCATTTCTTATTACATCCGCTAATACAAAAGAGAATAATGCCATTGCAATAACTAATATTAGAAACAATGATCTTTGTCGTATTTGATTTAAAATTGCCATTTAAAATTAATTTTAAATATAGTGGCCAAAAGTAGTATTTTATTGTTAATTATGAAAACTTAGGCATCTATCTTTAGAGAAACTAGATTTATTCTAGTATTAGAAACATCTAGAATCTTAAACAAAAAATTACCTACTCTAATTTCCTGTTTTATTGTAGGAATTTCCTCAGTACTGTTTACAATTAATCCACCTAAGGTTTCATATTCCTCACTTACTGGCAAGTGTAATTTGTAATTCTCGTTAAGATAGTCTACCTCAATTCTAGCAGAAAACTCATATTCATTATCAGACACCTTTCTCTCAATTAATTCATTATTATCAAATTCATCATCAATTTCTCCAAAAAGTTCTTCAACTATATCTTCAATAGTTATCATTCCTGATGTACCCCCATATTCATCTAAAACTATTGCTATAGTTCTTCGTTTGGCAGTTAATAAATTTAATACATCCTTAATAAGCATTGCCTCAGGAATAAATTCAACTGGCATTAATATTGATTTGATCGTTTTTGGCTTATTAAATAAATCGGATGAATGTGCATACCCTAAAACATCGTCAATTGTACTTTTGTAAATCAATATTCTAGAATAACCAGAGGAAATAAATAGGGATTTTAAGTTAGAAATGTAATCATGTATTTCAACTGCTACTAATTCAATTCTAGGAATCATTACATCCCTTGATTTTAACTCTGAAAAGTCCAATGCATTTTGAAAAATTTGAACTTCACTATCAATCTCTTGATCCTTTTCAACTGCATCCATTTGTTCATTAATATAATGTCCTAATTCATCTTTTGAAAAGAGCATTTGTTTGTTATCACCCTTTGATTTGAAAAATATCTTTAAAAAGATATCAGAAATCCATATAACAAAATCAGAAACGAAATAAAAAACTATATAGAAAAAATAAGCAGGTAGTATAAAGATTTTAAAAAACTTCAGTGAGTAAATCTGAAAAAATACTTTTGGTAAAAATTCTGCAGTAATAAGAATAATAAATGTTGAAACAAGTGTTTGATTAATTAGATTTAGATCAAATTCTCTAGTTAATAATGCACCCATTGTAAATCCATATATTACCAATGCAATGTTATTGCCTATAAGCATAGTGGTAATAAATTTTGAAGGCTTTTTTGTTAAAATTTTTATTATTGAAGAGATCAGCCCTGTACTCTTTTTTTCAATTTCAATAGAAATCTTATTACTGGATACATAGGCTATCTCCATACCAGAAAAAAAAGCAGAAAAAATAAGGGATGCAACTATGATTGGTATATCAGACATAATAAATTATAATTTTCCCCTGTCTTTAAATCTCTTCTGATATTTATTTCTAAACCAATATAATAAAGCTGATAATACAGATAGAAGTAAGAAAATTATTGACTTATTAAAATCAGTTTTATAATTTAAAAGAAATTCTATAAAAAATAATATAGAAAACCCCAGATAAGCATACTTAAAAAAACCTAATAATTTCATAACAATAATTTATTTATTACCACCAATTTAACCTTCTTCCTCTTCGCCATTGAATTAAGCCCCCAAATAACGTAATACATCCAGCAGTAGCAATAAAGAATGGGACTGTGTAACCATCCGCATCTCGGATATGATAAGGAATGGGTGGTCCATAATCAAAAAGAAAAAACACAATAGATAATATAAATGCTACTAATAAAGATAATATGCCAAGAATTAAGAACACGTATGTTATAATTCTATTTAGTGCAATTAGTATATTTCCCATTATCTTATAAATTTAATGATTATTTAGGTATATGTGATTGAAAATCAGCTTTAGTCAATACAACAGTATGCATCAGAGTTGCTGCTAGTTTTCCATCTGCATTAAATAATTCCCCTCTTATAGCTCCTATATTTTTTCCCTGTTTAATAATGCTAGCTGTAGCAATTACTTTCCCTTCAAATAATGGCCTGTGATGAAGGCTGTGAAGATTTGTAGAATTAGGATATAAAGACCCTTTAGATTCATAAATCACAAGTAAACTTGTGACATCATCTAATAAAGAAGTCATCATACCTCCTTGAACAGTTCTATTTGGATTAAGAGTTTGCTCTGTAAATTCTGCTCCTAACTTTAGAAACCCTTCTTTATACTCAATAAGATTAAAGTTAAATATTTTTCCAGTTCCGCCTTTAGTTCTATGAAAATCTAAATATTTTTTAAAATCTTTGTCCATAAATATTTAATGTTATTTATTCTTCTAAAGTTACATAACCGCTTACATCTAAAAAAGTAATTTTTTCAAAGCTTTTATCAGAATCAAATCCTGATCCGTATATATCCTTATCAGCTGAAATAAATCGAAAGGGATAATTTGTAAACAACCACTCTTCTATTCTATTATAATACATTTGATCAGTTATTAGCGTATCATTAAGATGGGTTGTGATAACAACATTTTTTCTTAAATCAATCAAATCGGTATTAGAATATGAGATTGCATAATCTGCAGTGATTATGCTCTTATTATTATTTTTATCAAATACAGTAATTTCAACCTTGTTAGGAAATTCAAAGTATGGAAAATCCATATTAGTAAAATTGAACATTTTTGGACTTTTCAATATTGAACTAACAAGTCCTGAATCAGTGTAAACTGTATTTATATTAACAGCAGATGATATAGGGGATTTTTCTGGAGTAAAATCTATAACATTTTCTAGATCATTACCACATGAAATCAATAAAAAAAAAGATATAATAAAACTAATTGTTTTCAAAATCTATAGCTTAGGCACTTTCACAGATCTTCCTATCCAGCATCCTACTCTAATTATTTCACCTTCTCTTCCTGAAGAAAATATTTCACTTTTTTGTGGAGCTTTTGCTAAATAATTTCTTGAACTCTGATTAGCTGCTTTTTTTAGTTTACTATCAACCCTGCCTGCCTTGAGTGCTTCTTTCGAGGCTAACCAATAAACAGCTCTTTGCGTAAAGTTGTCAGATCCACAATTTTTTGCACTCTTAGAATACATATCAGCAATAGCTAAATAACATTTTCCCATAGATGGGTTAAACCTAAGTGCTTTTACATAATATGATCTAGCTCTAGAAAACAAGCCATCCTTTTTAAATTTCGTTGCAATTCTAAATAAAATCTTGGCTTTTTCATAGCCGTCATTCTCTAAATCAATTGCTTGATTGTAATATGCAAGAGCCTCAGCTGACTTACCCTCTTTGTCTTTAATAATTCCTAAATAATAAGAAGTAGATGCATCTGGCTCTAACGTATTTTTCTGCTGTAGAATTTTAACAAAAAGCTCCGAATCAACACATTCCTTGTTAAATAATCTATTCAAAGCTCTTTGAAGCCAAATTCCATCATTTTTCTTCTCTTCATAGCTCTTCTCATATAATGGGATCAAATTGACACAATTTGCTCTATCTCCAAGATCAATTTGCATTCCTTTAGAAATTTGATCATATGCCTTTAAAAAACTGTTATATGATTTAACTTTTCTTTCATCTTTTTGAGATAGCTCAACTTGAGATTCTGAAATATCTTCAGATACAAACTTGTTAACCTTATTAGTATAATTCTTAATTTCTCTTTCTACTTTCTCAGAAATTTCATCATATTTAGTAAAGAGTTCTTCAGCAGATTTTAGTTGCTCATCATAAAGCATAACAATCAATTTAAAGTATGTATATAAGTTTTTTGGATTGTTAAATGTTTTTGAATCTGTTATAAATGCGCTATCAAACTTATTATATACATCAGATTTAGTCATATTTAACTCACTCATATAATCGTAAAGAAGCTGTGCAGATTTTGCCATTACATCTCCAAGTGGTGTTTTTTTAGGAAAATTGTTTCTTTTTTCATCCCAAAGTTTTACCAAATCATTTATATAATCAACCTTTTGATCTCCAGCAGAATTCTTAATCATATGTTTTAGGATTCTTTCTCCATATACAAATATTGCACTATTGAATTTTGGATTTCTTTCCCTAAGCTCCATCCAAGGCTGATAAGCAGCATCATAATTTTTTGCCTTTACATACTCACTAAAAATGGATAATGAATTAATATCATCTTCATTAATTTGTGAACTAACATTTAGTGATACAAATAAAAAACTCAATATTATTATTAATCTGTATAGCCTCATAATTAATTATATTTTCTTTTTACAAACCATCTGTCATTTAAAGATAAGCTCAATTGAAGATTTACAAAATTTTCTTTAACTAAATTTTGATCGGTAGTTCCTCGCTTACCAATTTCAATTACAGTATTTATATTTGAAAAAAGCCTGCTAACTGGAATACCTAATCCAAAAGAGATGCCAAACTCTTTAATTGACTGATTATTGATGTTTAATCCTGTTTTTTCAAAATATATACCCGATCTATAAACTATTCTTTGCAATAGCTTATTGAAAGAATTATAATCAGGTATATAAAAGCCCCCTATAGATAAAATAGAAGAATCTTCAAAATAAGTATTTTGAATATCTAAAAGATCAGAAGAAAAAACACTACTTTTTATAATATTATACTCTGCACCAACAAACCAGTTTCTAACAGATCCTATTCCTACTCCAATGGACATCTTAGAAGGCATTTTTAGGTCAGTTTCTTCAAGTCCTAGCGGCAATAAATCAACCTCAATTTCATTAATTGGATACTCAATACCCGTATTTTCACTTATAATAACAGAGGCAAAGGTTCTCTTATTTTTAGAAGTTAAATTATAACTAGGTGAATAAGTAAAGGAGGTAACTAATTGGGTTTTTTCATTAATCATTGGTTTGTATGAAATCCCCAAGTTATAGTTGATCCCACTTAAATCTGATCTATTTATTTCTCTCGCTTGATAGTCCAATGGAAGTTGTTCGTCATCATAAAGAAATTCTATTGCATTATTCTGAATATTTCCGAAATTATAATGAGCATCAATACCAATACTTAGATTTTCAGAAATAAGATATCCAAATCCTAAAAACACTTTATTTAACCCGCCATTTCCTGAGTATTTATACTCTAATGAATCAATATTATTTCTAGATTCTAACCTATAGCCAACCGAAGAATGAGGAATTACCCCAAATCCCATACCAAATTTACCCATTGGCACATTCAATCCTAAATAATCAAATGTTGTATTATTTGAATTGTCAGAAGCATCAGAAGTTTCTAATTCTGTTGTTGTATGGCCAACACCAACAGTAAATTTGACCAATCTGGCTTCATTATTAAAGGAAAATAAGTTATTGCTAACATATGAAGCTGGATTTTTAAAGTTCATGTGAATACTATCAGTATATATGCTTAATCCTCCCATAGCTCTGTTTTCAGTTGTACCCTTAAACTTAAGACTGCCAATACCATAAAATGAATAGGGAGAAGAAGTTCCTTCTTGTCCTTGAAAATTATAGCATATAAAGAATATTACTATGAAAAGAATTCGTTTTATCAACTGTTAATATTTAAATTCAAAATAAAATTTAGACCTTCTAATAAAAAATTTTGATTCGCAAAGATGCTAATTTTTAATGGTTTAGACAAGAAAACTGAATCACCTCCAGTTAAAATAACTTTAATGTCCTTATAGTTTCCCTGATATTCTGATATAGATTCTCTAATTTCAAAAACAACTCCATTTACTATACCTGAATGAATTGACTCTTCTGTTGAGGAGCCAATAATATCGGATGGGTGTGTTTTTTCTAATTCAGGTAAATTAGAAGTATAGTTACTTAATGAGCTATATCTCATATCAATACCAGGAGATATAGAGCCTCCGTGATAATTGCCCTTTTTATCAATAAAATCCATAGTAATACAAGTCCCAGCATCAATAACTAACACATTTGAATTAGGGTAGTGTTTTGTTACAGCACTTGCAAGAGCTATTCTATCAGAGCCAAGTGTTCCCTTACTCTTATATAGATTCTTAAAAGGCAGTTTTAAGTTTTCCGATAGAAAACAAACAGATTGTAAGCTTAAATGTTCCTTTATTTCATGATTATCAATAATAGAAACATTCGATATAATGGCTCTGTTGACAGCCTTATATTTCTGAGTAAATTTGTTTATACCTTCTATGATATTTGAAGTTTTGATAGTATCTGCTTCAACAATATTATCATGATCAAAAATTGCAATTTTAGCATTAGTATTTCCTATATCAATAATTAAATTCATATTATAACTTGAACATCAAATTTACAAAAGGATTTTTATAATAATTATTTTGCTCAATAATAAAAATGCATCTATATTTGACACTCATTTTATGGTACCTTAGCTCAGTTGGTAGAGCAACGGACTGAAAATCCGTGTGTCCCTGGTTCGATTCCTGGAGGTACCACAACCCCCCCCTCAAGGGGGTTTTTTGATTATTTATTGTTAACTTCATTAACTTTAAAAAAAATTACATAAAATATATTATGGATCATGCAATAGAAATTTTAAGTTCTGAATGGATAGCAACTTCATTAAGTAGCATAGCTTTTATTCTGTTTATTCTATATATAGGTAAAATTAGTTCTGAAAAAAACAGAATTAAGTTTATTAAGATTATTGCCTTAATAATGATATTATTCACTGTTACTAATCATGTTACTCATTTAATTAATGGAACCTGGACATTAGACAAGCAGCTTCCAGTACATCTTTGTGGAATTTCTGCCTTGATCTGTTGCGTAATTATGTTTATACCAGAGAATAAAAGACAGTTTCTCTTTGAATTTCTTTTTTATTGTGGGATCCTAGGTGGAACAATGTCTATACTAACACCTTTAATTGATAATTATAATGGATCCGTTAACTTTTTTTATATCCAGTTTTTTGTAAAGCATGCAATTATTATAGCCTTTCCTATTTATTTAAGGAATTATTTAAATATGGAATTAAGAGTATATTCATGGCTAAAAACACTTATTTCCTTGAATGTATTGCTAGCTTTTATAATTCCATTAAACTTTTATATTGGGTCAAATTATATGTATTTAGCTGAAGTGCCTGCAGTAGATAATCCTTTAATTTTAACTACCCAGTGGCCATATTATATACTAACATGGGAAGCAATTATCTTAATTCTTTTCTTAATTACATATTATTTTTCTAAACCAAAAAAGGCTTAATTTTATCAACTACTAATAGAAAATGAAAATGTTACTTAAATTTCGTTTACTAAGTCTAATTATTATTTGTGGTATTTTTCTGAGTTGTAATAAACAACAAAACAAAAGTTCTTCTGAAGAGAATTATGAAAAAATAGATTATTATTCTGACTCAATTAATACTGTTAGAATAGATAATATAAGTTTAAATACTATAAATATTTTAAATAATTGGATTGAATATCAAGAGTTAAAAGAAGTAATTAGTTCATTGGAAAAGAATGAATTCTCATTCTTTAAGGATAATAAAGAATATATTAGTAGATTCTTTGATAGTCTAAAAAAAAGCACGCCAAAATCAATTAATAAACCTGGAATTATAGCTAGAATTTCTGTCTTAGAAACAAAATTTCTAATACTTGAAAGCCACTTTGCATCAAATATTATTGATGAAAAACTAAAGAAAAATAGAATAAACGATGTATTATCTTCAAATTCGAATTTTATATATCAGATAAATAAGTTAATTGAAAGATCAAATCAAAAAATTGGAGATTAATCTTTCTTCTTTTGAGCATTCAATGCATCCTTACTAAGTATTGCCAAATTAAAATTTGGTGCTATTTCTAATGCCTGATCCATTATAGCAATTGCTGCATCTATATTTTCTTCCTTATTTTCCTTAAATTTTACCAAACCTTTTAAATATAAAAAAGCTGCTTTCATAGGAACCTGATATTGACCTTGAGTCTCATAATAAGTTCTCATAACATCATTATTTGAATTTGCTATTCCAAAAGTTATATTTTTTGTAGCTCCCATTAGATCATCTAATTGAATTTTTATATCAGCTAATTCATATGCAATTAGTGGATTAGGTTTTCTTCTAAACAATTCCTCATAATGAACAATAGATCTGTCAAGCTGATTTAAAAATTGAAGTGAAATTGCTTTTACTTCAACTGCCATATCAGAATCACTTTTATTACTTTCAATACCAATTGTATTTAAAGCTTGAACATGTCTTCCTTCATTCATATATAATACCGCAAGTGTATCAGCTCTAGCTTGACTTGGTTCTAATACGTTTAAGTGAGTTAAACCATTTATTACTCCCTGAACATCTCCTTGAGATTTCATTTGCTCATAATATTGCTTATAATGGTTTAAAAGAGAATTACTATCCTGACTATAACTCAAGGAAGCAATAGAGAATAATAATAGAATGTATAAATTTCTCATAATTTTACAATTTAATAATGACGAAACTAATAATAATTAATATTTAAAATGCAATTTGTACTAAAAATTCTCCATAAGTTATTTCATTTCCTGAATCAAAATCTGCTTTATAAGCACTTAATTGCATTTTTAAATTATTTCCATCCAGATATTTAGAAATACCAAATCCGTAACTATCAAATGATTGTAATAATGATTCTGTATTCATGTCAAATTCTGGGTTGGCTATTTCATATCTAAAATCTACTCCTAGTCCATTTTCAATTATATAACCTAAATGAATATTGTAACTATCTCCTAAAATGAGATGTTCAGTAATATGTTGTGGAATAAGAATATTAAATGCATTTTCATCTGTATATACCAAATTTGGGTTACTTGTATATGAATCAGCATATTCAAACAAAAATGAAAAACCTTTGTACTTTAATAGTAAATCAAAAAATAATTGTGAATAATCAGGAAAATTGTGATTTCCACTACTATCATATAATCCAGGATGATCTTCTCCCATAGAGCTACTAACGCCAAAGGTTTTAGAATATGCACCCCCTAATTGTATTTTTAGCTTTTCCTCACCAATTAAATCAACTGCAGTATTTTTATTTCCATCGCTAAAGGGTCCTAATGGGTACAGGTTAAGCCTAGATCCTAATTTGAAACCTCCAAGATCAAAATCTCCAGAATCCTCTCCAAATGAATTTCTTCTATCACTTGAAGTAACGGCTAGTTTTGGTTCTACTACAAACTTTTCTCCAAAGCTACTCTCAACAAATATTCCAACTTCTTCACTACTTTGAGTATAGTTTTGACCAAGAAGACTCGTGTCAGTAAAACGCAATGTGTCTTCATTGTGAGTCATCTCCAAATTATTGTGGAAAACTTGTCTTTTTCCAAAATAAATTGCGGTTGAATTATCTATATGATAACCAATAAAAGCTTCAGCTAATGGCTGTGAGCTACTATAATTCATTTGAATTGTAAAACTGACCTTTTCCTTAAAAGCTCTACCCTCAATAAATAAATTTGAATTTTTAGCCTTGAACTGTCTTGATATTTCCTTATATGTCCCTTCTTGTGCATTGGATAAAATATCATTGTAAATATATGCTGGTCTTATAAAACCATAAATATTAAAAAGATAATTACCTTCATTAAAAGAAAATGATATTCCATCTCCTAAATCATAACTTGAATTACTTATTTGGTTTTCCTGTGCATTTATAATAACTGAAAAACATATAATAATAATTGTTATTAGACTTTTTTTCATTTGTTAATTTATTTATATTATAATTTTACCTTATTTAATCTAAAATATTGGACAAATATCACTAATTTTTAATTAATTATGAGTTTATCAAAAAAAATTGTTGGTTTATTTCTAGGTCCAATAGTATTTACTTTAATATTATTCTTTTTTAATCCTGAGGGACTAAACTATGAGGCCAAATGTATATTAGCATCCACTATGTGGATGGCTATATGGTGGGTTACTGAATGTGTACCAATAGCTGTAACTGCCTTACTTCCAATTGTTCTTTTTCCACTTTCTGGAGGTTTAGATCTCCAATCGACAACTGCCTCTTATGGGCACAAGTTGGTTTTCTTATTTGTTGGTGGATTTATTATTGCCCTAGCAATTGAAAAATGGAATCTACACAAAAGATTAGCTTTAAATATTATTAGATTAACAGGGTCAAAAAAATCAAAAGTTATTTTAGGATTTATGATTGCTACTGCATTTTTATCAATGTGGATTTCAAACACAGCAACTTCAATTATGATTCTTCCAGTAGGATTAGCAATTATCGCACAACTAAAAGATGATCCAAATACAATAGAAAATGAAAATGTAGTTTTTGGTAAATCTCTTATGATAGCAATAGCTTATAGTGCATCTATTGGTGGTATGGCTACATTAATTGGAACACCTCCAAATATGATTTTTGCCGGAGTTGTTGAACAAAGCTATGGAATAAAAATTAGTATGTTTGACTGGATGAAATTTGGTATTCCAATAAGCGCTACCCTACTAATTATTTGTTGGTTATATCTAACTAAAGTTGCTTACAAATTTTCTAATGAAGAATTCTCAGAAGGAAGAAAAGAAATATTAAAACAAATTAAGCTATTGGGTAAATTTTCATATGAAGAATCTAGAGTTTTAATTGTATTTGTTCTAACAGCAGTTGCATGGATTTTAAGAGGCTATCTTGAAAGAATTATACCAACAATTGATGATACCATAATCGCTATTTCATTTGCTGTAATTTTATTCATTATTCCAACCAAAAAAAATTCAGTTGATAAAACTTTACTGGTATGGAAAGATACTGTTAAATTACCTTGGGGCATATTACTATTATTTGGTGGTGGTATGGCTATAGCAAGTGCATTTACAAAAAGTGGGCTTTCACTTTGGATTGCTGATCTACTTATAAACCTTGATGGTATCCCATTAATACTTGTAATTCTTACAATTGTTACAACTATTAATTTACTTACTGAACTGACATCCAATATGGCTACAACAGCAATGCTACTCCCAGTATTGGTAACAATTGCTCTTGCAATTAATGTTCATCCATATTTTTTATTAATTAGTGCAACCCTAGCAGCATCATGTGCGTTTATGTTGCCTACTGCAACTGCTCCAAATGCCGTAGTATTTGGTTCAGGACTATTAAAAATAGAAGATATGTTTAAAAAAGGAATTTGGATGAATATAATATCAATAATTATAATTACTCTTATTGTATATTATTTCCTACCATCAATATTTGATGTTTCTACTGAACTAATTCCGATAAATTAATACTTGTCTAAAAGTTTCGACTGCTCTTTTATGGATTCCTTAAATTCATTGGTAATTCTGTCAACTAATTCTTGAACAGGAAGATCATCAGAAATATTTGTAACTCCTTGACCTGCAGACCAAATGGTGCTCCATGCTTTTGCTTCAGCTTGTGCAGCATCAAGTTCCTTTCCAAAATCCATTTTAGCTTTTCTTCCCCACATTTCTTCAGTTATTCCCATAGATTCTAGGCTAGGTCTTAAAAAACTAGCAGGGACACCAGAAACTGCAGCTGTATATACAATATCAGTTGCACTAGAATCTATAATCATTTGTTTATAATCCTCTGGGGCTCTACTTTCTTTTGTATTAATAAATCTAGTTCCCATATATGCTAAATCTGCTCCCATTTGCAATGCTGAAGCTACATCTCTGCCATTACTTATACATCCAGAAAGGATAACTGTTTTATTAAAAAAACTTTTTATTTCAGAAATTAATGCCATTGGATTAATTGTCCCAGCATGACCTCCAGCACCCGCAGCAACTAAGATTAATCCATCAACCCCAGCTTCAGTTGCTTTTTCAGCATGTCTCTTTTTTACAATATCATGAAATACTAGTCCTCCATAACTATGGACTGCATCAACTAATCTTGAAACTGCCCCTAGAGAGGTTATAACTATAGGAACCTTATGTTTTATGCATATTTTCAAATCAGCCCTAACTCTTGGATTTGTATTATGAACAATTAAATTCACTCCAAAAGGTGCAGGTTTTTTCCCTGTCTCCTTTTCGAATTCATCAAGCTCAGATTTTATTTGAATTAGCCACTCTTCAAAACCTTCACTAGTTCTTTGATTTAGAGCTGGGAATGTACCAACTATTCCATTTTTACAACACTCTATAACAAGTTTAGGTCCAGAAATTAAAAATAATGGAGCTGCAATTACCGGTATTGACAAACCATCAAATAAAGAAATTTTATTTTTCATTTATAATTATTATACAATTTTTAATACAAGCTTCCCTAATTTATCACCTGAAAATAGTTTAAGAAATGCCTCGTGAAAGTTTTCAATTCCCTCAATAATTGTGTCATTATTTTTTAACTTTCCTTCTTTAAACCAAGTTGCTATATCAGTGAGAGCTTTCATATAATTTTCTTTATAATCAAAAACTACCATACCTTTCATACTAGCTCTATTAACTAATAATGACATATAATTTGAAGGACCCATTACTTTAGTTTTATTATTGTATTGAGATATAGCTCCACATATTACTATCCTAGCATTTTTGTTAATTTTAGTTAAAACAGCATCTAAAATTTCTCCTCCAACATTGTCAAAATACACATCAATTCCATTAGAACATTTATCTTTTAATGAAGTGTAAATTTCTTCATTTTTGTAGTCTATTGCATCATCAAACCCTAGTTCATCAACAAGAAAGTCACACTTTTCTTTTCCTCCAGCTATTCCAATAACCCTACATCCTTTTATTTTGGCAATTTGCCCTACCAAACTACCTACAGCCCCAGCTGCAGCTGAAACCAAGACTATGTCACCTTCTTTAATTTCACCCTCCTGTAAAATTCCAAAATATGCTGTCATTCCAGGCATTCCTAAATATCCAAGAAATGTAGGTAATGGCATATCACCAGGATAAATTTTATTATAATTATCTCCTGAACTTATACAATATTCTTGAACACCTCCCCATCCTGAAACAAATTGACCAACCTTGAAATCTTCATTGTTTGATTTAATTATCTCACCAACTGTACCTGCTCTCATTACTTCTCCTAATTGTACAGGGGCTATATAAGAGCGTGCGTCATTCATCCATCCCCTCATAGCTGGATCTAAAGATATATAGTGATTTTGAATTAGGAATTCATTGTCTTGTAAATCTCTTACCTTAGATTCAACATGTTTCCAAATTGATTCATCAGGAGTTCCAATTGGTCTTTTAGTAAAAAGAACTTGCTTATTTATCATATTATTTTTTTTTAGACAACAAATATAGTTAAACTTACTATGCACGCATAGCAAGTTTAAAAATTATTTAAAAAAAATTAGTTTCCCTTCCAGTTTGGTTTTCTTTTTTCTTTAAATGCTTTAATTCCTTCTTTAGCATCATTAGATTTTATTACCTTATTTAACATTTCTAATAAATATTGGTGCTGATTAGGTTTTTCAGTAATGTAACTATATGCTTCCAATCCAAGTCTAATAGCAGTGGGTGAATTTTCTAGTATTTCCTTAATTAAATTAGATAACTCATTATCAATATTATCCTGATTTGAAAGATGTGTTACAAGGCCATATTCTTTTGCTTGCATTGAAGAAATACTATATCCTCTAATACACCAATCTAAAACTTTTCTGGGTTGCATTACTTGAATTAGACTAGCCATGACCTGCATTGGGAAAAGGCCCCTTTTAACTTCTGGTAGACTAAATCTTAAATTTTCATCTGCAATAACATATATACATCCAGCTAATATTAAAAACCCTCCTGCATAAACATTCTTTTCTACAACGCTTATTGTGGGTTTGTTTATAGAATTAAAAAGATCGCCCATCAAAATTTCTTTTTCAGGAACTGGTATTGTAGAATTATGAGGTTCAATATCCCCCATCATAGCTTTAAGATCTGCTCCAGCACAAAATGTATCACCATTTGCTTTAAAGACAACTACCCAAATAGAATTATTGAAATGTGCATAATGCATAGCAAAAGCTATTTCATTGGTCATCTGTGGATGTAATGCATTTTTCTTTTTTGGGCGATTCAAAGTGATTGTAAAAACGCGATCCTCTTCACTTATTTCAATAAAATCAAACCTGTATGATTTTATATTTTGAATATCTTTTTTGTTATAAAAATTCATAGGCAAATTTTACATTCTAAATACTCCAAAAGAACTAGATCCTTTTATTTCATGGCTATAAACAGCTGCTAATGCTAAGGATAAATATTTTCTGGTATCTCTTGGATCAATAACTCCATCATCCCAAACCTCAGATGTAGTATGCCAAACACTCGCCTTTTCATCAGCCTCTTCAGCCATCTTTTTCTTTTCTATTTTAAGTTTTTCTTCATCAATAACTTTATTTAATGAAGATGCTGAATTTCTTTTAACTATTTCCATTACACCAGCTAACTGATCTGATCCCATAACACCAGATTTTGCATTTGGGAATGAAAATAAGAATCTGGGATCAAAAGATCTACCACACATTGCATAGTTTCCTGCACCATATGAATTACCAACCTGTAGACTAATGTGTGGAACTGTACTTCCAGCAACAGCATGAATTAATTGAGATCCACTATTAATCATTCCATTTTGTTCATATCTCTTTCCTACCATAAAGCCTGTAGTATTATGAATAAATAGTAAAGGAGTATTAGATTTATTAGCTAATTGTATAAAATGGGTAGCCTTTCTTGCTGACTCAATAAAAATTACTCCATTATTAGCAATAATTCCAATAGGATAACCATTAATTTTTGTCCAACAACAAAACATTGTTCTACCATAATTTTCTTTGAATTCAATAAATTCAGAACTATCAACAAATCTTTTGACAAGTTCTCTAATATCAAAAGGCTTTTTCAAGTTAGAAGGAATAATCCCTAAAATCTCATCTTCGACAAATTTTGGAGAAGATGCATCGCTCTCATAGTTCTTAGCTACTGGTTGCTTAATTTTTGTAATTAAATTTTTTGTTATTTCTAGAGCATGTTTTTCGTCATTAGCTAAAAAATCTGAAACACCAGAAATACTACTATGCATTTGAGCTCCTCCTAATTCCTCTTCATTAGCATCTTCATTAGTTGCCATCTTTACTAATGGCGGTCCTGCCAAAAAAACTTTAGCTGCATTCTTCTGGAGAATTGAATAATCAGACATGCCAGGAACATATGCGCCACCTGCCGTTGCATTACCAAATACTACAGAAATTGATGGAATTCCTTCTTTAGACCTTCTTGACATCTCCATAAAAAACTTACCATAATTATTAAAAACTCTATCTTGATCTGGCAAATTAGCTCCACCACTTTCGACTAGATTTATAGTTAATAATTTATTTTCAGTGGCAATTTGTGATAATCTTAGATTTTTTAAGCTTGTAGCATAGTCAATTGCACCTGCCTTTCTTGTTGCAACATTTGCGTTAATTAAGCAAAGAACATTAGAAACATAACCCAAAACAACTACTGTAGTTCCACCTGCTCCAAATCCGTTTTCATGTTTTAAGCCAGCAAGTGACATCAATTCTATATGAGGTTTATTTTTGTCAAGTAATAAGTCTATTTTTTCTCTAGCAAGTAATTTTTTTCTCTTTCTGGTTCTTTTAATTTTATCTTTATTGCCTTCTAACTTTGACAATTTAAAATAGGAATTAAGTTCTTTCAATAATTTCTTCATAGAAATCTCATTTTCAATAAAATTTGAACTTAAAACATCAATATTTGACTT